>SMTZ1_10034089_pt1 | contig 10841 bp, 10 predicted proteins | sample DeeMarSWOR136_30_FD_25667 | JGI IMG/M metagenome (IMG submission 25667) | reverse complement strand
TGTGCAAATCGTAATCTTTGCCTGAAGCCTTTGAGAGCTTAATTTTTCCACTGCTGGTTCTGAGTTTGATATCACCGCCGGAAATATCATCGCACGTAATGGAGCCGTAGGATGTATTCAGATTAACTGAGCCGACAATAGTCTCCGCTCTAATCGCACCGCTGCTGGATTTTAACTGGATATTGTCACCCGTGACGTTCCTGCAGGTAACGGAACCATAGGACGTATCCAGTTGTGCCGAGCCTCACCATACGAGCTGGAGCATTCGACGTTGGTTTGCTTCGGGACGGTTATATCGTAGCTTATGCTTATCGAGCGCCTGCGTTTTCTCGGAGGTTTTTCAGCTTTGACCGTTAGCGTTTGGCCGACCGGCTCAAGTTTTATCTCCACCTGCTCAGCTATTTCCCGGGCCTCCTCTTCAGTGGGTGCTTGAACGCGGATTTGAGCAATTACACTACAATCAGCAACGTCGGCACCGGTAATCGTAATCGAACCGGAGCTGGTTTGGGCAACGACAGTTGAGCCCAAAGCAAGGGGGGTTTGCTGCTGAACCGTTCTCTCATATTTGGCTCTCGACCAATCACCTATTTGAATATCGCAGCCGGTAACAATCAGTAATGAGAAAAGGTAAAAGCCAAGAGTTAGGACTGTGCAATATTTTTTCATTTTCTGTTCTCCCGATTTATTGTTTACTTGTCTATCTTAATCTTATTGAGCCGTTGTGGGTCGAAAGGTGCAGTTTTCCCTGTCCCGCGCCGATTTTCCCTGTGAGCCTTCTTTTGCTGAGCTTTCCCATTACTGTTATCGGCAGGTCGGTATTTATTGAGCCGTTATGTGTCGAGGCCTCAACTTCGCCGGAGAAGTTCGATGGTGTCGCAAGTTCTATACCGCCGTTGTATGAGATTAGCGATATATTGCAGACAGAAGGAGCTGCTTCTGAGTAATAGACCTTAACATTGCCGTTGTGCGTTTTTAGTTGTGTATCACCTGAAATTTCCCTGCAAATGACAGAGCCGTTATGCGTATGCAGCTCGGTGGTGCCGGAAATCTGCTCGGCGGTAACCTTTCCATTGTGCGTGGTGCCGTTGAGCCGGCCGGTGATATCTGTAATTCTTATCTCCCCATTATGAGTAGTAAGCTCCAGGTCGTTACGATTTGGGACCGTTACGTCGAGACTAACGGAAACAGATTGGTTCATCAGGAAGGTGGGCTTGTCAATTTTGGCGGTTAATTTGTCTCCGAAAGGTTCCAGTTTTATTGTTGTTCGCTCAGCCAATTTTTTGGCATCTTCTTCGGTCATTGCCTGGGCAGTAATAGTCGCGGTAAGATTGCAGTCAGTAACATCAGCACCGGTGATTGTTATATAGCCGTTGTGGGTCTGGGCTGCGAAGCTCGAGCCGGGCGACAGAGGCGCCGAAAGCTGGACTGTTCGTTCGTATTTTGCCCGCATTGCGCAGCTTCCTATATTGATAGAGCAGCCAGCCGCGACAATCAGCAGGCACAGTAAAGAACCCAGCGATACCTTTTTTAGTGAACAATTCTTCATTTTTTGTCCTTTCAATTTGTACCTGGTTATTATTTTATTCTTATTGAGCCGTTGTGGGTCCTCAGATAGACTTTCCCGACGCAAAAGAGCTGACCCGGGCGTACTTCTCTTGTAAGTCTCCTCTTGTGTGCCTTTGCAACTACCGTTAAGGGAAGGTCTGTTCGAACGCACCCATTATGCGTCCAGGCCGGTTTTAGATAGTTGTTTGTTTCCATTTTTAATATCCCCTATTTGTTTAATTTTTCCTTCGTTTTTGTCGTCTTTTGTAAATTGGTCGCTGATTCTGTTCCGCAGGTTTCAAAAAATATGTGTTTTTTCATTGTTTTGGCATTATTATTGTCTTCTATAAATTATTAACTGTTTTTATGAAAAACGTTTCAGAAAATCTGAAACTTATTAAATCCCGGCTGCGACTAACATTAAGAAGAAAGGAGATTTGTTGGTACACAAGATATGGGACCAACAAAAGGAAGACAACTGGTTACGGCTGCTCCGCAGCGGTGACCACGGGGCGTTTGCCCGGTTCATTGATAAGTACAAAGAAACGGTTTTTTTGTGCTGCCGAAGGTTAGGGCTAAGGGAAGATGAGGCCGAGGACGTGGCGAGCGAGACGTTCCTGGCGGCATACAACGGATTAAGCCGATATAGCGGACGGGCTGAATTGAGCACCTGGCTGTGGAGTATAGCGTACCGTCAGGCGGTAAGTTACCTGCGCAAGAATCGAAGGCAGTGGCGGCTCGAAGCCGAACCGGATGAATCCCGACAGGTCGGGAGCGGCGAAGAACACGAGCCTGCGGCGGCAATACAAGGCAAAGAGACAGAGAAAATCGTTTGGGAGGCAGTTGAACGACTGCCGAGACTCTGGGCCATGGCAATTATATTGTACTATCGGGAAGAAAAGAGCATAATTGATATCGCAAAGATAATGCAGGCTAAGGAAAATACCATTAAGACATATTTGTTCAGAGCACGCCGGAGATTGAAAAAGGCGTTGGCACCAGCCTTCGGAGAAGATATTGATGTCGGCGGATAGAATAAACACAGATGATAAATTTGATGAAATGTTAGGGTGGGCTTTGCGCTCGTATGCGGAGCCGGTGCCGGCTGATTTTAGCCAGAGGATGTTAAGGCGGATTAGGCAGGCCGAAGAGCAGAAGATTTTAGCCCGTGTGGTTCTGCGGGAAAGACTCGCTCTGGCGGGATGTATTGTGTTCGTCGCTGCCGCGATAGTTGCAGTGGCAGCCTTTCCGGGCGCTATTGCGGCGGTTTTTCAAAACGCTGCCGGAAGTTTCACCCAGCGTGGGGGTAACTTAGTTGATAAAATCCCGCAGACTATAGAAACTGTTCGGAGCCAGTGGCAGCTCTATACTGTCCTTGCTGCCATGGCGGGATTTGCCGTTTACAGTCTTGTCGATCTGTTGGCGGATGACAGATTAAGGACAGCATAAAGAACAAAGATGGGGAAAGGACGCTTACAGGCTGGGTAAAAAGCCTGTGGGTTTCACGGCACCAAAGACTAACATAGGGCCAAACAAGGTCCATCCACTCAAAGCCTACTTACTCAGAGTTTTTCAGCCAAATGCTTATTCTTTGGGGAAAAGTTATATAATCTCGCCGATTTTCTGAGAAATCTCCAGGTTTTCCTTGACGTTAAGGTGGCTAATTTGGTACAAATAGAGTAGGTAAAACCTGTGGAGATTGGCTTACAGGCAGGTGAAATCTCTACAGTCTTTTTTAAGTGAGTGAGGCGCTGAGTTTCAAGCAAGAGCCTTGTGCTTTGCAATGAGGCCTTTACATTTCAATTAACAGCTTATATATATTTGAGTTTTTGAAGGAAGGAGGTAGTATCGAGTCGTAGACAATTGTCATGGGCAGACATAAATTAGATGTAACGAGAGTAAAAATTATTATCGGTCGTTTTAAATTAACTTTTTTTTAGGAGAACTATTATGTGTAGAAAATTGATGTATTTGGTTGTAGTAATGATGTTGGGTTTAGCCCCAATGAATCTTGCCTATGGTTTTGATCCGGATCTTATAGCTTGGTGGACGTGTGATGAAGGGGCAGGTAGCGTTGTGGGTGATGCTTCCGGCAACGGCCACGACGGGACCTTCGTATTTGGTGATCCGGCCTGGGTCGACGGTATCCGCGGAAGCGCCGTGCAACTGACCGGGCCCACTTTGATTGAAATCCCCCCTCTGGATGTTGTGCTAACGGAAGCCACGATGGCGGGATGGATTAAGATTCAGTTGGCCTATCACTGGAATGATACTTCAAACTCGTGGAGCTACCGCGGAGGCGACATGATCCCTGACAACGAATGGACCTTTTGCGCCGTGACGATTGAGCCCGACAAGGCAACGTTCTATATCAATGGTGTGGCAGGATCCGTCAATGAGATTAATCATGCCCCTTGCACGTGGAACAGCAACATCTACCTAGGTGGTGATGGTAATGATGAATGGATCCCGCGCAGAATGAATGGCGCCCTGGATGATGTTTCGCTTTTTAGCCGAGCACTGACGGCGGACGAAATTCTCGCTCTCATGGAAGGTATCGGCGCATATCCAACTGCCTCGAGTCCCACTCCGCCTGACGGTACCATAATTTCGGATACGTGGATTAACCTTGCCTGGCGGGCGGGTGATTTTGCCGTCTCACATGATGTTTACCTCGGTGATAATTTTGACGATGTGGACGCCGGTGCAGAGAGCACTTTCCAAGGCAACCAGGCCGCGACTTTTTTTGTTGTCGGCTTCCCCGGTTTTCCTTATCCGGATGGCCTTGATCCGGGCACGACTTACTACTGGCGAATTGACGAGGTCAACGAAGCCGAGCCAAATAGTCCGTGGACAGGAAAAATCTGGAGCTTTACAGTGCCACCCAAGACCGCCTATTTACCCAAACCGGCGGATGGCACCGAGCTTGTTGATCTGGATGTGAAGCTTAGCTGGACGGCGGGCTTCGGTTCAAAATTGCACTATGTATACTTCGGTGATAATTATGACGAGGTGGACAACGCTGCCGGAGGGCTTCCTCTGGGAGCCTCGACCTATACTCCTGACACACTTGAAATGGGTAAGACTTACTACTGGCGTGTCGATGAGTTTGATGTTATCGACACTTATAAAGGTGAGGTCTGGAGCTTTTCTACTGAGGGTGCCGCCAAAAGTCTGGACCCGTCGAATGGCTCTGTGGATGTAACACAAATACCGGTTCTTACCTGGTCGCCGAGTGTTTTTGCAACATCGCATCAAATATACTTCGGCACAGATAAAGATGCCGTACGCAATGCCAATACTGGCTCGCCAGAGTATAAAGGCAGTAGTGACCTTGGCTCTGAGACCTTTGACCCCGGGAAGCTTGAGTGGGATGCCACCTACTATTGGCGTGTTGATGAGGTAAATAACACCAATCCCAGCAGTCCGTGGATGGGACTTGTCTGGAGCTTTACGACAGCCAACTTCCTTATTGTGGATGATTTTGAGAGCTACAACGACCTTGACCCTGCCGACCCCGAGAGCAACAGGATATTTAATGCGTGGATAGACGGATACGGCGTCCCGACAAACGGCTCTCTCGTTGGTTATGAGAATCCTCCTTTTGCTGAGCAAACTATCGTTCACGGAGGCAACCAGTCGATGCCGTTATTCTACGACAACAGTGTTGGTTACTCCGAGGCAACTTTGACGTTGACCTATCCGCGTGACTGGACTGAGAATGGTGTCGAGACGCTGACGATTTGGTTCAGGGGCAATTCGGATAATGCTGCTGAGCCAATGTATGTTGCTCTCAACGATAGCGCTGTGGTCACTCATGATAATCCAGATGCAGCACAGATAACTACCTGGACACAATGGAATATCGACCTGCAGGCATTTGCCGACCAGGGCGTGAACCTTGCCAATGTCGATACGATTGCCCTTGGGTTAGGCAATAAGAGCAATCCACAGGCTGGCGGTTCAGGTACGATGTATTTTGATGATATTCGTTTGTTTCCTCCGCCACCAGAAGCGGCACCTTAAGCTGGGATTAGGATGGCACCCATTGCTTCTGCCGTAAGGCATCCCGTGGACTTTGGATTGCGAAGCAAGATATGGCGGTGCGATTAATATAGATTTGCGTCAATTCGGGGCCTGTACCAATTTGGTTTAGGCCCCTTTTTAAATGATAAATTTTAATTTATCATTTTAGAGATTGCGCTGCTCTGCGAAGTCGCTTCGTCCTTCGCAGTCCCGATTTTATCGGGATGGAGAACGGAGCTGTGAAGAAAGAATTTTTCGGAATCTCGGATGCCCGTTGTCACGGGGACGAGTTTAACCGGCAAAAGCAGGGGTGCTTTGTGCTGACACTGCGTTGTAACGCTTGATGTTTATTGAGAACAATCCCGAGAGGTCGGGACCTTGGTGTGTGGCCAAAGTACGGTCATTTTGACTTTTTTGAATTCCGCCCGTCGAAGACGGGACGGGGTGAAGGAGGATTGTTATGTGTAGAAAATTGACTTATTTGGTTTCTTTTGTCTTGGTGCTGGGCCTGGTAGGTAGCGCTTCGGCTGCGCTGCCGCAGGGATGGACAAGCCAGAACATTGGCACTACTGGCGGCAGCGCTGACGAGAGCGGCGGCACGTGGACTATTACCGCTGATGGATGGGACATCTGGGGTAGTTCGGACGGCTTCCACTTCGTGCATGTGCCGCTGTCCGGCGATGGTCAGATGGTCGCACGCGTCGTCGACATTGGCACCGGGACAGACGGCTGGGCCAGAGGTGGCGTGATGATTCGTGAGACGCTCGAACCGGACTCTAAACACGTGACAATAACCCTGACAGCCGGTGAGGGTAGCGGCAAAGAGTTCTTGTGCCGTCGGAGCACCGGGGGCAGTTCAATTAGCTCGTACGGAGGCACCACCGTATCACCGCCTTTGTGGCTCAGGCTGGTGCGCGAAGGCAACTCATTCACAGGTTATTATTCGGAAGATGGCGCTAATTGGGTGCAACAACCTGACAGCACTGTTATTGATGGCGACCTGACCACGAATCCCGTAGAACTCGATACGCGGATGTTTACATAGGCCTGTGCTTTACGTCGCACATCGAGGGCGTGATGCGCACTATCACGTTCGACAACGTGAGCCTCAAGCTACCGGTGGTTGCCCTTAATCCCACCCCCGCTGATGGTGCCGTACATCCGGACACATGGGCCAGCCTTGGCTGGGCACCGGGACATACGGCGGTCTCGCACGATGTGTACTTTAGCGACAATTTTGACGATGTGAATGACAGAACTCCTGAAGCATTCCAGGGCAACCAGGCCTCGACATTTTATGTTGTCGGCTTTCCCGGATTTCTTTATCCGGATGGCCTTATTCCGGGCGTGACATATTACTGGCGGGTCGATGAGATTGAGGCAGACGGTACTACGATACACAAAGGCAATGTTTGGAGCTTTTTGGTTCCACCCAAGACCGCCTACGCACCCGACCCGGCTGATGGTGCCGAGTCTATAGACCTCGATGTAGAGATTAGCTGGGCGGAAGGTTTTGGTGCGAAATTGCACACCGTGTATTTCGGCGACAATTTTGATGATGTCAATAATGCAGTTGGTGGTCTTCCTCAGGGAACTGCAACCTATATTCCCGGCCCACTTGAATTGGCCAAGACTTATTACTGGCGTGTCGATGAGTTTGATGCCGTCGATACGTATAAGGGCGAAGTCTGGAACTTTCTTACTCAGGGTGCCGTCGGCAGTCCGGAGCCGGCTAATGGTGCTGTGGATGTGAAGCAGACAACGATTCTTACATGGTCGCATGGAGTCTTTGCCGATTCACATCAGATCTATTTCGGCACAGATAAAGATGCCGTGAAAAATGCCGATACAAGTTCGCCGGAATATAAAGGTAGTGGAAACCTTGGTTCCGAGAGCTATGACGCCGGACAACTCCAGTGGGATACCACCTACTACTGGCGTATTGACGAGGTCAATAACGCCAATCCAGATAGTCCGTGGACAGGCCCTCTCTGGAGCTTTACAACAGCCAACTTCCTTATCGTGGACGATTTTGAATCTTACAACGACCTTGACCCCGCCGAACCCGATAGCAACAGGATATTTAACGCGTGGATAGACGGATATGACGACCCGGCAAACGGTTCTTTAGTTGGTTATGACACACCTCCTTTTGCAGAGCAAACTATCGTTCACGGAGGCAGCCAGTCGCTGCCACTTTACTTTGACAACAGTGTTGGGTACTCTGAGGCAACTTTGACGTTGACTTACCCGCGTGACTGGACAGAGAACGGTGTCGAAACGCTGACGATTTGGTTCAGGGGCGATTCGGATAATGCTGCTGAAACGTTGTATTTTGCTCTCAATGGCAGTGCCGTGGTCTCTCATGATAATCCTGATGCAGCACAGATAACTACCTGGACCTCATGGACTATCGACCTTCAGGCATTTGCAGACCAGGGGGTGAACCTTGCCAATGTCAATACTATTGCCCTCGGTCTTGGCAACAGGAACAATCCGCAAGCTGGTGGTTCAGGTACTATGTACATCGACGATATTAGGCTGTACCCTCCGCCACCAGAGTAGGCACATTAAGTTAGGATTTAGGTGTCAATTAGTCACACGAGGTATATAGCAGATTCGTGCCAATTCGGGGCTTATACTGAATGATTCGGTATAGGCCCCTTGATCTTTCAACAGTAGCAGACGAACTCCACACATAAGTCTATATGAAGTTAGATCGGCTCAGAATTTTCTCTATGTGGCTCGGATGACCCCAAAAGAATTATACGATTGATACATTTCGTTTCATCCGTCTACTTAATCCGAAAAAAATGAAAAATTTCAAAAGTTATTCGCTTTTAGGCAAAAATTTGAGGTTTGGTGTTTCTACACATCACCAAATTTGACATCTGTGGTGACAAAATGGAATCATGAATTTTCGAAGAATTCTGACATTTTTACAGCTCGCGAAAATAGGGCCATTTTGGGGTCATCTGCTTGCAGTCCGTTGCACTTCTTTAGCAGGTGATATTAAGTCTACTCAACGCTTCAAGTTAAGAAAAAGAGACCATCTTGTTTCAACTGAGAGGTTTGACAGCATCCTAACTCAGCCGTTTAGCCAGTTCTGCTATGGCTTTCAGCTTTTCATCGTTGAAGAGTGTGGTTGGTTTTCCCGAATCTACTAAATTGTCGGTGCTTGCTCTTAGTATCTCTTGCTCCTTGTTGCTTTCGGTGTTTTCGTATTGGACTTCTTCAAGAGTGTCTCTTAGTGCATCAAGTTGCTCCATTAACTCTTTCCTGGCCTTTTCACTTTCGACAATTTGACCTTTGAGTTGTTCGTTAGCGGCTGTTGATTCAGCAATCTGTTGCCTAAGAGATGCCTCTGCTTGCTCGTGCTCGGTGATTTGATATTCGAGTTGCTCGTTGGCAGCTCTTAGCTCATCAGCCTGCTGCTTGACGTGTCCCTCAGTTTGCTCCCGCTCGTGAATGTTACTTTGGAGTTGTTCAATTTGCTCTTCCAGCTCTTTTCCCCGCTTAGTTGCCTCCGTCACCGTCTCTTCCAGTCGCTTGCGTTCAGTGATATCTGTAGTGATAACTATATATCCAATGGCCTTACCTTTCTCATCCTTCAACACAATCATCTTCATCTGCGTCGGGAATGTTGCCCCATTTGCTCGCATGTGTTTTACCGCGCAAGTAGACCGGCCTCTACGTTTGGTTTCCTCGATCAGAGGATCCAAGTCAGCTTTCACCTGCTCTTGGGCGTGGAATGTACTAATCTGTTTGCCAAGCAGGTCATTGCTCGTCTTGTATCCATGCATCCTTGCCCACGGCACATTGACAAAGCAAATGGTTCCGTTCAGGTCAACTATAGCTATTCCCTGGTCCACTTGCTGAGTGATCATTCCCAGATGCCTTAGCAGTTGCTCGACCTGCTTATGGTCACCAATAGTAATCTTGCGTTTACTTGATCTTCGAAACAACATGAATACCTCCATGATTGAATTTTAGAGTTTAAATCTCAAACTGTCGTTTCCAGCGAGATACAGTAGATTTCATTGAATTTCTCATACTAATCAGTCTTTGAGTAAGCGGGATTCGCAAATTTTTTACTTGTTTTGTGTAACTTTCTCCGTCTTTCTCAAAGTCAACTTTGTCTCTGTGTATTGTAACGACCTTGTAACCGTCAATCATATCTCCTTCGTAAACGATTCTATCAGAAACTACAGCGGATGCATTCTGCTCGCTGTACACTATCGACGTTACTAATACTTCTTCATTAGCGGGCAAAGATTCCGAATTAGGTGATGTTAGATCGGCAGTCCAAAGATAATAGACGGCCATACCTAAAATCAATATGACCATCAAGAAAAGCTTTAGTTTCACGCTTTTTTTAGATGACGGCTTATTCCTTTTTTGCTGGTTAAGTTTCCTTGTTAGCTGCACATCTTTTCTCCTTGGTCGCAAAACTTCCTTTTCCGGCTTCTTTAATTCGACCTTTACCAAATCAGTATCTGAGACCATATATCTTAAGACCATTTTCTTACTCCACAGTTACGTTCATTCTAAATAACGCCATTTTCAGTCCTGTGTCTGCAGCGCATCATGCTACAATATCAGAGTTGGTTCGTATGGAAAAGACGCGGCTGTTCAGACCCAGACTGAGCAAGCCTGTTCCTATTGCAAGCAGTATTAAAAGCGCAACTACGGCCAGTGAAATTACAGAGCCACCGCTTTTTTCTTGTAGCAGCCTTTTCATATTCCCCCCTCTCTTTTTGGCGATTTTTCCGCCCTAATTTGATTCTTGAGAAGCTGCTGTCAACAGGTCAAATGAGCTTTTTTAAAAAATCCAAAGTCGGCAAACTTATTTCTGCGCTATAGACACCCCCATGTCTTGACTTATATAAATATTATACCTCAACAACGACTTAAATTCAAGCAAGAAACTGCAAAAAGGTGTTTGAAAAGTGATTTGCGGGCATTACGCAAAGATATCAACAACCTTATCGGCCCGCACCAAAATAATATTGATTCTCCATAATCGTTAAAGATAAGAATAACTCTCAGGCTGATGGTTCAGGTACGATGTACTTTGATGATATTCGGCTGTAAAGGACAGTACCATAAATAGAAGCTCTGGAAGCCATAAGTGCAATTGCTCGTTTGAGCTGATAGACGATAGTAAAACAGATTCGCGTTAATTCGGGGCCTATACCGATTTGGTATAGGCCCCTTTTTCATTGACTCGGCCAAAAGACGGCGGATTCCGCCTACGGCGGTTCTTCGAC
>SMTZ1_10018022_pt1 | contig 10841 bp, 9 predicted proteins | sample DeeMarSWOR136_30_FD_25667 | JGI IMG/M metagenome (IMG submission 25667) | reverse complement strand
CGGGATCGGAAGAAATGCCTTCCAAACCCTTGACGATTCGAATTTGAATCCCGATGCTTCGTCCATTTCGCCTCACCTTCGCGTCATAGGGGTAACGGATGGCACTGAGGCCCATGCTTACTCTGTTTCCAAACTCTGGCGGCATGAAATCGCCAACACCAATCTGGGTCTAAAACCCATTGCAGTAGGGTACTGACCACTTGTGGATCTAGCGGTTGTGTACAGCCGCCAAATTGATGGGATTACCTTGACGCTGGCTCCTTCAGGATGGACTTATGAGAATACATTCGTCCTCTATGACAAAGAAACCGGCACGCTGTGGTATCCCTCCGAGGAGGGTCTCAAGGGTATACAGGGGAAGTATTTCGGGAAGGTCCTTCCTAAGATCGTCTCCGAAGACACCCGATGGGGAGAATGGGTTGAGAGACATCCGAAGTCAAGGATTTTGCAATAGATCCCGTATCCTTAAAAAAGAGGGCCGCCCGATGAAATAATTCGGATACCTGCCTTGTCCCATGACAGGTGCTTGTGAACCAATCCGGCACAAGCCAGCGAGCAGAAATGACATGCGATGCAGTGCTCCATTTTTAGAGCAATGAGAGTTTTCATGACGAAATCCATGCTCCTTTCACCCACACCACATCATAAGGCTCGAGAGTTACAGACAACTTTCCGGATGCTGCGTTATACTCTCTCTCATTGACCAGGTCAAACCACTGCGTGGCTTTGACGCCGACTTCGGATAGGGAAATCTCCAAATCAATCTGTTTGTTGGCCACATTGGTCATAGTCAGAATGTTCTCATCTCCTTCGGGAGACGTGCGCAACACGGTGAATACCTGAGGTGAAAGCGTCAAGACCTTCTGGTCTCCATGGGGATGGAAAGCACGCTGACCCGTTCGAGTCAGGCTCAGTTTGGGCCATTGCCTGGCAAGGCGCGAAATCCTAGAACCAGGATCTTTGGCTTCTTCCATCAACTTCTGGACATTGATCACAGCCCGATTCACATCTCTCTTCACATTGGTTTTTTTCACCAGATCGTGGTCGTTCGAGCTTCCGATCGCGCCGTGAGTATAGACACTCGGGACACCCTGAAGGACGAGGGCAATACTCCGCGATGCGAGATAGCGTTTGACCTGAAGGGCCATATCCTCTTGATTGTGATGCCCATTGATGGCGCTCCACCAGGTCGTGTTGATTTCATAGGGTTCCTCGGTTCGACCCTCCGTCATCTTGTAAGACACGTAAGCCCCTCTTTCCTTTGCCGACTCAATGAGGAAATGAATCTCTTGTCTGGGGAGAATCTCCTTCACTCCCATGAGTCCGACGCCGTCGTGGGTGTCCAGGATGTTGAAAAAGGTTGCCGTATCGGAGGGATTTCTCACCTGCCCAGACCACTTGGACAGGACCACCGTGTCTTCTTTGTAAAATGTGTATAACACCAGAGGCGGCAAGGCGAAGTTATAGACCATGTGCGCTTCATCTCGGCCGTTGCCGAAGTAGGATATATTGTCTCTGTGGGGCACATTGGTTTCGGTCAGCAAGGCCACACCCGGCGCAACCAGATTCATCACATCTCTGAGCAGTTTGACGATCTCGTGGGTTTCCGGAAGATGCACGCACTCCGTTCCGGGCTCGGCCCATATGTAGGTGACCGCATCTAGCCTCAGAATGTCCGCCCCGTTGCGGACGTAGAGAAGCAGCCCGTCGATGACGCGCAGCAGGACGGCAGGGTTTCTGAAGTTGAGATCGATCTGATCATCGGAAAACGTTGTCCACACATATTTGGGGCCGAAATAGGTGTCGAATCTGGTGAGGATCTCCGAAGTGCGGGGTCGAAAGATCTTGCTTCGCTGGTCTGGGGTGAGATCGTCGGGCGAATCATACGCAATGAAGAAATCACGATAGAAAGGATTCCCATTCAGGAAATGCCTGAACATCCGGCTCCTGGAAGAACAGTGGTTGAGAACGCCGTCAAACATGACATCGTAATCCAGACCCATCTTCCAGATGTCTTTCCACGTTCCCAGTTTTGGATCCACGCGGGTGTAGTCCACGATGGAAAATCCCCTATCAGAGGAATAAGGGAAAAAGGGGAGGAGATGGAGCGTGTTGATAGCGCCCCGATTGATTGTGGCGACGAACTTGTGGAGGTTGGCAAGGGGAGAGTGCTCCTCTCCTTCTACCATGTCACCATAGGTGATCAGGACCATGTCTTTTTCAGTGAACCGCTCTTTGGGATCAAAATCATTCTCCGCCTCAATGAGCTCCTGAGATTTGTGCGCATGGTGGACCCTGAGGATTCGCTCCAACTCAGGAATCGCCTCTCTGGCTTTATCCTCTCCGTAGAGAAACCGCAGTCTGGCGAACATTTTTTCCCTGGCTTCGGCAGGGATCTCAAGCAAAGACTTCGTGTAATCCGGGTCCTCACGGTAGGGTATACGTGACCATTTCGGCCCTCTGCCTGATACAGAAACGCCACGACGATCAGCCGTTTCTTTCACCATCCTGATTTCTCCAGCTCGTTCAAGAATTTAGAAAAGTTTTAGAAATTTACTGTGCCTATTCGTCTTACCTTTTTAAAAGAGATAATAAAATGTCAGGACGGTTTGTGGTAATGCCATCGACACCTGTCTTAATGAGTTTCTTCATATCCGATTTAGAATCAGGCGTCCAAACAACTACCTTAATTCCTATAGCATGAGCTTTTTTGACTATTTCAGAAGATATGTTTTTTTCGTGGCCAATTGCATGCTTATAATTAGTTATCCAGTATGTTCCACCTGCATATTTTACTGCTTCTGGTATTGAATCAAATTCATCAATATCTATTCCAGCCATCCAAGGAGAAGCCCCAGGCTCATTCTTTTGTATAGTGTCACGACCTTTTTTTGTAATGGTGACATAACCTGTTGGCACTTCTGGCATAGTCTTCTGAAAATACATTAATATCTTCCAATCAAAAGATATAACAGTCACCCTCTCTGCGATATTTTCATCTTTGATTATCTTTGCAACAACATTTGAAATTTCTTCAGGTGACTTTGTCTCTTCAGGTTTTAAAGGAGAAAACTTAGGTTCAATGAATAAATGGGTTTTGTCACCTGTTCTCTTTACTAACTGTATTACATCATATAGGGTCGGGATACGTTCCCCTTCTACTGCTTTTTGATCTGGGTACTTTTTAGCATATCCTGTCCAACGGTTCAGCTTCCCCACATCATAAGATTGAACTTCTGATAGTGTTAATTCTTTAATGAGGTGTCTTTCTTTAATCCATTTTCCGGTAGTATCTCTAGTAATTGCGGGATTCAATCTGGAATCGTGGTAAACAACCGCTTCATTATCGGATGTAAGACGGATATCCAATTCGATAGTATCAACTCCCATTTCCATAGCCTTTTTAAATCCTGCCAAAGTATTTTCTGGCAATAGTCCTGCCGCTCCTCTGTGGCCAATAACGCTTAGATCGCCAGCTATAGCACTAATGGCTGCAATGAATAGGAAAATGAAAGCAAATATAAGGAATATTATTCCGTCTAATCTTTTAATCTTCATAATTACCTCCTTTCATAAAAAGCCCTAGCTAATCTTTTTCAGTGCCTCCCTGGACTCTTTGAGATAAACTTCCGTCTCACATTCTTTAAAAATTTGAATGGCCTTGGAAAAACAATCCCGGGCTTGGTCACTTCTGGCTTTGGCTTTGTGCAAGAGTCCTAGATCATGATAGGCCTGGCCTAAAATAGATTTGGCTCCGATTTCTTTTGCAGTCTCAATTACTTTATTTAAATGATATTTAGCTTTTTCAGGTGCACGAGGAGAATTTTTTATTAAGAAAGCAATGTTTTTCGTCAGAAAAGGAAGCGTCTTAGCCCCTTCGCCTAAAACTATTTGTAGATAGATATTGCCGAGCATGTACTCCGTTGTGACATAGTTCCATATACTCCCATTTTTTAGAAACACTTCAGATACATCTCCCACAACTTTTACCCCTTGCCTCAAATTACCTTTGGTAAGCAGAATGATTCCACGCAGGAATTCCATGAAGGGGGGATCAAGCTCAGCGTTTTGGAAGCCAATGCTACTTTGTTCAAAGTGGTAAACCGTGTTGGTTAAATTCGTTTTCAGAGCCGCTTGACCCAGGAAGAAATGAGCAAGCCCAATGAACCACTTCATGCCGGAGCGTTCGGCAAGTTCCAGACCCTCTTTGAGAGTTTGAATCGCTTTGTCATACTCCCCGGCCAGAAAATACCCTGCACCAAGCATAATCGTGTACCCAACCTCGCCGAATCTAAAGCGCCCCTTCTTATGAACGGCAACTATTTTGGCGAGGGTCTCAATCCCTCGATGCAGCTTTTCGGTGCGACACCATGCCATTGCAAGAAAACCTTGCGCCCATATTTTGTCCGCGGGCGTTGGGGCTTTTTGAACCGCTAACTCCCCATATTTGATCGCCCGATCCAGTTCCCCCTTGAGGCAATAGGCTTGACAGATAACGCAGGCCGCAAAAGAAATCAGACTGTTATCTGAAAATTCCTCAGCTACCTTCAGTGCCTCTTTCCCATTTTCTATCGCTCCATTCCAGCGCCCTAAAGATGTGCAGGCCCACGATGCTGCGACAAAGGCCCAGACGTAAACCCGAAGGTTGAACCGCTGCTCTATATTTCGTAAAGCCTCATCCTTAAATTTGAAGACCTGTTCGAAGTCTCCCTTGCTTAAATGCGTCCACTGCAACATATTATATGCTATCCCGGCATATTCAAAAGCCTCCGGGGTTTCGCACAGTTCCGCAGCTTTGGCCAGGGTCTGTAAGGCCTGATCATAGTTGCCGATCCACCACTCACATCCACCCTTGGCGGCAAAGAATCTCCCTAGCAGCGCCTGATCTCTCAGACTGATTGCCATTTGCTCATAGCGGGTCAAAAGATTGTAATAGCCGGGGAGCTGGAATAACAGGGTGAACACTAACCACTGGTTCGCTAATATGGTGACGCGCCGCTGCTGGTTAACCGCGGTATCCGGCTGCATGTCCAGAAGTTTCATGGCCTCATCAAAATAGGACTTGGCATCTTCCATAGCATTCAGCTTGGCCGCCCTCCGGTTCGCGAGATCCAGGTACTCCACCGCCTTCTCCTTGTTATCACTGCGCACATAGTGGTAGGCTAGCAGTTCATAGTATTCTTCGAGGCGGTCTGGGTAGAGGTCTTCTATTGCACTGCCTATCTTCTCATGAATCTCTTTTCTCCTTCTTTGAAGTAGGCTGTTATAAGCAACTTCTTGGGTGAGGGCATGTTTAAAGATATATTCCAGCTCCGGGAAAAGCCTCTTCTCGTAGATGAACTCCAGTCCCTGAAGGTTACTCAGAGAAGATTTGAGCTCTTCTCTCATCCCCGTAATGGTCTGTAGGATTCGATAGGCAAATTCTCTCCCAATTACCGAGGCCACCTGCATAATTCGTTTAAGATTCTCCTCCACCCGATCAATGCGGGCCGCTATAATCCCTTGAATGGTATCCGGCACCTCGATCTCTGATGCTTCTTTGGTTAAAATGTACTGACGATCCTTCTTCTGAATTGAGCCGTTTTCTAACAGGCTGTGAGTGAGCTCCTCTACGAAAAGGGGGTTGCCTCCAGCACGCTTAAGGATCAGTTCCCCGAGTTTCGGCACGACCTCTCCACCCTCAAGAATATTCTGCACCAGTTGGACACTACTCTTGGTAGAGAGTTGATCAACACCGATTTTGAGGTAATAAGATTTACTACCCCATGTATGCGTATATTCCGGTCGATAAAGTAAGATGAGCAGGATGTGAGTGCCAGCCAACCAATCGATTAGATAGCCTAAGAATTCCTCCGAGGAGCTGTCGATCCAGTGAAGGTCCTCAATAGCAAGAATTAGGGGCTTATTTTGACTCTCTCGAACGAGCAAGTCCCGAATGGCCTCAAAGGTTCTCAGTTTTTTCGCACCAGGCTCAAGCTGTAGATATGCGCCATCTTCCACCTTGAGGGACAAGATTTCCTGGAAGGGAGGCAAGGTGCTATTAAGTCTTTGGTCAAGATGGGAAATCTTCTCCGCAATCTTCTTTTTGATAATATATTCAAGACCCTCTTCCTTGATCTCAAAGTAGGATTTTAGAATATCTAATAGGGGCAGGTAAGTCATGGAGCCACCGTATTGCAGACATCGGCCTTCCAGATAGGTATACGCTTCCTTAGGAAGCATATTCCTTAACTCAATAAGAAGCCTGGATTTGCCCACCCCAGCTTCACCAACAATCCCCACCACCTGGCCTGATCCTGAGCGTGCCCTCTCATAGGCTTCTTTAATGGTTTCCATTTCCCGCCCACGACCGACCAATTTTGTAAGGCCTTTGGCAGCCGACGCTTCGATTCTGGTTTCTACCTCTGTGGCCTCCAAAAGCACATAGGCTTCCACCGGCTCCTCTTTTCCCTTCACTTGTACCTTGCCCATGGGCTCAAACTGGAAGAAATCTCTGGCCAGCTTGTGGGTGTTTGCGGTTCCCAGAGTGGTGCCGGGTTTGGCCATACTTTCCATCCTAGCGGCAAGATTGGTGGTGTCTCCAACAGCCGTATAATCCATTCTGAGATCATCCCCGATAGAGCCCACAATCACGGGCCCCGAGTTGAGACCAATGCGCAGCTTGAACTCAACGCCATGTTCCTTTTCTATCCTTCCGCCATATTCACCGACAGCACTCTGAATGGATAGGGCCGCATAGCACGCTCTTTGGGCATGGTCCTCATGGGCTACTGGAGCTCCAAATAGGGCCATAACCCCATCGCCGGTAAACTGGTTGATGGTCCCCTCATATCTGTGGATCTCATCCATGAGAACCTGAAAACACCCGTCCATAATTTCATGGACCGCTTCCGTTGGCCACATCGGCAAACAAAACGGTTACCAGTTTTCGTTCACCTTCGATGGAACTTCTGGTAGTGAGAATCTTTTCAGCCAAAAATTTAGGGGTGTAAGATTGAGGTTCAGAATAATCACCGGGTGGAGCTATCGTGGGTTTACTGAGGTCATGTCCGCATAGATCACAGAATTTGCTTTCAGGCGTGACTATGGCCTTGCATTTTGGACATGCAAATTCAAGTTTAGCACCACATTCTTTACAAAATCTAGCCTCTTCACGATTCTCAAACTGACATTTAGGGCATTTCATTTTTGTGCCCTCTATTATCTAGATTTGAGCAGTTTGAATGATTAGGAAGGAACTTTTATGATCAAGTGAGAATTATCTTAATTATGGTTAGAAGTCAACTCATGGATACCTAATGGCTAATTCAATCAATCCAGAGCATTTACCAGAAGATAAAATGTCGTTTTGAGAATCAGACCATTCTGTCATGTCAGAGAAAAAGCCGTTAGGACGGACAATAAATAATATGTTCAAGATCAGCATCTTTCAGTTTATCCGCGAACTTTTCCTTAGCCTTAAGAAGTCTTGTTTTTTGCCATATTCAAGTTTGCTAATATCAAACTTCGATGGTAGCAAACCGAAATTCTTAAGGTTTTCGTTTGTAAGCTGGACCGGATTGAGCAGAATAACCGGTAAAGACAAGTTGATCGCCAAATCCCCTGATCAAAGACGTATCACAATATTCTGACGACTTAAATATCGAAAACTAACTCAGATACTTATGATCTAGATTCACACCACTTTTCTGCTATTTCGAGATACGCTTCAGAAGCCTCCTTGATCTTAGACACGTAACAAAACTCATCTGTCTTATGCGCCATAGATGGTTCCCCGGGCCCAAGGATGATTGTGGGTGGATTCCCGAAAGCCGGCGTAAGTATTGAAGCATCAGTGAAATAAGCAACTCCGCGCGGCACTGGAGGTTCTTTAAGAAATGACTCCATAATTTTGAAGACTTCTTGCACCCAGAGATCTTGTGGGTCCGTAGTCACACTCCCAACATTGAGTATTTTCCGCATTGCTACTTCCTCTCCGAGATATGATTGCAGCCTTTCGTAAACCTCATTATTGCTCTGACCTGGAATTGTGCGTATATCCACACCTATTTGTGCGTGGTCGGGAACGGAGTTAATATTTACACCTCCTGAAATTGTTCCAACATTTAGGGTAGGTGCTCCCAGAATTGGGTCAGGAGAAACGCCAAAGTCAAATTTCTGGAGTTGATTGACAGCTGCCACAGCCTTCTAGATTGCATTTACACCACGTTCTGGCATGGAGCCATGTGCTGAAACGCCTGTTGTTTGAACTCCTACCCATAGGGAACCCTTGTGTCCCACCAGTGGATAGTTGGATGTTGGTTCGCTCCTGTTTCCTCACCAGCTGAAAAAACTAATATTATGCCCGCCGATCCTTTTGACATCCAAGACAGCCGCAAAGCAGCAACAACCATGGCAGCAACACCTGACTTCATGTCCGAGGAACCCCTGCCATAGACTCTATTGCCATCGACCTCACCTTTGAAAGGATCCTTGTTCCATTTCTCGTTTCCAAGTGGAATAGTATCAATGTGCCCACTAAAACAGAGCGGAGCCTTGTTTCGGTTGCCTTCCATGCGCGCGATAAGGCTCGTTCTTTCCTTTTCGAACTCATAGAAGTTAGTCTCAAATCCTCCATCTTCTAACAGTCGGCCAAGGTATTCTGCGCATTTTCGTTCTCTGCCAGGGGGATTGATAGTATTGAATGACAACAGTTCACGGGTCAGTGTCAGGGGGTCTAGATTTCTCTTCATAAGCATGGCTCCTTTCAGTTAGATCCTGGTCACAGCTTCAAAAGTACGAAAATATATGAAATGTCTTTGCTATTCATATAGACTGGGTTGGATAGATCGGCTAGCCCTTAGTTCCTTAGATATTCCAGAATAACATAGCTCATTTGTTTGATGTTTGGTAAGTCTTAATTTGAAAGCATATTTCATCCACGCCCATCGTAAGACAGCATTTCTCACAGAGTGTGGAACGGCAAGTCTCAGACGTGAGAGCCGGATCGGCTCCCTTCTGGATTTTCTTGGAGGATTCGCATTTTACGCCGTCCATGCTGCTATTCGTTTGAAACATCTTCGAGAACCTTGCCAGGGATAGCTTTGACAATTCCTGACCACTTCTTGACAAATCCTGTCAGCTCCCAAGTTCTTGCTTTCCTATCGGCTCCGGCAAAGTGATTAAAATTACAAGTAATCTTCATAAAGCGAATTAGGCAACAAAATTGCATACACCCATTCCCTAACGAAAAAGGAAAACTGCACATTTTTGTCTTGGGGGTAAGGAGTGAGTCTCTGCCGGCGACTCTCAGTTTAGCCCCCGGTGATCTTTAGGGGATCGCCGGGGGTTGCCATTTCAATAGGTTATCATGGAAAAGACTCTAGTGAAGATTTTTTTTCTTTTGTCCGTTCTTATGCTGCTTGGTGAACTGTGTGAGGCTCAAGTGAAGAAAACCTCATTATTTGGGGTTGACTTCCGAAATCCTTTTGCTTATAGAGGTCCTTCTTGTTCGGTTATCTATTGTATCACCTGGCTTGCCCGGTGGGTTTCCTTCTCAACCCTGCCGGGCTGTTTGTTTTCGTTAAAATTCTTATAGCTTAGCGAGGAGCAAATGGAATTGCATTGTCAAAGCAGGGTACTTGGGAAGTTCCGAGGGTGGGAGAGAGACAACATCTACAGACTTGAGAACGGGTCGAAATGGGAACAAGTCCATCATCAATTCAAGTATCGTTATTGGTATCAGCCAAGTGCAAAAGTCTGGAAAGATGGTTCTCAGTATTACCTTGAAGTAGAGGGGATGGAAGAGAAGATCGAGGTTCACCCCTATAGCTAGAGTTGATCTCACAAATGCTTCACCGATACCGCGTTTCCAAGGGTAGTTTCCTGTCTGAATGATTGCCTATGCGGCTCTATCAGCAGTACAAGGTAAAAATATCTACCCTCATCCAATTGGCAGACCATGCGGTGAGACCGTTAGGAAATCACCCTGTGCTTTGCAAGGACCTTTTCCCCATTGAGTAATCTGTCCATTATTAACAATTCATTCCAATATTCTTAAATCCGACCTCACTTTTCTATAATAAAACTAAAGATACGTGACGGGTTGACCGATGATAAAAGTGATTCGGAAAATCTATCCTCGGCAAAGCTCAAAGTTTGGTTGGCATGGTCGTTATGAAATTCTGTATCTCGGAAGAAGACTATATCGCAATCCAGCGGTTACACCTTGGATGGAAGCTATGAGGGATAAGGATTCTAATCTGTCTGATGGGAGCGACATTTGTGACCAGCCAAGGGCTAGCCACCCAGGGTGTAACCAGCTGGCTTCACATTCTTTGTAGTTTCGGTTTCTTTGCCTGTGTAGCTTTTATCTTAATGCCCATCATGCAGCGGAAGCAGTTCAAGAAAATCTATTCGGAGCAGAAGTCGCTTCACGAGGAGGTTGAAGTCAAATTCGACGAACAGCACATAGGATGGTCAAGTAAATCGGGACATTTCAAGCTGAAATGGGAAGATATTATGAAATATAAAGAGAATAACGAAATAATATTGATCTATGAATCCCGGAATCTCATGAGGCCGCTTTTGAAAGGCTATTTTCAAGATCAAGAGAGGCTGGAGACGTTTTTGAGAAGACTCAAAGAAAGGAAAGATAAGTGCGGACGAAATCAGCCACATTGCTGAATGCCCTCCGCCTGTCGGAGGAGGTGGATAACAGGGCTGCACGGGTCTCCGGAGGCATATGGTTAGCGGCTGCTCTGCTCTTTCTTTTGATGACAGCCACCGTCACTTTTATCTCGACAACTCACCACATAGGTACGGTCGCACCCATCGCACCTATGATGTTAATAGTGTCGGCT
>SMTZ1_10023440_pt1 | contig 10842 bp, 8 predicted proteins | sample DeeMarSWOR136_30_FD_25667 | JGI IMG/M metagenome (IMG submission 25667) | reverse complement strand
CTGGCCGATTGCTTCAGGGTTTCCGTGCGGCTATCCGCCACAATTTTCCCCCGGTGGATGATGACGATGCGGTCGCACGTCGCCTCCGCTTCGCTGAGAATATGGGTGGAGAGGATAATGGTCTTCTCCTTCCCGATCTTTCTGATGATATCCCGAATCTCCACGATCTGGTTGGGATCCAGGCCCAGGGTGGGTTCGTCGAGAACCAATATCTCCGGATTGCTCATCATGGCATGGGCCAAGCCCACCCGTTGCTTGAAGCCCTTGGAGAGCTCCGCAATGGGTTTGTGCATGACGTCGTTGAGGCCGCAGACGTCGGCGAGCTCCCGTATCCGGCTGAGTTTTCGCTCCCTCTCCAGTTCCCTCATGTTCGCAACGTAGTCCAGATAATCATACGCCAGCATGTCGTGATAGAGGGGGGCCGCTTCTGGAAGGTATCCCAGGAGTTTCTTGATCTCCAGGGAATGTTCATCAATGGTGTAGTCTTTGACCCGGATGGTGCCGGAGGTGGGCCGGAGAAAACCGGTGAGCATCCGCAGTGTGGTGGTCTTGCCGGCTCCGTTGGGGCCCAACAAACCCATGATTTCGCCTTTTTTGATGTCGAAGTCGATATGATCCACCGCACAGAGATCACCGTAGTACTTGGTAAGGCCTTCCACATGGATCATGTCATTCTCCTCTACGTGAAAAATTCCATGGAGGGACCCTTGAGAAACCCGGAAAAGGAGCTCCGAGCGCGAATCAAGATTTTTTCGTTACCCATTCTTAGTGAAGCGAAACGCCCGCAAATCCAGTGTTTGAGCCCCGGAGGGCGAGTTTTGGATTTGCAGTGAAGCAAACCTTAGAATGGTAGAAAAAATATTTTGAGCAGCGAAGAGCGACTTTTCCACAAATCTCCATGGAATCCAACGGCCAACGCTCCACGATGGAGTTCGCTCTCTTCTATGAAAAATTATAGAGGAAGAGTTACTCATGTCAAGCGACCGGGCTTTCGTAGTGGGTTAGGGATTCAAGAAACGTCGCGCACGAAAATTGTTGGGGAGCGAGCAGGAGGAAATCTTGCGTCGTTATCCCCAGCTCGATCGATGGATCAAATGACAAACATTTCCGCACTCTTAAAATAGCTTGTCAGGATCTTGGGGCCTTGTTCAGTGATCAGGATCAAATCCTCAATATGGTAGCCTTCCTTCTGGACCCAGCGGACGCGGGTTTCTATGCAGATGACGACGTTAGGCTGGAACGCAGCCGTGTTCAGGGAGGTCAAAAGAGGCTCTTCGTGGAGATCCAGGCCTATGCCATGTCCCGCGTGGGGCAAGGAGAACGGGATGTCTCGTTTTTCGTATCCCTCCTTGGCCTTGGTATAGAGATCGCAGGCTCTGTTCCCGGGGCGGGCCATTTCAATGGTCTCGGCATGGATTTCGATCAGTCGGTCGTAGATTGAACGCTGCTCGGAGCTTGATCGCCCGATGACGGCGGTCCTCGCAACGTCTGACGGGTATCCATGGAGGGATCCGCCAACATCCGACTTCACGAGATCGCCCTCCCTTGCCTGATAACCGGTTGGGTCCTGATGGGCATAGCCCGTATTCGGGCCGGCGTTGATGAAGAGGAAATCCACGCGGTCCAACCCAGACTGCTGCATGTGAGCGGCCAGGCGATTGGCCATGTTCTTCTCCGTTTCACCCACCTCGATGGTCGCATAGGTGGCCAGCAGTGCCTTCTCGGTGGCTCGGGCCGCCCGGGCGAGCAGCTCGATTTCAGCAGAGGTCTTGATCATGCGGGCATTGAGGAAGAGATCCTCGCACGGCGAGAAATGCGCTGTTGGCACCTGGTCCCCGAGCTTCCCGAAGTAGGCCGCCGTGATGTATTTCATTTCGATGCCTACCTTCCCTTCAGCCACCCCCTTTTCCGCCAAGACTTCGGCCACGAGATCCATGGGGGATTGGTGGAACTCGATGTAGCTGCGAATATCCTTTGCCCACGACTCCGCGCGAACCTGGGGTTCTTCGACTTGACAGACGATGACCACGGGTTCAGCCTCGCCGTTGACCCACACGGTTAGGGCCAACCTGTCCCGAATGCTCTTTTGGCTCCAGAGGAAGCATCCAGCGGTGAAAGGAAAATTCTCAGGGGAGAGGGCAATGACTGCATCGAAGTCGCTGGCCTCGAGGAGCGTCCGAAATCGCGCTAGGTTTCCTATCGGCGTTGCCATAATCGGGTTCCCCCTTTCTCGAAGGAGTATTGATGCTGATCCTTGTGCTCTTTCATATGATCTGAGCGAGATCTGCTCTCCATAACCTTATACCCGAGGGAAGTTTGTCAAGTTACTTGGGCAGCCGTTGTTGGCCGGATTTCCCGGAGCGAACACTGGAGCATTTCCGGTAACCTTCCAAGCGAAGCGAAACAGGTGATTCAACGAAGAACTCGGGCCTTCCTCAACCTTAATCTTAACCGCAGCACTGCAGCACCGCAACACCATCTTCCCTCCAACCTCTCCGCCTAGCCCTTCAATGAGCCGGCCAGAATTCCGCGGACGAAGTACGGTTGCAAGGTGGCGAAGATGATGAGGGGCAACACCATGGAGATAAAGGCCCCCGCGGGAAGCAAGTGCCAATTCTCCCCCAGAGAGCTCATCATGCTCGAGATGTGCATGGTCAATGGAGCCACATCCCTGGTTCCACCCAGGTAAATCAGCGCCACCAAAAGGTCATTCCACACCCAGAGGAACTGGAAAATGGCCAATGAGGCGATGGCGGGAATGGAGAGCGGGACCACGATGCGGTAGAAGACGACGAATTGGGAGGCCCCATCCAGAGAGGCGGATTCGAAGAGATCCCTGGGCAAGGCGCTGAAGAAGTTTCGAAGAAGGTAAATCGCATAGGGGAGGCCGTAGGCCGTGTGGGCCAACCAGACTCCCAGAAACGTCCCTGCCAATTGGAGCCCCTTGTAGAGGCGGAGGATGGGGATCAGGGTCATCTGGAGGGGAACCACCAAGAGGCCCACCACCAGGATGAACAGAAGGTCTCGCCCCGGAAATCTCATCCATGCCAGGGCGTATGCTGCAAACGAAGCGACCAGAACGGGAATGAGGGTCGAGGGAATGCTAATGATGAGGCTGTTGAGGAATGCCCTTCCCAGGCCATGCCCCGTGATAATGTCCCCGAGGATGGAACGACGGCTATCCGGGGCTTTTCCCTTACCATGGGTTTGGCCGGTAAGGACCTCCACATAGTTCTCCACGGTGAAGGTAAAGGGCGTCTTCAGGGTGGTCCACCAGCCCGTGCCTACGATATCCCGCCGGGAACGAAATGAATTCACCAGCAGCCCAAAGGAGGGAAGGGTCCAGACGAGGCAGATGGAAATAATCACGATATGGAGGGCGCTCCGGGAAAGCGCCTTGACGAGCTTTCCGGTCATTGCACGGCCTCCTGGGCCCTGAAACGCCGTATATTAGACACGATCACCGGGATGACCGCGAGCAACAGGATAACCGCGATGGCGCTGGCTCGTCCGAAGTGGCGGTAGTTGAACATCTCCTTGTACATCCGGTTGGCGATGACCTCCGTTCCCAGATTGCCGTTGGTCATGACGTACACGATGTCGAACACCTTGAGCACGATGATCACCATCGTGGTGGCAACCACGAGGATCGTGGTTCTCATCATGGGAAGTAAGATGCGCCAGAAGATTCGCCACTCGCTTGCCCCATCGATTCGCGCCGCCTCCAGGATCTGGAGGGGGATACCCTTGAGGCCTGCGGATAGGATCACCATGCAGAAGCCCGTCCATACCCAGATGCCTACGCCAATGAGGGCGAAATTGTTTACCCCCGTGTTGACGAGCCAGGCAACGGGTTCGAGGCCGGCAAGGGTGCCCAGGAGGGCGTTCAAGAGTCCAATCTGGGGCATCCCAGCGGGCCTGAACTCGAACATGAATCTCCAGATCACGCTGGCCGCGACAAAGGAGATGGCCATGGGGAGGAAAATCAGGGCCTTGGCGGCGGCCTCGTAGCGGACCCTATCCGTGAGCACGGCAATGATTAACCCCAGGCTTACGGTGATGGATGTGAACACCACGAGCCAGAGGAGGTTGTTCTTGAGGGCGGCGAGCATGTCGGGGTTGGTGAAGACATACCAGTAGTTGTCGAGGCCCGTGAACTCCTCCGAGTTTCTGCCCAGGAAGCTGATGAAAGCGGTATTCAAGATGGGGTAGATGAGGTAAACCGTGAGGAAGAACAGGGCCGATCCCATGTACAGCCACGGGATCAACCCTCCTTTTCTAAAAATGTATATCCCCCCTTTCTCAAGGGATATTCATTTCCCGTAGGCATCCAACGCCACTTCCTCAACGGATTTGAGGATCCTATCGAGCCCGGCAGGGTTGGCGACGAACTCCAGCGTGGCCTTCCAGAAGGCGTCGTTGACCTTGGCGGGCATGAGGTCCGAGCCGTCGAAGCGGAAGATCTTGGCGTTTGCCACCTGCAGTGCCATCTGCTTGGCAATCACGTCGGGATACGCGTCCAGCTTGACGCTCTTGTTGGAAGCGATAAATCCCCCCTTCTTTGCCCATATCTCCTGGGCCTTGGCCGTGGAGAGGTACTGGATGAATGAGCGCGATCCCGGGGTATCCCTGGTGAGGACGATCGCATCCGCCCCCCCTGTCACCCCGCCGGCATACCTGGGCTCAACAGTGGGGAACGGGAAAAAGGCATAATCCTTTCCTGGCTTAAAGTCCGGATACTGCTTCTGTATGAATGCCTGGGCAAAGCCACCCAGGTAGTTCATGTAGGCAGCCGGTGGGGTGGTGTAGGGCACATAGGTGCCGTTTATGAAGTTGGTCGCCAGCACGCCGGCCCGTCCACCGTAAACATACTTGGGAGTGTGGACGATTCTCCCCAGGGTTTCGAAGCTCCTCCTGATGGGAGGGGAGGTCCACGGAATCCCGTGCTCGACCCACCTATCGTAGATCTCGGGGCCGAAACGGTTGAGCAGGATGATCTCGATCCAGTCCGTGAGGGGCCACCCCGTGGCAGCGCCACTTTCCGCGGCGATGACCCACGGCGTTCCGCCCTGGGAGACGATCCTATCGCAGAGTGCCAGGATTTCCTCCCAGGTTTCGGGCACGGAATAGCCCTTTGCCTTGAAATTCTTGGGACTGTACCAGATGGTTCCCTTACTGGTAGCCTTATAGAAGATTGCGTGGAGCTTGCCCCCGAAGCTGCCCAGATCGAGCCAGCTCCGTGCGTAATCCCTCCTCATACGGTCCATTTCCAGGATCGTGTCCAGGGCGACCAATTTGCGGCTTGCGGCCAACTCATGCATGAAACCGGGGTTGGGCAGAATGCTTACCTCGGGAGGATCGCCGGCCTCCAGCCGGGTAGTGAGAACGGCATTCAGATCCCGGGTGGGAACAAAGGCCACGGTATAGCCCGTCTCCCTCTCCCATGGGGCCACGACATCCCGGAAATCCCTCAGCTCACTGCCGCTCCAGAGGCCGAGGACGTTAACCGATTTTGAGGATGAATGAGCTAATCTTGGACCAAAGCCGAATAATGGCTTACTAACATCAATTGGGCCAATGGGTGGTGGTATGAGAAGTAAAGAGCAGAGCAAGAACAGGGCAGCTAATATAACCCCACGCTTTGGCTTCATCCGGAATTTTCCGCCCATCCCCATTACCCCTGCGGATTCAAAGAAATCCTTGGCGGGTATGTCTCAATATCCGCCGAAAACCGGTTTCCTGCGCGACCGATGCCCCGAAACCTTGGTCGTTTGGCGGCCCGAGTGATTACTCTCACCAAACTGTTCTTTTCTCCACTATCTTAGCGCCTCAGCTCCTCCTTGCGGCGTATTGCTCCATACGCCTCAGTCGTCGCTCCTCGCCGCCTTGCATCTAATACCTTGCTGGTGATCAGGAATACTCCATAAGCTGCTGATTTCAGGTTTAATACCTAAATTAGACGGTGGATTTTGGGGGAACCTCAGAAATGAGCAGACGCCCTCATTAACAACGCACATCTTAACAGGAATGACTAGAGATTTGAAGCGTTGCCAGGGCTAGGGCCCTTGCTGGTAGGTCGAAATATGTTGATTGACTGTCGGAAGGTGATCTCCTTATTTGTGGTTGAAACCTTGTATTTACAGGGGAGAGGCAGATTTCAAGGATTCAGTTAAATCACTCCCTATCGGGTTCCCCGGCGCTTCCCGAATCGCCTCAGGGCGAATAGAACGTTAGGTGTCCGGCAACGAGCAGCCAGCACGGATAGAAGTTCGTACGAAGCAAACCAAGGCCTCACGTATCAGGGAGCCGCCAGCTCGATTGATGGGTGAGGGAATAACCGACATGTAAAGCGAAAAAGGAGCTTGACAACAGGCGGCCTCATAGAAGCATTAGTCCCACAGCTACCCTGTTGTGTCTTATACTAGAAAGAAACAGAATCAGCGTTTAGGACAATCTTCGCATAATCCCCCATCAAGTCCAACCAATCCTCCCACAAACTCCAAAGGTTCCCAGCTTTAGATGAATCAACTCCTGTTATATCTTTGTAATATTTTCATAGCAACAGGGAAAATTTTTCTAGATCTACATGAAATTGTAAGTGAAATATTCGGCTTTTATCATAATCTCAAGAGATTAGAAGTTCCTTCCATTGGCATGATATGTGCTAAACCTCCTATAAATTTAAAAAATATTCTGAAATGAAAACAAATGGGGATTGCTATGGACAGGGGACTTAATAACGGAATATTGGCACCTTTGCCCGGGGAAATAGGTCCGGACATATTCGCGATGCTGAAGAAAATCACATCGTGAGGGCAGATACCGACGGCGGGGCCTGGAGAGGCGTTTGAGATTTCCTTGGCGTATTCGATAGGGTACTGAAAAAGCATTGGAGGCGATATAAATGGAAAAAGAAGAAATCCTTGCATGGATCATGGTAGCCTTGGTAGTTGTATGTTTCTATTTTGGATGGGGGTTCTATCTCCAGCACACCCGACCCGGTAGGATCTTCAAGAAATGGGAAAACCCCTATGGCAAAAAAATTCAAGAAGAAGTTGATAAGCTAGATGAAGAACTGAGGAAGTTCGACTACGACAAGTATATGCAAGAGAAGTACTACAAAAAATGGAAGGCTGAACACAGTTACCATGAGAAGGAGCCTGCTAAGGGGTCCCCTCGGTTCCCAGAGGAAGCAGGAATTGGTCTATAGGAACTGGCGGGCGACTAATGTACATGAAGAGGGGAACTGGGAGAAAAAAGCTGCGACCAGCAACTTTGCAGAGCAGAGGGTTGAATCCCGGCTCAATCCAACGTCCATTTCTCTGCGCTAGAGGCTCAACTTCGCTCAGGATTCGAGGCAAGATGAGTATTGTGTGACCAGCAAGAAATATGATCGTCGCTAATACTCATCTCATTAGGTAAGAGGGGACGTTCTTTTCCCTTTATCTCATTGAGGGAGAACTCTCTCTTTGAAGTCTAGCACATCTCTCCGTCAGAGATTCTCTCGTCGAACAGCAATGCTACGTTCATAAGTGGAATATCAATGAGAATGGAGAGATAGTGAAATAGAAAAGAACGTCCCCTCTTCCTTTAAACCTTCCGGGTTGAGGGTGTGTCTAAGGGGCAAATTAGGAGAAGGGAGGAACACAGCATGAAAAGGATTCAGATTGTATGTGCCACTTTGGTTGCTGCATCGGTTATCCTCTCCCCGTGGTACGTAACCCCAAGGGGATATTGCCGCGGCGGACTCGATGTGAGGGAGATCTTTGCAGAGGTTCACCACCTCCGCAAGGAGATCACCCTCCACAAGCTTGTCAATGGCCTTTACCTGTCTGAGGATCAGATCGTCCAGATGCTGGCAGTCTTGAAAAAGGTCGACGGGATAAGAGAGGAACACAGAGCGAAGGCCATCTCCCGCACCCGCCGGATGGAGGAGATTCTCACCAGGATCAGGGAAACCGTGGCTCGTGATGAAGAGATTGACCGAGAGCTCGTACGGGAATTCCATCGGGCGAAGAAGGCGATGGAGGGCCTGAGGGAGGAGTTCCACCATACATTGATGCCGTACGAGGATGAGATAAAGGGCATCCTCAACGAGAATCAGCTGGCCTTGATCGAGGAGTTCAAGCCCTGTGTCGTCCCTCCCCGTGACACGCGGGGTGGAGCGCGCATCGGCCAGGTCTCAGGTGATACCCATATGGGCGAGAGGCTCCTTACTCGGGTGAGGCAGATGGACGAGAGTACCTACCAACGGCGGAAACCGCTGCTCATCGAGCGGTATATCGAGAGGGTCGAGCGACACGTGGGGGTCCTTTCGGACCAGGAGAGGGCGGAAGAGGAGAGGCGAGTTGGCGATATCCTCACCAGGGCCAGGGAGCTTTCGGACTTGGACTTCGAGGCCCAGAAGGGCAATTTGGCTCGAGAACTCAAGGAACCCCACCAAAAGGCGATGCAGAGCCGCCATCGTAAGCGTAAAGGGGATTTGGATAAGGTGGGTAGATTCCTCCTGGACCCCAAGCTTATTCCCATTCTGGAGGGGCGACTTACCCGGCTGTCTGCCCGGTAGATGGTATTCAGGGATTACCCAAGACGGTGGAAGGCAGGCCCGGGAGGGCCTGCCTTTCTCATTCTTGCACCATCTCTATCGCCTTCTTGGGGCACACGGCGGCGCAGATACCGCATCCCTTGCAATAATCGTAGTCGATCTCCACTTGCCCCGTGAGCTCGTTCCGGGTGATGCACAGGTCGGGACAGAGGAGGACGCAGATATCGCAGCTTTGGCACGGGAGGGTACCCAGACATCGGGAGGCCTCGGAAACGGCCTCATCCTCAGAGAATTCCTCCTCAACCAATGCAAAGCTCCTCCTCCGTTGCTCGGCGGGAAGGTAACGGGTCCTCACCCTCCCCTTCCGCTTGAGCTCGCAAGCCTTGGAGATCACGAATCACCTCCCTTGGCCCTGAGGAAGCGATGGACTGACTGACCGGCCTTCTTTCCGGAGGCCATGGCCTCCACCACCGAGGAGGGGCCGGTGACCACATCCCCCGCCGCGAAGATCCCCTCGAGGGTCGTCGCCAATTCCTCGTTAACGGCAAGGGCATTCCCCCTTGTCCTTTTCATATGGTAATCGTCGGGGAGCCATGATAGGTCGGGTTCTTGCCCCACAGCGGCGATAATGGAGTCGGCCTTCACCTCGAACTGGGTTCCCTCGATGACGGTGAAGGGCCTCCTCCCCCCTTTACCGGGTCGTCCCATTTTCGTGTGCACGCACCTCAAGCCCGTGACCCTTCCTCCCTGGTTCACCATGGCAATGGGCAGCGACTGGATTTGAACTTCAACGCCCTCGGCACGGGCCTCGTCCACTTCCCCCCGTCCTGCAGGCATATCCTCCAAAGCCCTCCTGTACACAATGGCAACCTTTTCGGATCCCATCCTCAGGGCTGTTCGGGCGGCATCCAGGGCAGCGTACCCTCCTCCGACAACCACAACCCTCGCTCCCAAATCGACGGAATGGCCCGTGTTGAATCCCCTCAACAGGGACAGACACTCGAAATACCCGTCCAGGCCATTCTCTCCCTCAATGCCCAACTTTAGCGGCCGCTGCGTTCCTACTGCGATGATGAGGGCCTTGGAATCGCCGATGAGGGCCTTCACGGGATTCTCCTCCCCAACTCGACAATTGGTCGTGATCTCCACCCCCATAGCTTCGATGGACCTGATGTCCTCCTGCACGGCCCTCTGTGGAAGGCGAAAGGGAGGGATTCCCATGGCCAACATCCCACCCGGCCTGGAGTGTGCCTCAAGTATCCTCACCCGATAGCCCAGGCGAGCCAAGGTATGGGCTGCCGCTAACCCAGCGGGCCCCGATCCGATGATGGAAACGAGCTCTTTTCGCCTCGAAGGGGGCGATGGGGGAGATGGTTGCTCCGCCGACGGGTGCTCCACGACGAACCGCTTCAGGGCCCTGATGGATAGGGGATCATCGATCCACTCCCTCACACATGCCTCCTCGCAGGGACGGGAACAGATGAACCCGCAAACGGATGGGAGGGGATTGGATTCCCGCACGATGGCCAGGGCCTCCTCGGGTTTTCCGGCAGCTATTCTCTCGATGTAGCCCCTCACATCCTGGCCAAGGGGACAAGCCTGCTGGCAGGGAGGGGGAGGGAGGTCTTCCCCTGTGGCGGGAACCAAACTCGGGGCCCGATTCCGGTAGATCTCCCCCCGGAGGCTTTCCTCTTCTTGGCCATACTCCCGCACCAGTTCGGCGGGGCATCCCCGCTGGCACACGGAGCATTGCCCGCACCGCAGGGGATCGATGATCGGACGATGAGTCCTTCCCGCCACCATGGGTGGGAGTTCCTTGGCCCTACCTTTCATGGGCCTCCCCCGTGTGGTGAAAGCCCAGTGCGGCGGCTTTCTTATTGAGCTCCAGAAATTGGCCTTTCACGTTCTCCTCGATTGCCCGAAGGAGGGCTCCCTGGGAGACGATGCCGGTCTTGCCTACAACGGCTGCCAGAAGGATCACATTGGCATACCGTTTATCGCCCATGTGTTGAAGTGCCATCCCGGTTGCCGGTACCTCCACCAGGCCTCTTCGTCGCCGAGGGGCAATGAACTGGGGATCGGAAAAGATCAAACCGCCCCTCGCCATCCCACGGGAGAAGAGGTCATAGGCACGCTGGGACATCACCGCCAGGATATCCGGAGCGGTGACGTTGGGGAAATCGATGGGGTCATCGGATATGACCACCTCCGATCGGCAAGCAGAACCCCTGGCCTGGACCCCGTAGGAGTTCGATCCGGCCACGAATTTGCCATCGAAGGTCGCAGCCTGGCCGAGG
>SMTZ1_10009066_pt1 | contig 10842 bp, 7 predicted proteins | sample DeeMarSWOR136_30_FD_25667 | JGI IMG/M metagenome (IMG submission 25667) | reverse complement strand
GGTTCGAACACAACATTGACGTCCGACATCTGCGCATATCTCGTCATCACGAGGTCATAGACGCTTATTGTTCCCAAGACAGGATCCACAACGTCTATTCCCTGTAGGTCGTCAACGAACTCCGTGTTGATCTTCTCTGTGAACAGACCGCCGAGTTCGATACCGCCCTCCTGCAATAGCCAGAGATAGTCTACATCTTCGAGGTTGGTGTTAGTGTACTGACCTAGGTATATCTTCTGTAGGATGTCCTCATACATGACACCCCAATCCGCCAGCTGACCACTGATGCAGCTATCGTTGGCGAAATACTGCATTGGTGAATAGTGGCTGAAAGCTAGTACACCAGGATTCTCCTCTGCAACCTCAAGGACCGTAGGCGAATCCTCGGTGAACGCCAATACGTCACACCCTGCTGCTACGAGCGCCTCTGCAGCACTCCTTGCTGCAATCGGATCGTACCAATCAGTTAGAAGCCACCTGACCTCGCATGTGACAGACGCATTCGCCTCCTGGGCACCAAGCTCGAATGCATTGATGTGCCTGATGAGTTCAGGAAGTGGGAATGCTGCTACGTAACCAATCTTCCCGGACGACGTGAGTGCACCGGCCATCAGACCGTTGAGGTAGTAGAGCTGATAGAAGTCTGCAAAATAAGTGCCGACATTTTCCGCTCTTTGGTACCCTGAGCAGTGGAAAAAGATAGTGTCCGGGTGGTCTTCCGCCGCGGCGATTGTGCCGTCCATGAACCCGAACGATGTCGTGAAGATGACATCGCAACCCTGTTCGTTAACTAGATAGTCAATCCTGTTCTCGGTCTGGTCTTCAGGTACGGACTCCAGATAGACTGTTTCGAGCCAACTATACTTGCCTTCCACGTATAACCGGCCCTGATCGTGGGCATGGCTCCATCCATAGTCACCAATTGGACCAACATAGATGAAGCCTGCCTTCAGAGTAGCACCCACTGGACCCGGTCCACCATCCGGAGCCGCAATGAGCCAACTCGCACCATATCCAACGCCCGCACCGATAATGATGAAGACCACAGCGATGGCCACAACTGTGCCTGAACTGTATGTGCTTCCTGACATTTCGGTGATTACCTCCTCTCCCAATGAGGATACCATAACTTAACGGGACCGCGCCTAATAACCTTCTCTACAATTCTTCATTTCTAGTGCTTCTTAGCGCGAGGAGAGGCGGCAATTGTTAAATGACGGCCTCACTGTTTGGAAGCCATGAATGAAACTCTGGAACTCATCGACAATAGAAAGTCCCTGAGAGGATATGACTCTCGACCACTCACTCAAGAACACAAGGACTGGATCATCCATAGTGCATTCCGTGCGCCAACAGCAGGAGCCATGATGCACTATTCAATTATCGAGGTCACTGATCAGAAGGCTAAGGATCGGCTAGTCGAAACATGCGATAATCAGCCGTTCATAGCGAAGGCACCTTATGTGCTCCTATTTCTTGGGGACATGCAGAGATGGTATGATTTCTTCCAGTACTCGGGTGTACCAGAAATGTGTGAGGAAGATGGGTTTGAATTTGCCACTCCCCAGGAATCTGACCTCCTGCTTGCCTGTTGTGATGCTCTGATAGCAGCTCAGAACGCCGTGATGGCCGCAGAATCACTAGGAATCGGCTCGTGCTATGTCGGTGACATAATGGAGAACATCGAGATACATAGAGAGATGTTCGACCTGCCAAGGTGGGTATTTCCAATTGCGCTACTCTGTTTCGGATATCCGTTGCCGGACAGGCCAGCACGTGAGAAGGTTCCTCGATTTCCCAAACAGTTTCTATACTTCAAGGACAAGTATTCGCGCGTTGGCGGCAGTGAATTCGGTACTATGCTTCTGGACCTCTTTGGCGAGCGGGGGTCCCATGAAGCTGCTCAGAACATAGGACAGAACATCTACCTGCGGAAGACTGGCTCTGAATTCGCTGCAGAAATGCGTCGTTCTGTCAAGGTTGCCTTAAGAGACTGGATTGAAACCCCCGCCTCTCAAGATGATTGGTAAGGCTTTTTGCCTGCCATGCCCCTAATCCTCGATTGGTTAGGGGCTTTCGAATTTGAGAAGACTGGTTTTGCTCGCAATTGCGCTACTCCTCTTGGCGAGTGTGCCAGCTTCAAGCACCAGCCCTGACATCACCGCCTCGTCTATTGGCTTGGGATGCACTCCTGCTGGCAGCCTTGGTGACATATCGGATAGCAGAGGAAGTCTTCTCTTCACTGAGCAGTTCCGGAGTGCGCCTCTTGGCTACAACAGCTCTGAATGGAATCTTATAGAGATCAATGATCCCGGTTTCGCTTGGAATGATGGAGAAAGTATTGACCTGTGGGGGGAGCAGTCAAAGAGTGCAATCTTGAGATCAAACCGGGACCTCGGTCCTGGGACTATTACCGAATTGAACGCATCTTTCACAAAGGGGACCTGCTATTCCTTCATTGGTTGGTGTGACGAATGGCAAGACACTGAGAATGACTGGATAGCTAATGGTCGACTCTGCCAGAATGGAGTTTTCATCGACTGCTGGGATGGAGAAACGTTCCTTGTCGCTTACTCAGAGGCTGACAGAACGGTAACGCACATTGAAACGGGTGACCTGAATGGATGGCATATTATCAGAATTGAGTGGACCGAATCTGTCGTTCGTCTTGAGATTGACTCGATACTTGTTGGATTTGTATCTCAGACAATTCCGCAGTCGCCGCTGCCGATGACCTTCATGGTTTCAGGACATCACAGTCGAGTGGAACCAGGTCGACTGAGTCTAGAATCAGTGAGCGTCTATGACTACCAGAGAAACTCCCAACCTTCCGATCCGGAAATCGTGTTACTCCGCCCAGAGAACAACTCCCTCGTATACCCCCGTGACATCTTAGACTTTGAGGTGCGCGGGACCGCCACCAACTTATCCTGTTCATGGGAGAAGGGGCCATCCTTCAAAATGGACTCTCCATGGGACACCTTCGTTCCCGGCGTCATAGTTGGCGGACCATTCACACTCCCTGCTTCTATACGTCTGACTGTCCAAGCAACAAGCCCTGAGGGCCATACATCAACAATAGTCTATACCTTTCAGATTGATGCGCGTGAGTTTGAGTTTGGCGTCTGGGAAATGCCGACACAACCAGTTGTTGATGGAATAGTGGATGAGTACGAAGCAGACCACGCAAGTCTGTTTGAATTCGGTTTCAGAAGCGAATGTGGAGAAGAAGTTCGTGTAGACGTTTTAGCTGGTTTTGCTTCAGACAACCTCTACGTCGCTATTGAGTCACCCATTCCCGACTCCTTCCACTCTGGAGCAATTCTCTTTCTTGACGCAAACGCCGACGGAACATGGAGCCTGCTGACGCCGGACTTGGGAGTTTCCATCGCTTCACCCAGTGCAGACAGTACTAACGCCGGGGTCTTCGGATTGAGTGATAGCTTGATTCCCAACCTCATGACCGCCTCATCAGACGCTAGTGACATTGTGGTTTATGAGTTCTTGATTCCTCTATCGGACATTAATGTCGACAGTAGCGAGGGGATTGCATTCGCTTTGCAGCTGTCACACGGCGGCTACAATCTCGATTTTCCTGACAAATACGGTTTAGGACTGGTGTACAGTCTAGGCGTCCCCGCCCCAAATCCAGGACTATGGGAGTTCGGTCTTCTTGGTGCCGTACTCTCTCTCACTGGGGCAGCCTATGTAGTCCTAATCCACAAGTCTCGAAAGGAAACATATTACAATGAAAGTGCGCCTCATGACGAGCCTCTCCAGCGGATCAAGATCCTGCTCCTCTCATACGAACGCATAGAGCTTTCAAGACTGTCTCGCATGATGAATATGGAGAGTCAGGTTGTCGAAGCCCTCGTCGAGGACTTAATCGAGAACGGGTTCCCAGTATATCGTGTAAACAGCGAATTCGTACGGTACCGCAAATCTCCTGGAAATAGTGAGAACAGTGTTCTGTAGTCAGAGAAACTGTCAAGATATCACGGAGTTGACAAGAAACGCTGACAACCAATCAGTATTCTTGCATCGTAATCAATCAGTTCGTCCTATCCGCCCTAAGAAATCGACAGTACCTGCACACCAGGATTTCTGGGTCGTTCAGGAATTGAGTGAAGAGTTCCAAAGGATGTGTAATGGGAACAAGTTGAGTGGGAGGACGACCTGGTTTCCTGTTGCTGTTGGGTGTTGCTAGCTTGGCAGTCTGAGGGGCGAAATCACTGCTAAGCTGCACGATCTGGGAGATGTGGTCCCTCCAAGTTCGCGGAGTTCCAAGATCCTCGAGAATCTTCGGGGCTCGTGTGTTGGTCAGCATCTCAAGATAGTCGGAGAGTCCCCTGGGGGGATTGAAGCATACTACCAGTCCTGTGAGGATGGCAGCCCTGGCGCAATGAGCGGCAGCTCGCTGTGATTCACAACCCCTAAGTTCACGATTCAGGCAGAATTCTGTGAAGAGTCTAAGTGCAGACTCCTTGTCTTTCACCATGTTTAGGAATGTCGAGAACTCGTCCAGCGAACGGAATCGGCTACCAGTGGACAGTCTGAGTTTCGTCTGATGCTCCACAGCCTGCTCCCAATTGAACTTGACATGATGCGACCGCTTAATGCTCTTCCATCTCGCGTCACTCACATGCACAGCAAGATAAGGATCTGAGAGCTTTTCACTCCATGAGGCTCTTATGTCACTCAAGTCTGCTGCAATCGAGGCCTGCTGCTGCCCCCTCGGAAAAGGTGTTTCAAAGCTCTCTGTAAGGAGTCCTTGATAGTCCAAAGTGAAGAAGATCGGACTCTCCGCTTGCGTTTCCAGTTCTGGGTTTGAAGACACCGTGACTGTCAACAGCGCCTTTTCACCTTGGCCACTATCGATATTCCATGTAACATTCAGACCGCTGAAGTCCGTACTCACATCACCTACTCTCGTATCGGTAAGAATCTCCAAAATCGCCTCGTCGATTCTACCAAGATTACTCCAGACGTCAACAGAAACTCGGTCTCCTAGACTGCCCCTGACACCATCAAGCACAATCAAAACAGGCTCATCAAGTATCTTTCCTGAGAGCCAGCAGGTTCTAGAGAAGGAAGTGGGCCGGTCAAGAACTACGATCATCCTCAGTTTGCTCAGTATCTCTGCCAGAAGATCTTCAAACTGGCAACCTGACACTGACATATCTAGTACGGTGAAGTGACGAATCGTTGTCTGAAGTTCTTGGAATCGATTCACAGTGATAGAAGACCTATCAATTCCGTAGGCCAAATTCACACCATAGTCATGTGTTTCAAGCATACCGTCTTCATTGGCCCGAGTCAAAGTAACGTCCATGATGCTAGCATCTGCCCGCGAAAGCGCAAGTAATCTATCGGGTGAATCTTGCGGGAACACTAGATTGATTCTGTCCGGAACTGCAGAGCTTGCCGCAGTTTCGTATGATAGTACAAGGTCGAAATTCTTCCGGTCATATTCCATGGTATATGTGACTTCATCATCAGAATACAGAGGCTGCTCATGTCTTATTTCCACAGTAAGTCTAGACTCGCTACTCTCCGACAATACTTCGATTGATGGAAACTGCAGCTCCAAGTCGTTTACCTCTAAACCAACCTAGACTTAGTAGTATTGCCGAAGGGCATCGCTCCAAATCAAATCTTCGATGTCCTGTGCGATTCCAAATCAATTTCGTATGGCGCATATTGTTCGGTCAGGCAATCACGCCTGCAACTTGGAGAGGATCACGCCGAAGTTTTGTCAGTCGAGGACTGTTCGACCGTAAGAAATCCTTTTCATTCACGAACAGTCTTCTGGAAGACCAACGTTTCCGCATGGAGGGAGATTACAACTGCAGAGTCACAAAAGCCATTCCTACTCGGTACTGCTGTTTATACTTCTAATATCAACAATTCCTTATGTCATGGCGTGGCCGGAAACAAACATTGACCGCCATGTCAAGAGTGAAGCACTTCCCGACGCACCTGCAGTCATATGGGAACATACGTATGGTGGTCCCTATTGGGACTGGTGTCACGACATGATTGAAGTTAGCTCTGGTGGATATGCCATAACCGGTTTCACTGACGCTCCTTGGGCCAGTCAGGGTGGCGTGATGTGGCTGGTTCGAACTGCTTCCAATGGAGATATGGTATGGAATAGTACATACTCTGGAAACCTGCCCTTGAACGGCACGTATACTGTCGAACGTACAAGCGCCCTTGCACTCATAGAGTGCGATTCTGGTGGCTTTGCACTTGCGGGATATGCCACGGTTGTGAATCCTGACACCGAAGCAAGACGGGGCGAGATGTGGCTAGTACGGACAGATGCTGACGGCAATCATCTGTGGAATCGAACCTACGGGGAAGGTGGATTGCATGATCTAGTAGAGTGTTCTGATGGCGGGTTTACACTCTTTGGACTTACTGAGCGCAGTGGTGGCGCTGGCCGGGATGATCTCTATTTGGCACACACAGATGCCGACGGCAACCTACTGTGGGAATACATGTATGGCGGCAGCGAATGCGATTTCTCCAGACACATGGTTCAATGTAGTGATGGTGGCTACGCCATGCTAGCCACCTCGTACAGCTACGGTTTGGACTTTCAGATTCTCTTGGTTCGCACCGATTCAGAAGGGAGTCTCCTTTGGGTTCAGACATATGGTGGGCCCGATTATGACTCCGGCGATTGCTTTTTGGCGTTGGATGACGGCTTTCTCATAGTTGGACATGCAGAAAATGAGGGCCTGAGGATTATTCGCACTGATGCAGATGGTGACATGATTTGGATGCGAAGGTTTCTGGACTATGTAGCTTGGCGTCGTTCCGCAGCCACAGGCTTTGGAGAATCAGTGGTTCAATGCAACAATGGCGGTTTCGCCATTGCAGGGTACGGCGTAAACCCGCTCGGCCAAGGAGGCGGTTGGCTTCTACGGATTGATGACAACGGCAATATTCTCTGGAGCCAGCATCATCCCCGAACTGATCGTGACGAGATCTATGCAATTGTTGAGAATAGCGAAGGCGGTTTCGTCATGGCCGGGCAGACTGAAGTTGATTGGGAAGCAGGGGACTTTGACTTCTGGCTACTACGAGTAGCTGACCAAGCTCAAGTTTCAGGCTATAGTGTAATAGCTGGCGCTGTTGGTGTCAGCTTTGCTTTACTAGTGGGTGTCTTTGCTCTAAGGAGGAGAGAGAAATGGCCAGATCTGTAAAGAAGGCATGGTGGGCTCTGAGCTGCATCTTTGCCGCACTTCAGATGGTGATAGTACTCTTTCCCGCGACTCTCCCGATTGGTGGGACTGGCGGCTACTTCTCAATTGATTTAGTATCAGCTCCTTTCATCGGCTACCTGCTCGGACCGTTATATGGAACGGTTTCGGTTCTCCTAGGCACATTCATTGCCTTTGTTGTTGATCCGTCGGCCGCAGGAGTTTTGGGGACAATCGCATCCTTCATCCCCGCATTCCCTTGGGTTGGTGCTTTCATTGCCGGAATCGTACCGGCAACTAGTGCCTTTGTGGCCGGCCGCATCAGGACAGGAAGGTACCGTGCCGTTCCCCTCGTCTTCATCCTTCTCATTGTGTTCTTTCTTCTCACACCTGTGGGTCCGTTGGCACTCAGTTTTCTATGGTTACACATTGTGGCCCTAGTATTGTCAGTACTAATACTAGTGCCTCGTTTCAAGAAGCATCTTGAGAGTGGACTGAGCCTGTCAGATGATGCGAGCGTCTATGTGGGAGCAATCACAATCTGGTTGCTTGTCTTCATCTCCGTAGTGGCTGATCATCTTGTGGCCTCGGTTATGAGAGCATACCTGTTCTTTGCGGTTCCCCCGACACTGGTGCTGGATATCTACACTGCAGTCATCATCATCTATCCGATTGAAAGAATCATTGCGTCACTTATCGGGGGGTTCATCATCGTTCTGCTTGCGACTACCTTGACTAGGGCAAATCTCCACTTGCCGACTCGTGCAGTTCCAGAAGAAGAAGACACCATTCTTGTTGAAGCATCGAGCCAAGAGAGTCAAACTCTGCCTGATAAAGCTTGGACTGACTGAAGAAGGGGTTAGTTCGGGGGTGGATGCTGACTGAACTCAAAAAGCAAGATTGCTGTCATAGCAGTCGCAGGAGTCTTGATTCTAACAGTCATTGGTCTAAGTCTAGCCGGCCTTATACTTCTTGGAAACCACCCAGAAACGACCACTGAGCCATACGATTGGACCGACCACGACCTCATAGACCATGGCCTTGCGGTGCCAAATTGGGACTTCTCGATGGTTGGTAACTACACCATCACAATGAATGAACTCAGAAGTAGGGTGACAGTTCTCGACTTCATGACTACTTCATGCCCGGGGTGTGAAATCCAGAACAGCCATACAAAGGCACTCCATGAAGAGCTTGATGACACTCTGAACATCTTATCCTTGACTGTCGACATGTCGGAAACCCTTGAGTTGTTGGAAACATACGCGTCAAACAGAAATCTGAGTTGGCTTCATGGTATTGACACAGGGATGGAGGCCTCACTTTGGTGTGGTATTAGCGTGATTCCTATGATTGTAATTGTGGACGCAGACGGTCTACTTCGGTGGATTCACGATGGCGTCTGGGAATTTTCGGGGTCTTCAGGCATGAACGCAACAGTTCACCAGCTAATGTCCTAGACAGCTCCCAAGGCCCAATCTGGGCCGAGTTATGGCAATCAAGCTTCCATCGACCGTAAAAAACCCTTATCAGTGACTCATCTAACGTCTATGGTCGTAAAGAGGGGGTGAGGCCCCTCGAAGTGTCCGTAGACTGGTTATCGGGAGATGTCGGAGAATGAATAGGAGAATCATGCTTGTCATTGCCTTGGTATTCATGCTTTCACTAGGTACTAGCTTCGTGTTGGCTGCTAAGCCACCCCGGACTCAACTCAGTGTTACGATATCAAGTCCCCAAGATGGAGTCGAAGTGGAGCAAGGGAGCACTTTCACTGTAGAAGGAAGTGTCCTTGCCAAGAGGGGTGACGCCGGCCTAGTCGAAACGTTTGTCCAATATGCAGTGGGCGAAGGCTCGACGGACTTTGTGAATATAGATGGCACCGGTCTTCAAATCGACAGTGGAGATCAACCACAGACCAAAACACTGCCTAAGGACGAGTCTTATGTTGTAAGCTGGATCTTGTCTGGGAATCCGGGAACCTACGAAGTGAGGATATACAGCCAGGGTTCGACAGCCAAGTCTGGTTCCTCGGAGTCCAGGACTGTGACAATAATCCCCACGTCAATTCCAGGTATTGAACTTGTTGACAGAGAGTATTTGGATCCGAATATCGGTTATGGGTCCACAACGGGAATCTACTCTGACACTTTCTACTCGGATGATGTCTATGAGGTTCTCACTGAAGGAGTCAATAAGCAGGGCACCAAATCACCGGGCGATGATACTAGCGAGCTGGGATGGATTTTTGAGTTCAATGATCTGCCCATTAGGTTGGACACCAACCTGTACATTGAATGCCACGCTGATATTCCGAATAGAGAAGCGTACTGGGAGGGGTTTGCAGTCCAGGTAGATTATCAAGGCATGTGGTATGATGTAGCAAGAATCTCGGTCGAAACAGCTGACAAAGTGTACTCCGCAGAATTACCAGACGATGGTTGTCAGACTATAAGGGTCAGAGTTGTTGACCACGATCGGACAGTCGGAGACCGAGTCAAATCATCATTGTACATAGATCAGCTGTTCTTGGACACTTCTGGTTCCCAAGTGATTAATCCGGGGGTTGAGTTGCTCTTTGGTGGGAATCGTTACGACTATACTGTTTCGACATGGGAACTTGCGTCTGACACAGTGAGGTCCTTGTGGTAGACGTGGATGGTGATGGCAAGAATGAAGCCATAACGGGAGGTCAATACACTCAGATTTTCGAATGGATAAACGGGGCCATGATTCCAACGTACACAATCATGCAGCCGGGAACCGGGCCAAAGTCGATTAAGTCAATTGCTGCAGCAGATTTGGATGGAACTGGTGGGCCCAACATGGAACTCCTTGTTTCCTCTCTCAACTGGGATATCCATACATCAATCTTCAAGAAGATTGGTGAGGTATACGTTCCAATATTCAACATCTCTTCAGACTATCGTCGAGAAGTAGGAGGGTGCGCTTGTGCAGTGGGCGATGTTGACGGAAACGAAGACCTCGAGTTCATTGTTGTAGAGGAGTTTCCGACCAGTAACCTTGATGCCGGTTTCCTACTGCTCAGGCTGTTCGACTACGATGGTGGCACCTGGCAGGAAATAGCAGACTACTCGTTCGAGTTGGGGGTTCAAAACTGGATAGACAATGTGCAGATATTGGATCTGGATTATGATGGGAGAAATGAGATATTCATCCATCACAGGAATAATCCTCCCAAGATCCTAGAATACGCAAATGGGCAGTTATCCAAGACTTGGGAAGCACCGCGGTTTGCCATGGCTGCGAAAGCAGGAAACATGTACAACAATGGTGAAATCCAGATCGTTGCCGCCGGGTACCTCGGACCAGAAATTGGAGTGGGCTTCAATGTCTATGAGTACGTTGACGGCGCTTTCAAGAACACACTCAATTTCTCTTCGCCTGCGTTTCAAGGTTGTGCATACGATGGACTAGAGCTCGGGGACGTTGATGGAGACGGACAAAACGAGCTGGTGTTCTTGTATATGATTGATATCAACACTCCACTTCAACGCACCATGTTCTCGATATTCAGGAATGGAGCGCTACTATTCACAGGGGACACAGGATATGGCTCATCGGAGGTTGTCGCCATAGGTGACTATGACAACGATGAGATCTAGTACGAGTT
>SMTZ1_10007612_pt1 | contig 10842 bp, 8 predicted proteins | sample DeeMarSWOR136_30_FD_25667 | JGI IMG/M metagenome (IMG submission 25667) | reverse complement strand
GACAGTTGATGGGACGGCTCAAGGGCGTACTGGCTTTCAGCGTTTTCAAAGTCCAGAGAAAGAACTTTTCGACCTCCACCGCGTTTTTGGGCTCGGGCGCGGTCACGCTCATTGGCCAGGAAGTGCTTCAGTGAGGCCAACAAGAACGAGCGAAATTTGCCGCGCTTTGGGTCGGCCAGACGCAGGCCATGCTTGGCTAACAAGTGGGCGAAGAAGGCCTGGGTATACTCTTCGGCCTGGTGACTATCGTATCCTTGCCTGCGCAGATAGGCGTAAAGCGGAAACCAGTATGTTCGGCACAGTGTACCCAGCGCCTGCTGGTAGTGTGAAGAGGCGGGTCGGCCCGCTGTTAGGACTACGCTCCAGTGCGTGGTCGCAAACCGCCCGGCGCCAGGTGGAGTGGAACTTGTGGGGGTATTATCTGACATTTAGTATTTAACCTTACTTTCAGCGACACCGCTGAACCTGTATGTTATTAAAGATAAACTATTTATGTAAAAATTGCAACTGCTTCGAGTGAATTTTATAGACTTTGCTGTTTCGGCTGACGGTCAACCAAGTGCCATTCCGTAGAGCGAAGCTTCTGGACAAAAGGCCGACTAATGTGGTAGAATCTTTCCAGCCAATAACTTTTCGCCACAATCCCGGGAGCAGGAAAAGTGACAAGAGCCGAAAAAAAACTTATAATGTATGGTTCTGCTGTGGAAAAAAAGCGAAGAAAGGTAGTGTTATGAAAAAGACAGTTTTGGTTTTGGCATTATTTGTTCCTGGTGCTACAGTTCTGGCGAAGCAGACGGGAGCAAATGTGGAGTTTGTACAAGGCCAAGGTAAAGTCGACGTGTTGATTGGTGGTAAGCATTTTACGAGCTATGTTTATGGAGATGCACTGCCCAAGCCGATGCTGGTTCCGCTGCGCAGCCCTTCGGGGATTGCAATAACTCGCAGGCATCCTCTGGTAGAAATAAAAGGGGGGAGTATGGACCATCGTCATCATGTGGGCATTTTCTTTGCTGTTGACCGGGTTAATGGGACCAACTTCTGGAATTATTACAGGAATCCCGGAGGAGCAACGCCGCAAATCAAGCATATCAAGGTTCTGCAAACGGCCTGCGTTAACGGGACAGGCAAGCTGGTAACGGCTGCACACTGGATTGACAAGCGTGGCAAGTTTCTCCTCGAAGAAAAGAGAAGCATGGTCTTTATGGCAGGTGAGCGCAAAGATGAATGGACGCTCGATTTTAGTTTGGACCTGACGGCACAGAAAGAAAAGGTAGTTTTTGAAGATATAGAAGAAGGGGTTTTTGCGATTCGCGTTTCCGACTACTTGAGGGAGGGTGAGGCGAAAGGCGGTGTGCGGCCGGGCAGGGCGGTGCCAGGAGAATCAGTTTCCGGGACCGGCAGATACTTCAGCTCCAACGGCGATGAAACGGCGAAAAATGTGTGGGGCAAGCGCGCGCGATGGGTCGCTTTGCAGGGAGTAAGAGAAGGGAAGGTTGTCGGCGTTGCTATTCTGAACCATCCGGAGAGTATAAATTATCCGACGTATTGGCATGTTCGGGATTATGGTTTGTTTTCGGCCAATCCGTTAGGCCAGGGCGATTTTCAGAGGCAAAGCAAATATAAGAAGAACCCGGTGCTGCCGCTTCGGCTTACGCTTGAGCCGGGCCAAGGGGCACATTTCAGATTCCTTGTGGTCGTTTACGAAGGGATAAGAACAAAAGAGCAAATGGAAGAACGATTCAAGGCTTTTGTGAAATAGCTGATGAAATTAAAACTGGATAGCAGCTTTTAGCCCTGGTTGGGGCCGAGTAGTCAGTGTAAGAATTATAAAGGGAGGTTTATTATGAAAAGTGTTACTCGAAGAGATTTTGTGAAGGGTTCGGTCGCTGCCGGTGTTGCGCTGGCGCTGCCGTTTTCCCGTGTGCGAGGGTCAAACGATGACCTTCGTGCCGCTGTGGTGGGTTTTAACGGCCAGGGCGGCAGCCACATCGACAAGTTTCATAATACTTCGGGAGTCCGGGTAGCGGCGCTTTGTGATGTTGACGAAAAAGTTCTATCCCGCAAGGTCGAAGAATTTAAGAAGCGCAAAGAAAAGGTTGATACCTACATCGACTATCGAAAGATGCTCGAAGACAAGTCGATCGACATTGTTTCCATTGCCACACCAGACCATCAGCATGTACCTGTGGCGGCCCACTCGGTTGTAGCAGACAAGGATGTCTATGTCGAGAAGCCGGTCAGCCACACGATTGCTGAGGGGCGTCTGCTTGTGAATCTGGCCCGTAAGCACCGCAGGATTGTGCAGCACGGCACCCAGTCCCGAAGTTTGGAAGGCCTTATGGATGCCATGGAATATATGAAATCAGGCGAACTCGGCAAGATACGAATGGCTAAGGCAATCAACAGCCAGCGGCGGGACAAAATTGGGCGTAAGCCCGACATCCCAACACCGCCGCACGTCCACTACGACCTGTGGCTTGGGCCGGCACCGAAAAGACCTTTCAACGTCAACAGGTACCACTACAAGTGGCATTGGTGGTGGGACTATGGAACCGGCGACACGGGGAATGATGGCATACACCAGATTGATATCGCCCGGTGGGGCCTGGGTGTCGGACTGCCTGATGCGGTCACGTGCAGCGGTGGACAGTTATGGTACGATGATGACCATGAGACGCCTGACACGCAAGTTGCGACGTTTGAATACAAGGATGTATATCTGATGTACGAGATGCGGCTGTGGACTCCCTACCCTCATGAGGGCCACGATAATGGCAATGTTTTCTACGGCGACAATGGGAAGATGTCTATCGGCAGAAGCGGCTGGCAGGTAACGTTCAAGGACGGCAAAAAGGGTCCAGGCGGCAGCCGTGGTGGTGGTTCACACATCGCGAATTTTATAAAGGCGGTGCGCAGTCGCAAAGTCAGTGACTTGACCGCCGATGTCGAGGTGGGACATTGCTCTGCGGCACTATGCCACATGGCTAACATTGCGATGCGGATTGGGCGGCGACTTAGATTCGATACCAAGGGGGAACGATTCATAGACGATGCTGAGGCAAACGCTTATTTGACTAAGGAGTACCGCAAAGGCTTCGAACTGCCGACGCTGTGACCTAAAAGCTCAAGCTGGTGACAGAGCTGCCTTGAAGACCGGTGGGAAAACGCTTGCATTGGGGGACGATTTCGGGCACACTTGCACTATGCCGGCAGGCAGGGAGGCTGAATAATGGGCTGTAAAAATTTTTTCTTTGCAGGTGGGGGGACGGGGGGACATATATATCCTGCTATCGCGGTGGCAGAGCAAATAATAAAATTAGAGGCCGATGCGAAAATACATCTCTTTGTCAGCACTCGCAGCATTGATGCACGAATCCTTACGCAAACCGGCTTCGAATATACCCCCTTGCCGGCTAAGGGCTTTTCTGTCCGGCCCGGCAAACTAATCGGCTTTTGCACTTCGTTTTTGAAAAGCTATCGAATTGCCAAACGAATAATTGCTGAAAGTGAGAAGCCGATAGTGATTGGGATTGGCGGTTTTGTAGCAGCGCCGGTTTGTTTCGCAGCACATAAACTAAAAGTGCCTGTAAAGCTTTTGAACGTTGACATTGTGCCGGGTCGGGCAAATAAGATAATAGCACGCTGGGCAGACGAGATTTTTGTGCAGTTTGAAGATACGGTGGAGTATTTTGCCAAAAGCAAAACGAGCGTTAATGTTGTCGGCTGTCCCCTGCGAAGCGGCTTTGGCAATCCAAAGCCGGATAAGGTTAAGAGTGAATTGGGCATTGATGCAAATAAGAAGACTTTGCTTATAACCGGTGCATCGAGCGGGTCGGAAAATATTAACAGGGCGGTGTGTTCGCTGTTGAAAAAGCTCAGTGGTTTTGCCAATGATTGGCAAATAGTTCATCTGGCGGGGGCCGGTAATTATGAAGAAGTCAGGCAGATGTACGTTGGGGCAAAAATTGGGCATAAGGTTCTGGATTATTTCGATGATATGCCGGATTTATTGTCGGCGGCGGATTTGGTGGTCGGCAGAAGTGGGGCGGTCAGCGTGGCTGAATATGCCGCGGCGGGGGTGCCGAGCATTTGTATGCCTTACCCGTATCATAAAGACAGGCATCAGTACCTGAATGCAGGCAAACTGGTTGAGGCGGGAGCGGCGGTTGTAGTAGATGATTTGCCGGAGTACAAAGAGACTGCCGAATGGCTGGCCGATGAACTGGAAGAATTGATGAAAGACGAAAAAAAACGAAAAGAGATGAAAGAAGCTTGTAGAATAGTTGCTAATACAAAGGCGGCCTCTACAATCGCAGAGAAGTTGTTAAATCTTTACAAGAGTTGACAAGTTCCGTACGTTCGTATTTGGGTTTTGTGTGGCAGCAGGTCGGTGGATGTTCTTAGATTTGCCTTGAGGTAATAAGTAGAGAATGATGAGAAATAAAGGTAAATCAGCAAATCTTCATTTGAAAACATCCCGTCATGCACGACTTGCAGTTCCCAGCGTAATCATATTTCGCTTATTCCTTTTCGTTTCAATATTAGTATTTGCTATCTTGTGGTTTACTGGAGTGATTCTGGTTTCGGGTCCAAAATGGTATGGGCCGATATCTTTGGAAGGCAGGGCTCAAGTTCGTGCGATCCAGAGACGATTGTCGAGTGGAGAAGACAAGGCGATGGGAAAAATATTCCCGGAGGGCCAGTTATTTTCACGCTCATTTTACGGGTTCTGCCTGGTCAACATGGTATTGAGTGAACCTGAAGATTCCCAATTTAAGACGATGGCCATAGAGGAGATTGAAAAACTCTTACCCAAGATTGATGCTCTTGTAGGAGAAGTGCCTTTCGAGAAGTGCGAGGATATTACACCTAAAGGGGGAATTATTCTGGCCGGACATGCGAATCTTTTAAGAGCAGGCTATATTTTTATTGGAGGAAAAGACCAAGAAATACTCGGCTCTTTTCATAAGAAAAGTCAAATTCTCTATGACGAGTTTATGAAAAGCTCAGTGAGTTCGCTTGAATCTTATCCAGGCTTTATATGGCCTGTGGATAATATTTGCGCGCTTGAGTCTCTTCGGCTGCATGATGTGTTATTTGGGACAGATTATATTAAAGCCGGTGAACAATGGGTCGAATGGATGTCGAGTAATACAGACTCGGATTCGGGTATGATGGTAGCTCAGATATCCGCATCAGGAGAAGTATACGATGGCCCTCGTGGTTGCGCTTTATCTTGGTCTCTGGCTTTAATGCCTGGTTTCGCCCCGGATTTCGCAAGCTCTCAATATGCTCTTTTCCGGAAAAACTGGTTTATCCAAGTGGGCGGTATTACCGGCATACGAGAATGGTGGCCGGGACAGGAAGGTAAGATGGATTGTGATACTGGCCCGATCATAGGGGGTATTGGGGCTGCTGCGAGCGGTTTTGGTATTGCGGCGGCCAAGGTCCACGGAGACGCAGAGAATTTTCTGAAATTATTGCGGTCGGCGGAACTGTTTGGCTTTCCTACGTGGAACGTAAGAAGAGAAAAGAATTACTTTTTAGGGAGAGTTCTGCTCGCGGATATATTGCTGCTTTGGGGAAAAACCATACGGGTATGGGACCGCCCGCTGGAAATAAAAACTGAGCCAAAGGCATCTATGCAGTTTGGGTTTTGGGTGATTTTTTCTATACTAACGCTAATCTGTATGTTTATTCTGTATTTGTTGCTGACGTCACTAAAGAAGATATACCTTGAGTTTAAGAAAAGCTCTAAGAAACTGAGTAAGATTAACATCGGATTTTTAGTCTTTCAAAGTTCGGTTGTCATACTCTGGTTGATGTGGTCGGATTTTTCCTGGTTATATACAACCGTACTCATGGGTGCAGCAGCAATCGTTGAGAACACATTCTTTCATTCAAAGGCTTAATGATAGCAGAGAATAGTGGAATGCCTATGGAAATTTGCCAACTGGCGAGCTATATTGCGCCGGCAGCACCTGCCAGGCGGCGGCCGGCGAGAGGGGATGAAGAGTTTTTGCGTCCGGAGCTGGGTTTTACGCCGAATTGGTACCGAGCTGCGCTCGGGATTGACTTCGGTCGGCGATGGCATACGGACCCGGCATACCGACGCGAGACGGTCGTTGCTATGCGCGGTGAATTACAGCGCCGATTCGGCGGCACGAAAATCGGCGGTATCGACCGGCCGGATAAGCCACTGGACCTGCTGACAGGTACATACGGCTGCAGCAATGTGGCTGCCATCTACGGAATTCCAATCGTGTACGCTGAAGACAACTGGCCAAACTGCGAACATAAGTATCTAAGCGACGACGAGGTGGACAATCTTGAAGCGCCGCAGCTTGATACGAATCCCTTCTTTCAAGAGCTTATGGCGCAGGTGGAGTGGATAGCCGCTAACGAAGGCCCGGTAGAGGGATTTGTCAACTGGCAGGGTGTGCTCAATAACGCCTACCGCCTGCGTGGTGATAAACTTTTCTACGATATGATTGACCGGCCGCAGCGCTGCCGGCACCTGTTCGATTGTATCTGCACCACAATGATTGAGGCGGAAAAGCGGCTCCATAAACGGCAATTAGAAAGCGGGGTAAAGGTCAGCTTTTTTACGGTTAGCAACTGCCTTGTTAATATGGTGTCACCCGAGCAGTACCGTGACCTCCTGCTGCCTTTCGATGTGCGGATTGCGGAAGCGTTCGGCTGCATCGGCATCCATAATTGTGCCTGGAATGCCGACCCTTACGTCGGCGATTATGCCACGATTCCGAACCTGGGCTATATCGATATGGGGCTGGACTCGGACCTTGCGCGGGCGAGAAAAACAATTGCCCAAGCGCGGCGTGCGCTCATATACACGCCTATGGACCTGGCAAACAAATCGCTGGAGACTATCGGTGTGGATATGGAGAGAGTCGCGCGTGAGTATGCTTCGTGTGATGTTGTTGTTGGGGACATTGAAGCCGGCACGCCGGATGAACGGATTCTGACATTTCTTGAGTTGTGTGGTGAAATTAATCTTAGAATGGGGAACCGATAAAGATGGAATCGAACTCGAATGAATTACCGAGGCCGCTGCGCGGTATTATTCCGCCGATGGTTACACCTCTTCTGGACCGAGACACGCTCGATGCGGCCGGTCTTGAGCGGCTGATTGAGCACATCCTCGCCGGCGGTGTGCACGGGTTGTTTATCTTAGGGACAACGGGTGAGGCGCCGAGTCTTAGTTACCGGCTGCGATATGAACTCATAGAACGCGTATGCACACAGATTAAAAGACGGGTACCGGTATTGGTCGGAATTACCGACACATCCTTTGTGGAGTCGGTGAACATCGCCTGCAAGGCAAAAGACGCCGGCGCGCAGGCAGTGGTTTTAGCGCCGCCCTATTATTTTCCTGCGGGACAGGCGGAACTGCTCGAGTACCTCAAGCATTTAGCTGTTGAACTTCCGCTGCCATTGTTGCTTTACAATATGCCATATTATACGAAGCTTGTTTTTGAGCCTGAGACTGTGCAGGCAGCGGCTACCATAACCGGCGTTGTGGGTATAAAGGAGAGCTCCGGAGATATGGTCTATTTCCGCCAGTTGCTGTCGCTGCTAAAGAAGCAACCTGACTTCTCGCTTCTGATAGGTCAGGAGGAGCTTCTTGCTGAAACGGTTTTAGCGGGCGCGCACGGTGGTGTCTGTGGAGGGGCCAACCTTGTTCCACAGCTTTTCGTGGACCTTTACAATGCGGCGTGTTCCCAAGACAGGTCGGCGGTGGAGTCCCTTCAAAAAAAGGTTATGCAAATCAGTACGAGCATCTATAGTGTGGGCAAGTATGAATCGAGTTATCTGAAAGGGCTAAAGTGTGCGCTTTCTTGCGTGGGTATTTGCGGCGATTTCATGGCCGAGCCGTTTCACCGCTTCCGTCGCACGGAGCGTAAAGTGATTCGCCGGCACATCGAAGAGCTGGGAATTATGGAGAAAAGATAGAGCTCGTGCTGCGTAGCGAGCTACTTCGCAGAGCAGGATGAGTTTGGATAAGGCGAAAGATTGTGCAGGGCAGTCTCGACAAAATTGATATCGGCATTCTGGTTCTTTATTCCTGCGTGCTGATAGTGATGGGAGTGTACTACCGACGTAAATGCCGTACGGCGGAGCAGTTTATGGTTGCCGGCCGGTCTATTCCTTCGTGGGCGGCGGGGCTTGCCGTGATGAGCGCCTATACGAGCAGCATTTCATATATTGCCACGCCGGGCAAGGCTTTCGACAGTAACTGGCATCCTATTATTTTCTCTTTCTGTATATTTCCTGTTGCATGGCTGGTTTGCAGGTACGCCGTTCCCTATTATCGAAGAACGCGGCTGATATCGGTTTACTCGTTTCTGGAGGAGAGACTCGGCTCCTGGGGCCGGGTGTATGCAGCCCTGGCGTTTGTGCTCTATATGGTCTGCCGTGTTGCTGTAATTCTTTACCTGGCAAGTCTGCTGCTGAGCACATTTGTTCGATGGGACATTCGTGCCGTGATTGTATTCATCGGTGTGATTACCATTATTTATACGCTGCTCGGCGGGATGGAGGCGGTGATCTGGACGGATGTTATGCAGTCAGCAATTATGATTATAGGCATTCTGTTCTGCGCTGTTAGTTTGTCGTACTATGTCTTCTCGGGGCCGGAACCCTTGATACAAGCGGCTGTCGAACAAAGCAAGTTTAGCTTCGGCAGTTGGAAGCTTTCTCTGAATACTCAGGAACATCTGGGCAGCCGAACGATATGGGCGATGATAGTTTTCGGGGTTGTAGAGAACCTGCGGAACCTACTGGCAGACCAGAATTATGTGCAAAAATACTGTTCCGTTGCCACCGAGCGTGAAGCGAAGCGGTCGGTCTGGATTGCGGTGCTGATATATATTCCGCTGACGGCGGTTTTCCTCTATATCGGGACAACTCTTTTTGCCTTTTACTCTTCGCCGGAGCATACGCTGGGTGCGGATATAACGAAGGGGGACGAGGTTTTCCCGTATTTCATCGCTACAGAACTTCCGGCGGGTTTGAAGGGATTAATCATCGCTGCAATTCTGGCGGCGGCGATGAGTACGGTGGACTCGGCCTTGAACTGCTCGGCGACCGTTTTGCTGCTGGATTTCAATAAGCGGTATTTTAATCCGAATATCGGTGACAAGGCCAGCGTGCTGTTTCTGCGGTCGATGACGGTGTTATGGGGCCTGTTTGGAATCGGTTTTGCCCTTTTGATGATTCGGGCAAGGAGCGCATTAGATACCTGGTGGCAGCTCTCGGCAATCTTCGGCGGCGGGATTTTGGGCTTGTTTATTTTGTCTTTATTGCGAGTTCGCCTGCGTCTGTGGCAGGGGTTTGTATCAATCGGGGCAAGTATCGCCGTAATTAGTTGGGCGACTTTTGTGCGGCAAGATTTTGTAACCGAGCATCTGCCGCAATCATGGCACTGGGTTCAGTGTAACCTCGACAAGATTACCGTTGGCGGGGTAGGGACGGCAGTTCTGTGCGTGATTGCTTTTCTTTTCGGGCTAACGAATCGCAAGCGAGAGATTCCGGCGTGAAAAGAAGTGATTGATGCCGAAAGCATACGCTCGAAATCCCTGCCCCAAAGCCCCCCAAAGTCGTAGATTATTTCTTGATTTACATCTTAGCAAGAATAACATAGGATTTAGTATTGCTTTTGAAAGACTTGCCGGGAGTTGGCATAGAATAAGTTCAGCAAGAAAGGTAGAGTTATGGGTTGGCCGGGTGATATCTTCAGTATAGTTTTAGCCGTCGTACTTGGAGCGGCAATCGGGATAGAGAGGGAATTCAGCGGTAAGGCAGCCGGACTTCGTACAAACATCTTAATCTGCCTTGGCGCAGCGGTGTTTACCATAATTTCCAAACGAATGGCCGGTGGAGACGACTCGCTTACAAGAATAGCCGCTCAAATAGTAACCGGCGTTGGTTTTCTTGGTGCCGGTGCTATCATCCAGGATAGAGGCGGCGTCCACGGTTTAACTACAGCGGCAACAATCTGGTTCGTGGCGAGTCTTGGGATGGCTTGCGGGGCAGGTTTTTACGAACTGGCAGTCATATTGACTCTCCTTGCAATTTTCGTTCTGATAGGCCTTCGGCAAATGCAAAAACCTCTGAGACGTTATATAACGAAACACGAGCCGAAAGATGCTTCTGATGAAGAGGCCTGACCATTTGCGCGTTTGCCGGTCGGTTTGGATGCGGGTTTTTGATTGATTCCGTCGGCGCCGGATATTCGATATTGGTTTCGCCGCAATCGGAACTTCGATATTGACAGTTGATAATCGAAAGCACAGAGGACTTTTTCAACAAGCTCTCTGTCTCTATTGTTGTTATAAGAAGTTTGAACATAAACCGGAGGAGGTTTATTGTGCCTATTATTAAACTCAGTGAAATTATGAGAAGATATTGTCTCGCCAGAGTAAACCCCTTAATAAAGTTCGGGTGGGGCAGTAGAGTACACCCTCGTGATGTATCGTTTACCCCGCACAGAATGTTGGGCATTATTTCGAAGGGAGTAAATCCCGGCGTGTTGCCGGTACTGTTTTGCCTTATAGTGATTATGATACTGCCGGTTGGAGCTTGCGGAGAAACAGTGGTGGAATGGGACTTCAGCAAAGGTGCTCACGGCTGGACAGGAAATAACAGGGTGGAAAATCTGCGCTGCTCGCCGGAAGGTCTGATTGTCAAATCGACTGGGCTTGACCCGTGGATAGAAGGTCCGGCGGTGGATTTGCCCGGCGACAAAACGATTAGAGTAAAAATACGTATGAAATCGAACGCCGATCAAGCTGCACAGTTGTTTTACGGAAAAGCGTTTAG
>SMTZ1_10007610_pt1 | contig 10843 bp, 9 predicted proteins | sample DeeMarSWOR136_30_FD_25667 | JGI IMG/M metagenome (IMG submission 25667) | reverse complement strand
ATCCCTGCTGACACCATCCCCGATTCCAAGGATAAGAGGGAACTGGGTGTTCAGATTTCCTTCATCTATTTCCGGTAGGCTCAAGCCCAACCGAGCGTTGTTTCTTCTTAGGAAAATCGCCTTCTGGAAGAGGGATAAAAAGCCTTCCTAGGAATCGCTCTTCTGCCGCCGCTTCGCCAACTCTTTCCTGGCCTCTTCTTCATCCTCTCTTGCTTTCATGAGTTCTTGAGAAGTCCGGTATATCTGACTTTGAATTCTGTCCTTCAGATTTTTGTCACTCTTGCTGTGGTATTCCTGCCAGAGAGCCTTCATCTTGAATATCAACAGATCTGCTGTTTCTTGGGCTTCCTTGAGTTTTGCTTCAGGATCTTTTCGAGGATCCTGGAAATCCATCTTATCGGCCTCTCCGATTTTTTGAGTGAGGGATTCCGTCGGAGGCGCCTTCGGCCTGGGAGGAGTGGGTCTCTGTGTTTGTTCTTGTCCAGTCATCATCGAGGCTGTAGAGACAGCTGGAGTTTTTCGGACTGTTAGAAGATCGGCGTTGGTGACGAGGATGATTTTTTGCCCCTTAAGTTTTTCTCGCCGTTCCCGTTCTTTCTTGGCTATTTCGACCAGGCTTTGGGATAAAAGGAGAGAGGTGAAGAAGCAAAACAGAGACACACCGCAGAGGGTTCGCTTTAAACTCATCGGCCCTCTTCCATCATAAAAAAAAGAAAGGGAGGTGTCAACAGGTGTTCCCGGGTGATCGGCTCTATTCAGTCCCCGATAGCTGTTCGGAGGAATATTTCTTTCCCGTCAGAAGAGATTTCTATTGCTCCATGGAGGTCGGTGCGGTAAATTTCAGCGCCTATTTCTTTGTACCTGTCTATCACTTCTTGGTCAGGAACGCCGTATCTGTTACTTTCGCCCACTGAAATAATCACGATTGAGGGATGGACTCTCTGGAGGAAGGAAGCTGAACTGGATGAGTCACTTCCATGGTGGGGAGATTTGAGCACTTGACTGCGGATATTCCCGCCTGCCTTGAGAATCTCTGTCTCGGACGCTATCCCGATGTCGCCGGTGAGAAGGAACGAGACATCATCGTAGGACAGCCTTAATACGAGCGAATGATCGTTATGAACAGGGAGAACAAAGGGATCTTTTTTCTCCGGATGGAGGATATCGACCTGAACAGGGCTGATGAGACGTGAGTCTTGACGAAACAGCCGGTGCTGGCGGGATGAGGAGGAGAGCAGGCCTTTGAGCTCTGCATAGCTTTTGTTTTCGGTCGGACTGTACGCTTCCCAAAATTCTTCAACCTTGAAATTTCGAGCGATGGCCCTTAATCCATTCAGGTGGTCAGGATGGGCATGAGTGAGAATGAGATAATCGATTTTCTTGATGCCCTTGTCCCACAAAAATGGGGACACGACATTTTCCCCGATGTCAAAATTTTCTTGGGGAAATCCTCCACCATCTATCAGCATTTTTTTTCGGCCGGGGAATTCGACGAGTATCGACTCCCCCTGTCCGACATCGATCAGAGTGAGTTTGAGGGTTCTCGACCTGCAGGGAAACGGGTGGAGTACCAGAAGGATGAAAAAGACAAGAAAGCCGGAAAGCAAGATGAATCTCTGCCTGCTGAAGGTCGGTCTGAGGAGAAAGAGAAGGAGGAAAAGAAAATAACCGATGATAATCGTCGGATGAGGGGTTGGGATGCGGTAGGACACGGAGGGAACCCAGTCCAGAAGGTGGGCTGTTCCGAAGAGAAGAATGATCAGAAACCGTACGGCTTCGGCCAGGAATCCGGCCAGGAAATGGCTAAGGAAGGTCAAGACGAGGAAGACATAGCCTCCGATCATGATCAAGGCGACGAGGGGGATGGCGGCGAAGTTGAGGAGGAGGGCAGAAAAAGTGACACGATGGAAGGCACTGGCCACGATGGGCAGAATACCGAGTTGAGCAGTCAAAGAGAGGACAAAAATATCACTCAATCTTAGGGGGAGGCGGGGGAAAAACTTGATGATCCGAGGGAAGAACAGGATGATCGACAAGGTCGCGGCAAAGGTCAGCTGAAAACCCACCTGGAAGAGCTGATACGGATTGGCGAGAAGAAGGAAGAAGGCACTGATCGAGATGGTGTTCAACAGATTGACCCTAGACCAGATGATCTTTCCCAGGAGGAAGGCGACAGTCATGATGGTGGCCCTCATCACAGACGGGCGGCCTTCCACCAGGAAGGCATAGAAGATGAGAAAGCCGATCAACAGGAGATAAGAAACCCTTTCCGGGATTCGGAACAGTTTGAAAAACGAGAATAAGAAAAAAGAGATGATAGCAATATGAGCTCCGGAGATAGCGAAGAGATGATAAATCCCGGCCTCTTGGAAGGAACGGGTGATGGAGCTATCCATTCGTCCCCTCTCTCCGAGGAGAAGGGCTTCCAGGATGATTCCCTGCGCGGATAATTGGGAGGAGGAAAAATGCTTTTCAATCTTTTGCCGGAGCAGACGACGGAGGTAAGATATCCACCTCAGGGGAGAATACTGAGAGCCTGATTTTATTTTTTCCACGAGCAACGGGCTTTTGGTGAAAGCTCGGTTGTGGATGTTTTGATACTTCAGGTAAGACGCAAGAGAAAAACCGCCAAAATTATGAAAGCCTCTAGAAGAGAGGAGGCGCGCCGAGACTTTGATTTTGTCACCGACGAGAAGCTGGTTAAGACGGTACGAGTGCTCTGATCGGGGGACTGTCACCCGCAGGTTTCCTTGGATGGGTGATCTCATGCTTTGGAAGGCCGCCCTTTCGACCTTGAGATAGAGCAAATCACTATCCAGACCTGGGGATGGGGTTTTGGAGAGAGTCCCGACGAATTCAACGTAGCCAGCTGCCTTAAACTGATGGAGAGAATTTTTTTCGAATTCTTGATCATGCAGAGAAAGAAGGCAGGCTCCCAGCAAGAAGGTTGAGATGAGGATGAGAGCCAAAGATAACTTGAGGCAGTTTTGGGAGAAGAGAAGCCAAGCAAGAAGGAGTGCGGCGGCGAGAAGGAGGACAAAGACCAAGAGAGACGAAAGCACCCAATGAGAAAACACAATGCCGCCGATAAAGGCTAGGCATAAGAAGAGAAAAGGGAAGACCATGGTCTAAAATGGAAGGGAGATATCCTTTTCGAGATCGGTCTGATACTCCAAGCAGTCGAGGAGGAGATGGCACATGATCTTGATCCCCACGAACAGGCCCCGTTCATCAGGATTAAAATATGGGCTGTGGAGTGGGGGCATGGTTTCCTGATTGGGATCTTTGACACCCAAAAAGAAGAAAAAAGCTGGGATCTCTTGGCAGTAGTAGGAGAAATCCTCAGCCACAAGCTGAGGCTCAATCTGTTTGATTTGATTCTCTCCCACCAGGTTGATGAGAGAGGGAAGGATGATCTTGGCCAACTCTGGGTGGTTGTAGACAGGGGGGATCCCTTTATGGAAGTTGAAGGTATAATCAGCTCCGAAGGAATGGGTGATCCCTCTGACGATATTTTCTATAGACTGCGGTATTCTGTTTCTGTTTTCCTCACTCAAGGTGCGGACAGTGCCTTCGAAGCGAATTTGATCGGCAATGATATTCGATTTTTCTCCTCCCCTGATTTTTCCGATGCTGATCACAGCCGGGTCAGTGGGATCGGTCATGCGGCTGATAATTGTTTGTAAGCTGAGAATGACCTGGGAAGCGATCGTGATGGCATCTATGCCTTCATGGGGTCTGGCTGCATGAGCACTTTTTCCCTTGATGATGATCTCAAACCAATCAGTGCTGGCCATGACTGGACCTGTTGAATAATGGACTTCGCCGAGGTTTTCCGGCCAGACATGGAGTCCAAAGATAGCGCCTATCGGCGGGTCATCCAGGACTCCCTCTTGGATCATCAGCCGGGCTCCCCCTTCCTCTCCTGGTGGAGGACCCTCCTCGGCCGGTTGAAAGATGAACTTGATCTTTCCCTTGATTCGGCCTTGGAGACTGGTGAGAACCATGGCTGTTCCAAGGGCAATCGCTGTATGGAGATCATGGCCACAAGCATGCATCACACCTGGGTTGAGAGACCTGAAGGGCACTTCCGCCAATTCTTGGATGGGGAGGGCGTCCATGTCGGCCCGAAGGGCAACGGTAAAACCCTCCTCCTCTCCTGTCAGCAGAGCTGTGACACCTGTTTTAGCGATACCGGTCTTGACATCCAAGCCTAAGGCCATGAGTTTGGAAGCCACCAGGTTCGCCGTCTGGAACTCCCGGTTAGCCAGCTCCGGGTTCATGTGGATCAGGCGTCTGATTCTTATGATTTCTGGTTTAATCTTTTCGATTTCCCTGTTAATCTTCAGAGCCGTGCCTTGGTCCACTCCAAAGGCGATGATGGTCGAGAAAAAGACGAATAGAGCGAGAAAAACAGAGGGAAATCTCACTTGGTTGATCACGGATTTATCTTAGAATGACCTCGGGAGGAAAGTCAACCTGAAGGCACGTCCTCCTTAGATATGGATATTCTCCTTGAATGTCCCGTAGCTTTCCTCGAGAACGCCGGAAATCTCGCCAAGAGTCGCCTTGGCTTTGATGGCCTCGATGATTGCGGGGAACAGGTTTTTGTCCTCTTTGACGGTTTGTCTTAAAGAATCCAGGCGGCTTTTAGTCAGGGCATCTGATCGTTCTCTTTTAAAGCGGTGAAGCCTTCTCACCTGATTTTTTTCTAATCCCTCGGGAGGAAAGGCCAGCTGGAACTGAAGGGTTTCATCCTTTTTTGTATACTCGTTCAGGCCAACCACGATCTGCTCTTTGGCCTCGATCTGTTTTTGGTATCGGTAAGCACTGTCCTGGATTTCCTGTTGGATGTATCCTCTCTCGATGGCTGTCAGCATGCCTCCCATATCCTCGATTTTCTTGAGATAGGCCAGCACCTTTCCTTGGATTTCGTTGGTTAAGCTCTCGATGAAATAAGAACCGCCGACCGGATCGATGGTATCGGCAACTCCACTCTCATGGGCGATAATCTGCTGAGTGCGAAGGGCGATTTGGGCTGATTCTTCGCTGGGCAGAGCCAAGGCCTCATCCCTTGAGTTCGTATGAAGAGATTGGGTTCCTCCCAAAACAGCGGCCAGGGCCTGGAAGGCCACGCGGATGATATTATTCTCCGGTTGTTGGGTCAGGAGCGTCACCCCGCTGGTTTGAGTGTGGAACCTGAATTTGAGGGATAGAGGATTTTTTGCCTGGAATCTTTCTTTCATGAGCTGGGCCCAGATGCGGCGGGCCGCCCGAAATTTAGCCACCTCTTCAAAAAAATGATTATGGGCCGCCAGAAAAAAGGAGAGCCTCGGAGCGAAGGTATCGACGTCCAAACCGGCCTGAACAGCCGTTTTAACATAAGTTAGGGCGTTGGCAAGGGTGAAGGCCAACTCCTGCACGGCTGTGGCTCCGGCTTCCCGGATGTGATAGCCACTGATGCTCATCGTGTTCCATCGGGGTACATGTTCCTGACAGAAGGAGAGAATATCGGCCGTGATTTTTAAGGAAGGCTGGGGCGGATAGATGTATGTGCCCCTGGCAATGTATTCTTTGAGGAGATCGTTCTGGATCGTTCCCCTGAGCTTGCTCCAGGGGATGCCCTTTTTTTCAGCCAACACGAGATACATGCCCAGGATAATGACGGCAGTGGAGTTGATGGTCATCGAAACGCTGATCTTATCCAGGGGGATCTGGTTGAAAAGAATATCCATATCCTCGATTGTGTCGATGGCCACTCCGACCTTTCCCACCTCTCCGGCAGCTTGGGGATGATCGGAATCGAAACCTAATTGGGTGGGAAGATCGAAGGCCACACTGATCCCGGTCTGTCCTTGGGAGAGGAGAAATCGGTACCTCTTGTTGGATTCCTCGGCTGTCCCGAAGCCAGCGTATTGCCTCATCGTCCACAGCTTCCCCCTGTACATCGTCGGGTATATGCCGCGGGTGAAAGGATACGCTCCAGGATCCCCGAGGTGATGACCCGGGTCGAAGTCAGTCAAGTCTGCAGGGGAATAGACCTTTTTTACCTTGATTTGAGAAGAAGTCGAAAACCTGTCCTTTCTCGCTCTGTCGGTGGGCATTTACTTTTAGGACTCTCCTTCAATACCTGGAAAAAGCGAGGAGAAACATTGCGGCTCGATCACTGGATAAAGCGGGAGAAGGCTCTTTCACCCGCGTAGCGTCCCTTATCCCCCAAATCTGCTTCAATCTCCAAAAGCCGGTTGTACTTGGCGACACGTTCACTCCGGCTGAGGGATCCTGTTTTTATCTGCCCGGAATCCAGGGCAACGCTTAAATCGGCGATAAAGGTGTCCTCCGTCTCTCCAGAGCGATGGGAAATGATCGTGGAATACCCGTTGTTTTGGGCATATTTTACCGTTTCCACCGTTTCGCTCAGGGTTCCGATTTGGTTGAGCTTGATCAGGATAGCGTTAGCTGCGCCCAGTTCGATCCCTTTTTTCAGCCGCTCTCTGTTGGTGACAAAAATATCGTCTCCCACAACCTGAATTTTTTGACCGATGAGCTGGGTCAGCTTATTCCAGCCTTCCCAGTCGTCCTCGGCAAAACCATCTTCTATGGAGAGGATAGGGTACTTCTGGGCCAAGGCCTGGTAGAATTCGATCATCTGCTCCCTGGTCCTCTCTGATCCGTCGGATTTTGTGAAGACATATTTCTTATCGGCATAGAATTCAGAGGCGGCCACATCAAGAGCTAGATAGACATCGGAACCAGGATTATAGCTGGCTTTCTGGATGCTCTCTAAGATGAGATCAAGGGCCTCCTCGTTGGATTTGAGATTCGGAGCGAACCCCCCCTCGTCTCCAACGGCTGTGTTATATCCATGGCTTTTCAGGATCCTTTTCAGGTGATGGAAGATTTCAGCGGCGGCACGAATGGCTTCCGAGAAGTCAGGTCTTCCGACAGGAGCAATCATGAACTCTTGAATGTCGACATTGTTATCGGCGTGAGAGCCGCCGTTTAGAATGTTGATCAGGGGCACGGGCAGCTGATATTCCTTTCTTTGTCCGAGATAGCGATAGAGCGGCTGTCCAGACACTCGGGCCGCTGCATCGGCTACAGCCATGGAAACCGAAAGGATGGCGTTGGCACCGAGTTTCTGTTTAGAGGGAGTCCCGTCCAGATCGATGAGACGCCTATCGATGTCCTGTTGAGCCCGGGCGTCCAGACCGACGATTTTTGGGGCGATGACAGTGTTCACGTGGGAGACGGCTTTGAGAACACCTTTTCCCAAGTAACGAGAGGAGTCCTGATCTCTCAGCTCCAAGGCTTCATGAGTCCCTGTGGAGGCCCCCGAAGGCACAGCGGCTTTCCCGAAGGCTCCTGAACCAAGCCAGACCGTGGTGCTCACCGTCGGGTTTCCTCTGGAGTCCAGAATTTCTCTGGCCTGAATGGCCGTGATTGTCGTCTCTTCCATAGAAAAACTCCTGAGATAATTTGGTGTAGAGAGGGGATTTATTTTTTGATCAAAATTCCAGTTTTGGGCCGCGTTCGCTTTATTTCTTTTCTTCTTCTGGGACTTCTTCTTTGGCTTTTTTGGTGAGTTCTGCCTTCTTTTTTTCCACGAAGTCTTTTATGCTTTCGATTCCCTCGGCTGTTTTTTCCTTGACGACTTTGATGCCTTTTTCAGCTTCTTGGGCAATCTTCTCATAGGTTCCTTTGGCGGCCTCACCTGTTTTAGAGGCTTGTTCTTGAATTTTCTTCCGTGTCTCCTCTCCGCTCGCAGGCGCAAAAAGAATTCCCAGGATAAATCCTGTGGCTGCGCCGACGAGAAAAGACAGAGTCACCTCTAATGTACCTGCACCTCTATCGTTAGCCATGTTTACCCTCCTTTCTTTTTTTTCTTCCGAAACTGCCGCCAGCCCATTCGGATCAGGGGGAAGAGGAAGGGCCAGTACTTAGAGGACGGCTTGATGATTCGCGTGGAGAGGAAGAGAGCGACTTCGGATAGACCGATGGCTGTTTTCCTTGAAGCCTCGACGATGTCCGAGACATCGTCGATTTTCGTGCTTATTTTGCGGTTCGTCTGCTCCAGATGAAGCGCGAGCTGCCGGAGCTCCCTCAGGGTTTCTTCTCCCTCCTTGGCCGTCCTGCGGAATTGAACGAGAGAAATGACGAGAAACGTGACCAAAACTACGAAAGCAATAGCGATGACCAGAAACAGGAATTGATTCAGGGTTAGCGGCATGGCAATACATAGATAAAATAAAACCTTGGTTTTGTCAAATCATAACAAAGAACATGGCCTTTTTTCTGGATGGGCAAGGAGGGAATTTATTTCCACAAAACCTTCTGCAGGTTGGTGATGTTGTACTGGTCAGATATCTCATCCAAGATCTGAGCAAAGCTATCTTTCCTTTTGGCGCTGAGAGCCTTTTCCCATTCTTCGAGAAGAAAAGAGGGTGTAAACTTGCATTCCTTCTTTAAGATGCGGTTAATCCCCCTCAAGGCCTGCCAGTGGGTGATCATCAGAATGGCCAGGACACCGAAGAAAACATTCGGACCCGGAAGAATGGCCGCTAATCCGCTGATGGGAAGGAACAAAGCCTCACCGATAAGAAGAAGGATGTGTTTGGAGCGCTGGCGTTGGAGGAAGAAATAGAATTTTCTCCTTATCCGTTTCTCCTCCAATCGGCCCGAATAGACAATCTCGATCGTCTCTTCTTCAACCTTGAGCGCCTGGCCTAAGGCCTGTTCCTGCCTCAGGATTCTTTTGGGGAGGAGGGAGAGTTTATCTTTGGCCAATTCCCAGATTTTTTTCCATCGCGATGACTGAATCTGGATTTGAGACAGCGGTTCAGAAGAAAAATACCGGTGTTTCTGGCGGTGGTCCTGGACGAAGAAAAACTGCATGGTTGCGAATCATTGTAGCACTTCACTCTGAATAGAGGCAAGAATCCAGTTTTCAGATCAAGAAAAGATTTAAATTTTTCATGGTAACTCGTAACTGAGTTATTTATGTTGATACAGGAGATAGATGAAGAAAGGAGCTCCGATGCCGGCGGTGATGATGCCTATCGGCAATTCCGTCGGGGAGATGAGCATCCGGGCCACAAGGTCAGAAAAAACGAGGAATACTCCCCCGGCCAACGAAGAAAGGAAGAAGAGATATCTGTGGTCTGGACCGATCAGGATGCGCACCCAATGAGGCACCACAAGGCCGATAAACCCGATGATTCCACTCACGGAAACAGCTGAGGCCGCCAGTAAGGTGGATATGGCTAGGAATATTTTTCTGACTCGGTGGACCGAGCAACCCAAGGAAGAAGCGACTTCATCCCCCATGGATAGGAGGTTCATGTCCTTGGCCAGCCACTGGGCTATAAGGAAACACAGGCAGAAATAAGGGAGGATGGCCATGATCTGATTCCAAGCGGCCAGGGCGAAGCTCCCCAACAGCCAAAAGACCGCTTGCTCGAAGGATTCTGACTTGAAGAAGATGAAGAATGACGTCAGCGAGGAGGCCAGCGCTCCGGCCGCGATTCCAGTCAAAAGAAGGATTTCTACCTTTAGGATCCCTTTTTTCTGAGAGATCATGTAGACCAGGGAGACGAGAAGGAAACCGGAAAAGAAAGAGAAGAGACTCTGCAGGGAAAAACCCCAAACCTGGAAATTCAGTCCGAGATAGATGCAGAGCACAGCTCCCAACGATGCTCCTGAGGAAACACCAACCACAAAGGGACCAGCCATCGGGTTTCGGAAGTAGCCCTGAAGGATGGCGCCCGAGAGCGAAAGACTGGCGCCGACCAGAAAAGCCAGAAGAGTCCGAGAGAGCCTGATATCGATAAAAATAGAAGAATAGGTTTGGTCGTGATGAAAAAGAAAATCCCACAGATCCCTCAGGGAAGTGGGAACAGGCCCGACAAGCAAGGAAAGAAAGAGTCCACCGAGTAAAAGGAGGAGCAGGATCAAGAGAAAAGAAAATCGCCTCGACGGGGTCTTCATGGCCTTTGTTCGAATCGTTGAGGATGGAGGAGACGGGCCAGTTGTTCCAAGGCATCGATGAGGCGTGGGCCTGGGCGGGTGGCTGTGTTTTCATCCAAAAAATAGATCCTGTTTAGATGGACAGCCTCGAGGGTTTGATAATGCCGCTCTTTTATCATCCGGGTTCTCGTTTTTTCGAATTCTTCCTTGGATTTGGAGATGACAACAATCACCTCGGGGTTTTCGTGGATGAGGTGTTCTCGGTTGAGGTGGAGCCATTTTCTGTCAATGTGGCTGGCGATGTTAATTCCTTTAGCTTTGCGGGCCAGGTCATCCAGGAAGCTGCCTTTTCCGCAGGTCCAGAGTCCCAGGCCGTGGAGGGAGAAAAAGACCTTGGGTTGATGGGAGACATCTTGGAGGGCCGACTGAACGTGGTCATATTTTTCTCTCATGGATTGGATGAGAGCTTCTGCTTGTTCTTCTCTGCGGGTCACGATGCCGATCTTCTGAATGATGAGAAAGACCGACTCCAGGTCCTCTCCCATCTCCAAGACGAAGACAGGGACTCCTAGGTCTTTGATCCTCTCGAGAATCGTGATCGGGTTTCCTCGAAACCCAATCACGAGATCCGGGTTCAAGGCCTTGATTCTCTCCAGGCTGGGATCGACTAAACCTCCGATTTTTTCTTTACTCATGGATTCCGGAGGGTAATCACAGAAGCGGGTGACTCCGACGATGGTCTCTCCCAAACCCAGAGCGAAGAGAATCTCGGTGATGTTAGGCGCTAATGACACTATCCTTCGAGGAGCTTCTAACACCGGGAAAGAATTCCCCAGAGCATCTTGAAGAGTTTTCATCTGGCCCAAAAGAGAAGGAC
>SMTZ1_10007607_pt1 | contig 10845 bp, 11 predicted proteins | sample DeeMarSWOR136_30_FD_25667 | JGI IMG/M metagenome (IMG submission 25667) | reverse complement strand
CAGAACCATATTCATGCTTAATGCATTTTATTCCTAATTTATCTGCATGCTCCTGGAGCTGTTCAATTGCAGCTGTCCTAAATGTATCTGCTGCAGCCAGCACGCATTTCATATTGTTTTTTTCAAATAATTTTGCTACTTTTGCAATAGTTGTTGTTTTGCCAACTCCATTTACACCAACAAAAGCAATAACAAATGGTTTTTTTTCTTTTGCCATTCCAATTAGGTCTAATTTTTCAACATCAAATAATTCACTAATGCTGTCTACAAGAGAATTCTTGATTAAATCTTCAATACCTCTTCTTTGAATTGGCACATTAACAAGATTATTAGAAAGGTCTTGCTTGATTTTTTCAATAACTTCTACAGCTACATTGTTTTCAAGCAACGCAAGTTCAAGGTCCCAGAACATATCATTGAATCTTTCTTCTGAAATAGTTGTTTTTGTTATTTTTTCTTTTACTTTTTTGAAAAAGCCTGGTTTTGGTTTCTCTTCTTTAACTTCTATTTTGGGTTTTTCTTTAATTTCTTTTTTTACTTCAACTGGTTTGGGAACTGGCTTTGGTTTTTCTGGTTTTTTCTCTATCTTTGGTTTTTCAACTTTTGGCCTTACCTTTATTTCTTCATACTTTTCTTCTTTTTTCTTTAATTTCTCTTTTATTTTTTCAAAAACAGTCTCCTTTTCAGGCTTTACTTCTTTTTTTATTTCTGCTTTTTTTTCTTTTTTAGGTTTTATTTCTGGCTCTTCTATGCTTTCTTTAACTTGCCGAGAAAACTTTGAAGCTGCTTTTTTTAATTTTTCTTTTAAGAATTTGAACATTTTCTCTTTTTTATTGCAATTTTTGATGAAGTTCCTGGAGCCTTATTACAAGTGTCTGCCATTGGCCAGCTAACTGCTCCTCTGCCCCTTTTATTTCAGCTTCCTGGTCTGTAAGCAGTTTTTTTGTTTCTTCAACTGATTTTGTGACAACAACTTTACTTCCAACATTTATATGAAACTCTTTGTTATCTTTTAAATCTGCTTTAACAAATATGCCTGGCGCAAGCGGAGCTAAAATCTCTGTACCTTTTTCGGTTTTTGGTATTTCCTCAACAGCCTGCCTTGTAACCATGATTTCATTTAATTGGTTTGCAATCTCCTGCATTCTTGTTTGTATTTCTTTTAATTGCTGGTTTATCAGCTGGTACTCCAAGTACAATTTTGTTTTGTCATCTGTTTTCTTTTTTTCAGCCATTTTATTCATTTAATGTCTGGTCTATTAATGAAATTTCAATTGTCTTTGCACTATCTGATATCAGATAGCCATTATCATTAAGCACAATACCCCCTTTAATAAAAGGGTTGTCATCAATTGTTGCTGCTAAAACCTTGGCATTTAATAACTTTTCTACTTTTTCCTTTTCTTTTTTTGATATCTTCTTATGAGCAATTGCCACTTTGCTGTTTGCAACACATAAACTGCCTGCAATATCTAGTCCAGCTACTTTTGATACTTTCACTTGAACATTCAATGAATCTTTAATATCTTGTATAGCTGTTTTTTCAAACTCCTCATTTATAACAGCTCCATTGTTATTGCAGCAAATATTATTTCCAAGTGCAGTAAGTTTTGTATGTATTATCCTGTAATTTATATTGTTGTTTTCAAGAATCTTTATTTCATCATCAAAAATCAGGTCAGGCACCAGCAGACAGTTGTCATTGCCTGACAAAAATACACCTAATAAAGATGTTCCTGCAACAGACATTCTTATGACAGGCACACCAAGAACTTGCTCTATTTTTTTAATCTGCCTTATAGGAACAACTCTGCTAACAAGGCAGTAATTATTATTGCAAAATGCATATAATCCTATGTTTGGGTTGCCTGAAAAATTTGTCTTAAATACTCTCATAATGTGAACGAGAAATAGGTCTTATTTAAAGATTATTATAAAAACATTTAAATATGATTACATGTTTTTTCATTTATAAGTGGTGGTGTTCTTGGGTAAATATAGTGAAGCAAGATACAGAAAATGGTATACCCATACAATAGGTCAATGTTGGAAAAAATGCTAGAAGAAGTAACTAGCTTTTGGAATACTGGCGAGCATCACTGCTGGTATAGATTTAAGTTAACAAATGGCAGACCTCTTCCTGTACAATATGTTATAAGAAGCGAAAGGCAACTCAGGAGATTGCAAAAAAAATTCATGAAAAAAGTAAAAAGATTAGATGACATATCAAGGGTAGAGCTTTATACAACAGAAGGTTCTTATCTTGTAATACACATTAATGATCCTTTAATGCATGTTCATTATCAGGCTGTCAATGATTGCATCTCTAATGGATTTAAAGATATACTTGAAAAATATGAATCCTTGATGAAACAAAAAGAACCTGAAAAAACAACTTCTTCTGCTGCAGCAGGTTAAAAGAGTAATTTATTTAAACTGTTTCTAATTTCTAATTTTTGAGGTGATGTATGTTAAAAAAGTTTCTTGAGCTGATAGATGGTAAAAAAATCTTCTTAGGAACACACTGGGATGCTGACGGAATTGCATCTGGCGCTATTATATATCATCTGATTAAAGATAAAGCAAAATCTATTAAGACTCTTTCAAAAGGAGAGGTATTTATCATAGAGCAAAAAGATGTTCCAAAGAACACAGATATTGTTATATGCACTGATATACATTGTTCTTCTGATATAAAACAGCCTGTAATTTATATTGACCATCATCCTGTTGGTGATGATGAATTTCTTATTAATAAAGATGAAAAGCAGAGCTATCTAATGAAACTGCATAATGACAAGGCAAAATCATGCACATTGGTTATATGGGAGAACCTGATTAAGGAAACAGACAACCCATATTATGTATTTCTCACTTTAATGGGTTATTTTGGAGACGGCGGCAATCACATGGGGCTGCCTCCTGAGCTTGAGTTAAAAGCTTTGGAAATGTTTCCAGAACTAATGGAGCAAAAAAAAAGCTATTATAATGGAGGAACATATGTTGAGATACAGAAATATGTATCTGCTTTGAATACAGGCAAAAGAATGCACTGGTCAGGCCAGGTTCCATTTGAATTATTAAAGAGCATTGATTCATATGAGCCCTTTATATATTATAAACATCCATTGGCAATTGAACTTCAAAGATATAAATATGATTTAAGAGAATATTATTCAATGGCTTTGGATAAAGTTGATGTTGATTTTCTTGAATATGCAATAATTGTATGCGATAAAAACATACAAGGAGTGCTGTGCCAGAAACATATGAATGAAAAACCTGTGCTTATAATGAATTTGCGCAATGGAAAAATAATAGGAAGCATGAGAGTGCCAGAAGAAGTTGATTTTGATGCTGGCTCATTTTTAGAGAGATTTAATGGAAAAATACCTACTTTTATTGGAGGAGGGCATGAAAAAGCAGGCGGATTAACATTTGAAAAAAAACATTTAGATAGATTCTTAGACATGCTTTCAAAAAAATGATAATTGGCTTGACAGGTACAAATGGCTCTGGAAAAGGAACAATTGCAAAATATCTGATGGCAAAAGGATTTACATATCATTCTTGTTCAGATGTCATAAGAGAAGAAGCAGATAAAAGAGGATTGGAGAAAAATAGGGATGAATTACAAAAACTTGCAAATAGTTTGAGAAAAGAACATGGTGAAAATATTCTTGCAAAAAGATTGCTGGCTAAGATAAAGGAAAATAAAGAAGAAAAAACAATTGTTGATAGTATTAGAAATCCAGCTGAAATTAAAGAATTGAAAAAAGAAAAATTTATTTTAATTGCAGTTGACGCTCCTATTGAACTGCGTTATGAAAGAATTACAAAAAGGCAGAGGCCTGAAGATAAAGTTAGTTTTGAAAAATTCAAAACACAAGAAGAAAGAGAAATGAAAGGAGGAAAAACAGAACAGCAAATAATAAATTGCATGGAAATAGCTGATTATAAAATTATAAATGATTCTACAATACAAAAACTTCAATTAAAAATTGATAAGATTCTTGAGGTTATATGAAACTTGTAAAAACAAAAGACTCTTCATATACATTTTATTCTAGCAAATATAAAGAAGCATATCATTCTATATCAGGAGCATTAGAAGAATCACTTAAGAAATTTGTTGAGCCCTGTAAAGTGAAAGATGGGATGAAAATTCTTGATATTTGTTTTGGACTTGGATATAATGCTGGAATGGCCATATATAAAGCAAAGAATTTGAAGATTGTGTCATTGGAAAAAGAAATCCCAGACATAAGTCAGATAAAAGTTCCTGCTTGGTTTGAGAAAACATACAAAAAAATCAGAACATGTACAAAAAATCTCTCTTATAAAGATAAAGATGTAGAAATAAAAATCATAATAGGTGATGCATGTGAAACAATAAAAAAAATAAAAGGAAAATTTGATGTTGTTTTCTTAGACCCTTTTTCTCCAAAGAAAAATCCAGAACTATGGACAGCTGAATTTTTCAAAGAAATTAAAAAAAGAATGAAGAAAAATGCAGTACTTGCAACATACTCATGCGCAGGCATTGTCAGGAGAAATCTTAAGAAAGCAGGTTTTGAAATAAGGGACGGGCCTTGTGTTGGAAGAAGAGCTCCTTCAACATTAGCTAATATTCCGGACAAGTAATCACACAAAAATTAAATATGTTTTAATTTTCCTAAAAAATATGAAAAAGAAAAGAGCTTCATGGGATGAATATTTTATGAAAATAGTGCATGATGTTTCAGAAAGAAGCACATGCCTTAGAAGAAGTGTTGGCGCTATACTTGTAAAAGACAAACAAATAATATCAACTGGCTATAACGGCCCTCCAAGAGGAACACCTCACTGCGATGAAAAAGGAGGATGCCTAAGGGAAAAACTAAAAGTGCCGTCTGGAGAAAGAGAAGAATTGTGCAGGGCATCGCATGCAGAAGAAAATGCAATTGTCCAGGCAGCACGCCATGGCATTTCTACTAATGGCTCTACTTTGTATATTAAAAATTTCCCATGCAGCAAATGCGCAAAACTTCTAATAAATGCAGGTATTGTTGAAGTTGTTTATGCAAATCCATACAATGCAGGACTTTCAGCTGAATTGCTAGAAGAAGCAAAAATAAAAGTAAGAAGAGTTAAGCTGGATTAAAATTTATAGATCTTGTTTATGTAACTTTCGTTATATTTGATTTTGTTCTCATATATCTTATCAAAGTTATAATTCTTAATAATATTTTCCAAACCATAATATCCCCCATACTTAGATTTAGATGAACCACTTGATACTCTTGGTCTTGGTTTTGGCTCAAATTCAGGTTTAAGCCTTGTTTCGCCTTTTGGAATTTCTAATTGCTCACCTTGTTCAAGCAAAGCACATGTCCATAATGCTTTTGCAATATCCAATATTTGTTCTCTCACATCATCACAATAACCATATGATGCACTTATTGTAACTTGAGAGCCTGACTGTGTTATACCATATGAACATGAGGGGTCAATAAGATTTCTAATCCCCACCACATCATCATGTTTCAGTTTTTTAGGCAAGGCAAGAGTTACTTTTGCAATTTCATCTGGCCTGTCTTTTGTTGCTGTTAATGAAAGATTCAGAGAATCATATTCATCAAGAATATCTTTTACCCTGTCAGGGAATCTTTCAACAAAATAAAGTTTAATATCTCTATCTTCTTTTAATTGCTTTGGAAGTCCTTTAAGTTCAATTGAATGTTCTTTTGCAAATTTTATAAAAGGAGCTGCTTCTATAACTACCTTGTATACATCACCTTTTAATTTTTCTTTAACCAAGGATATTGTGTATGATTCAAGTTTTTCATGAACTTCATCTATAATTTCCCTGTGCTGGTAGCCAAGGTCATTTTTAATCTTCAAAATCCCTTCTAAGCTGTCAATTGTTCCATTTTTTTGAGCCTCTACTTTTTCCATAATCTTTGCTTTAATGATTTTGTCAAATTCTTCTTCAGGAATCATGTCAAAGAATTCATCAGCAGAACAATCACTATTGTATCTTGATTTTGTTCTGAAATAATCCGAAATTTGCAAACTGTCCAAATACCTCTCGTATGCTTGAAGAGCCCTCTGCTTGAAATCAACATTCTTGATTGCATTTTCAACTGCATCAGCATAATCTTGCCATGTTCTTTTCAAATTTCTGATTTGCTTTTTTAAACCATACATGGATTTGAAATCCTCATGGCTTTGCTGGCCTAAAATAATTTTTAATCTTTCTTCAAGAATATGTTCTAGTTTTTTCTTGAGGCCAATCTTGCGCTCTTCAATAAAAGCATTATATTTTGAGAAAAGGTCAACAAACCCTTCATTGCTCACTCTTGGTGATTGTAATTGCTCTGTTAATCTTGCCTCTAATATCTGTTCTAGTTTTTTCCTGCTTTTAATGCCGTGTCTTTCTGTAAAATCCCAGCACTGGCCAAACATATCCAAAAAGTCACCATTGCATGCTCTTAATGTATTTTCAAATGATGTTTCAAGTTCCTGCTGAAACCTGCTTCCGTATTTGTCTTTAAGTTTTTCAACAATAGTTTCTTCTAAATCACCTGCTGCTTTTTTTACAACAGGAAAACAGCCAGGTGCAAGCGGCTTTAAGAATTCATATTGGATGCAGTCCTCTGTTATTTCTGTCAACTGGAAAAAATCAGTCAAAGTCATGCCAAATCTCAGTCTGAAATCTTCGTTTCTTTGTTTTATTCTTTTTATATCATCTTTTGAAAATGCTTTCTTTTTTGTTAAATCATCTAATTTACAGCAGGATAAAAATTCATGCATCATTAGAACATAAGTATCAAAAAACCCATTTCCAATTGACAGAGGCTTTTTTCCATTTCTCAATTCATTTACTGCTTCATCTAATCTTTTTCTGATTTTTGCAGTTTGGTCCAAACCACAAAAAATAGACCAAGCAGAATATGAAATAGAACCATCATCAAGTATCAAACCAAGTTTCTTGAGCATATTTTTTTGATTGTCACTTATAGGTTTAACATTATCAATATCAAAACCTTGGTCTGCAAGTGCTTTTTTATCAAGACTATTGCCTACCTTCTCTACAATATATCTCTTTATTGCATCTCTCACTTCTTCTGGCTTGAATTTTTGTGTAAATCCATTTCTTTCTCTTTTTTTTATTGTTCTATAAAATGACAATGTTTCTTCTACTGTCAGTGCTTTGCCATTTACTTTAATAACAGCTGCATCAAGGTCTCCCCAGCCATAATAGCCTGTTTCAAGATGCTCACCTTCTGAACTTCTTGTATGAAGCGCCCAATTATTACCTTTGTACAAAGCCCACCATTGAACATCTGCTATATCTGGCACATTTCCAAAAAACCTGTTTATACCAAAGAATTCCTCTCCTGCTAATTGCACATCTTTTTGTTTTACTATTGCTTCAAGACTCTCTTCTGGGTCATTCAAAGCACGTATCCCAAAATAATGGTTCTGGCCATTATTTGCCATTCCATTTGTAACTGACCTAATATTTGAATCAAGAAGAAGTCTTAATTCCTTTATTACAAACTCAAATTCCTCTCTTTGCTGTGCTGAAAGAGAGCTGGCTCTATGCATTTGCGAAACTAATAGTGCTTTCTCTTGCTTTGTCGGCTCTTCAAATGCAATTGCCATTTTTCTACCTATATCCAATTATTCCTTTTGATTTATTTCCAGCAACAACAACCTCCTCTCCATTATCAAGTATATCAATCAAATTTCTATTATCAGAACTTTCAACACATCCAATAAATATAATATCTTTTTCCCTTGCAGTTGCACCTGCATGGCTCATAATACCGCATTCTGTTGTGACAATTGCCTTGCAGTTTGTTAAGTATGAATCTAATGTCGGATTTGTTTCAGGTGTAACAAGGACATAGCCGTCTTTGAATTTTTCATTTAATTCTCTTATATTCTCTCCTCCTTTAACCTGGAAATGTGTTCCCTGGCTGTCAACAGATTCAATTATAACAACAGGACCTTCATATTCACCTTTTTTGCCAACATTATAGCTGTCTCCAATTATTTTTGATAAATCAGGAAGTTCAAAATCAGGTGTATGAATATCCATACCTGTTATTGGTCTTGATTGTAAAAGATATAAGCTGCTTCCTGAATAAGCCCATTCAATATCCTGCGGTTTTCTTGCATTTGGATAATTAACACTAAAGAATTTTTCAACTTCAATTGCTAAATCAGCAATTTCATTGATTTGTTTTTCATTAAGACATGGCTGGTCCCATAATCTTTTTTTAACTGCTTTTGTAACTATTTGTTTATACCAGTTGCTCCATACTCTTTTTTCTTTTTTATGCTTATTAATCTTTGAAACAATATCTCTGTCTCTTCCACTGCTTGCCCTAAATGAATCAACACCTTTTCCATCAACAACACTTGTACCAAGTCCATATGTTGCTTCTATCAAAACATAGCCCAAGTCAGTAGGACTTGCTGAATATGCAACACCTGCAACATCTGGATTAATCATTGTCTGAACAACAAGTGCAATACCACTTGGTTCAGCTAATCCTCTTGATTTCCTGTACTCTATTGCTCTTGCTGAATATAATGAAGCATAACATAGTCTGATTGCTTCTTCAATTTCATTTTCATTTGCTACACCTAAAATAGTTTCATGCTGGCCTGCAAAACTATTTCTGCAACCATCTTCATCAACACCAGAACTTCTTACAGCTAATGGAAATGATAACCCTGCACTTGAAACAGATTGAAGAATTTCTTGTGCAAGATTATCAGGATGTTTTCCTTGCAAGAATAACTCTTTTACTTTTTCTTCTGCTTCTTGTCCTTTTAATACATCTGTCACCTCTTTTATCCTGTCTGCGAGGTTACTTTCTTGAACAAAAGCATGATAAGCATCAACATTAAGAACTATACCTGACGGTACATTAAAGAACTCTCCTAGTTCCAAAAGATTTTTTCCCTTGCCTCCCCATTCTGAGCTGCTTACAAATGGCAGAGGTTCACCTAGCTGAATCACTGTTTTCATTTTTCAAAAAATTAAAAAACCACAGGAACAAAGTTCCTGGGGGATTATTTTGCGTAAGCTCTTACTGCCTGAGCCCAGTTCATTTTTGTTCCTAGTTTGTCAATTCCTAGTTTTTCTACTCTTTTTTTAACAGCATCTCTGTCCATACCCTGTACACTTACAGTGTATTTTTTCTGTCCGTCGATTTCAACTTCAGCAACTTCTACTTCAACACCGTCTTTTGTGTAATGTGTAATTTTTTTGCTGACATCTGCTGTTTTTAGTCCAAGTCCTTCCAGGAATCTGGCAACTTCATCAACACTGCACAATGACTTGCATTGTGATGGCATTGACTGCTCTAATGATTCGCACAGCCAGTTCATTGTAACTGGCATAAATGCTCTTTCATCAACTAGTTCATCAATACTGTCTTGTGTGCCAACTGGACCTCGTTTCTTTGCTTTTCCTGTTTGATGCCTGATTTTAACCAGCACATCAGAATCCTGTCTGACTGCATACAAATCAGTTGCATCTTTTGTTTCCTTATCAACCCCTTTTTCCTTTCCAAGAGCCTTTACAAGTTCACTTGGTTCTGAATCCATAAAAGCCCTGTATTCAAATTCTGCTTGCATTTTCATTTACCTCCTTGCTTTTGAATTTCTTCATAATTGCCAACCACATTAGGCTTGCTAACATGCCTTGTATCTTGTCCTTTTCTTTTTGCAAGTTCAATCTCGTCGTGATAGATTGACAGCCACTTTTCATATTCAGGTCTTAAAATTGCTAGTGCTTTGTCAACTGGCAACTCTAATTCAGACACAATCTGAGAAGCGCGATAGTCACTTTGTCTTCTTGCAAGAAGTGCTAATCCTTCTTCTTCAACAACTTCACGCTTAATTCCAAAGCTTGCAACATATACAAGAACAGATGTATCTTTGTCTTCTTGTGCCACTTCTCTAAAAGCATCTTCAACTATCTCGTCAAATTTGCTTTCTAGTCCAAACTGTTTTGTTAAATCATGGACAGCTTGTCCTCTTTCAACTTTGTTGCCATCATATCCTATACTGACTTTTTCGCCAGATGAGAAATAGCTTGAGCCTGGAATCAATACTGCTTTAACAGTTGCAATTTTCACGTCATCTGCGCCTTCAACATTATTTACTGTTGCATAATTTGCAGCCATCCACAAATAGCCTTCTTCTTTTAATGCTCTAACTACATCCATGTGGTCTACAGTGCCTTTCTCAAGTGCATCATAAAGATATTTTTCAAAAGTGCCTCTATCAACTTCTTTAAGTCTTGCTGGATGCACTGTTCCTCTTAGTCTTTCTTCAACTTTGAATTTTGCTTGTTCTGGTTCTTTTGGCATTATTTTTTTCCTAAATTCAATATCTTTGAACAAAACATCTACCAAATCAAGCCCTTCTAATTGAATCATTTTTTTCATTTTCATTTACCTCCATTCTATTTTATTTGCCTTTGATTTTATCTCTGAGTCTTCCATACCAAGAACGCTGTTCTGGTTTAGCAGGATTCTCCTTTTGCTCTTCTTCAGAAGGGCACACTGCTCCAAGATATCCTGTCTCCTGTAATAACCAATACATTAGATGGAATTCTTGTGATAAGTGCTCTATTAATTCTGGATTTTGTTCTGCTACAACTCTCATTGCTCCTTGATTTGTTCTGACTTTTGGGAATAATTTTAGATGATAGATTCCTTTTTCTTTGTCAACTAATGTGAATTCTGCTCCTAATCTCAAATCAAAAGGTCTATATCCTCCATCTACACCTTTTAGTTGGAATTCTAGTTCATGAGATTCTACCACATTATGGTCATC
>SMTZ1_10009083_pt1 | contig 10846 bp, 7 predicted proteins | sample DeeMarSWOR136_30_FD_25667 | JGI IMG/M metagenome (IMG submission 25667) | reverse complement strand
TTGAATTTTGAGAGTTTATAATAAGGACTCCAATAGTTCCAGGAATAAGCGCCAAGAAGATTTTAATAAGTGGAACTAAGTGATACTTAATTTTGACAAAATGTTGTGATACTACAAACGTCAGTACGAAAAAGACTATGGAGCCCGACATAAACGCTATTGAAGCGCCTAGGATTCCCCATGAAGGTAATAGCAGAAAAAAAATAACTAAAGCAATTATCCTTGAAATTCCATGCATATAAGCGATTATGTGCATTTTTTCTTTTATTGAAGCACCAAAACAACTTATTGTTCTTAGTGCTCGAAAAATTATTTCAATTAATAAGAAAGGAACAATTACTGCTGAATTAATAGCATAAAGTTCATTAGAAACTATCTCAATGAAAAATGGCGCTAAAACAAAGAACATAAAAACAGTTCCAATTGAAAAAATTAGAAAAAGTTTCAATATCTTATTTAGTCTCTAGTAAAACCATAGGTGTCACAATTGATTGACCAATATAAAAAAAGGCTAATTCTTCGCTTCCTACAAACTGATAAATAAAATAAAAAAACACGAAAAGATAAGCAGTATTTACCACAGTAGCAGTTCTAATTTAGAAAAACCACCAAATCCCCACTTTTTTAACGAGGGAGGAAAAACAATTAAAATAGAAATAAATGCTCCAAAGCTGAGACCAATAAGAATACCGAGAATATTTAGATCAGAGAAGATAATAAGAACAATAGCCACTCCATAACCCAGATAAAAATTTGTCACATTCAATATCAAGTATAATTTTCCTTTTTTCTGAGCCCTTATAATTCCATTCACAATTAGATTTATTGCGGATAATATGCTCAGAAATGAAATGACAATAATAATCGAAAAATATCTAGGAGAGTCAAATAACTTAAAATTAAGAATTGGTGAGGAAATAAGTACAAGGACGGCTAGTAAGGAGGGTTGTTGGAATCATGTTACTAAGGCTTTGGAACTCACCCTTCTCTTCGTATTGGACGATATAACGAATTAAAGATGATTGAAATCCTAATGAAATAAACATACTAAGAAAACCAACGATACTCAATACCAAACTTAAAGTTCCAAACTCAACAGTAGAAAGCCTGTTTGTAAATATCTTTATTGAAATTAATCTGATGATGACAATCAATAAACTAGCTATAATAACAACTATGGCGAAAGCAGATAATTCCTTACCGTAGTCCTTTATCCTAGAAGCCATCTTTATCCCTTAACAACTCAAAGGAAGATTGTCTCAGAAGTTCAAGAAGAATGAAAAAAGTATCTCCGAAATTGTAATTTAACCATTATTTTTATAATTTCCTTTCAAAATTAATGAAAGGAGAGGTTATATGAGAATTTGTGTTATTACAGACATCTATCCTTCAAGAGGAAATCTCCAAGGAATTTTTATCCACGAACTTTGTCGACAATTAGTGGGCTTAAATTGTCAGGTTCATGTGGTAACATCTACTAGAAATAGTCGCAACTCCCTAAAAATTGTTGAAGGAGTGCGTATTCATAATCTCAACTCGTTTCATTCATTTTTGCCGTTTTTTGTTCAGAAGGTCATCAAAACTGTCAAAAAGCATCAAATAGACGTGTTACATGCCCATTTCACTTTACCAGGAGGGCTTATAGGGGTAATAACAAGAAAAATCACTTCAAAACCTTTAGTAGTTACTGCACACGGATACGACATTACTTGCATTCGAAATCTAGGATATGGTCTTATATGTAATCCATTCCTCAGAAAAATTGTTAAAAAAACTCTTAAGAGCGTAGATAAGGTTATTGCTGTTTCTAAGAGTGTAAAGAAAAGGATTATTCAACTTGGAATAAGAGATAATAAAATAAAAATAATATATAACGGTGTTGACCTAAAAAGATTTTGCCAAAGTCGTGAAATACTTGAAAGAAGTAATATATTGAAACATAAAAATAATTGGACACATAAGAGGATTCTTTTAAATGTTGGAAGTCTAGTTCCTGTTAAGGGCCAAAAATATTCAATTGAAGCAATGAGGGACGTCATTAAAGAATTCCCAGACTCCATGCTTTTGATCTGTGGAGCTGGACCGTTAAAAAAGCCGTTACACGAATTAGTTAAAAGATTTGACTTGCAGGATTATGTGAAATTCATGGGGGAAATTCATGCAGAAGATATGCCCTTATATTATGCAATTGCTGACGTCTTTCTATTAAGCTCACTAATTGAAGGGCACCCTATCTCTCTTCTTGAAGCCATGGCCTATTCAAAGCCAATCATAGCATCAGAAGTTGGTGGCATTCCAGAAATAATTACAACGGGAAGAACTGGACTTTTAGTAGAAAAACAGAGTCCAAAAAAACTGGCACAAGCTATTTGTATGGTTTTACGGGATAAGGAACTAGCTGAAAGAATAGGAAGAAATGCTGGAGAATTAATAAAGAACTTCTCTTTAGAGATACAAGCCAAACAAGTATTGTCCATCTATAAAGATATAAAAGGTACGTGAGGTTCTGAAACTTCTTTTGTAAGTTTAATCTATTGGCTCGTATTTTAAAAACTTCTTAAGTTCTTATTTTATAATTACATCGCAAGAAGACCCCTCAACGTGTTGGGGGGATGAATTGCGTTACTGTTTCACTTTCACGCAGGTCTCTATAACCTTTAAATAACTGTTCGCATACCTATGACCGGTGTCTACCTGCAGGCAAGAGGTCGGCATGCGAGTACCCTTCTGAACCCTGTATGCCGTAAAGCCCAGTGGGTCTGGAAAGGAACACCGTAGGGCAGGAACTGTCCGATTTAAAGCCTGTGTTAAGCCGATACCTGGTAACGGTATGGTTGGAGACGCTGCAGGTCGTCTGTGAAGCAGGAAGCCATTCCACTTGTGGGATGGTAGTTCACAAGACTAAATTACTTTTTACCTCAAATTTTTTGAATGATCATGAATAAAACAACGCATAAGAGAACCATCTTAAGGTTAAGAAGAGCATAATACACCATAAAATAATGAAAAGGATTCGATAGCGCTTAATGTGTTCACTACTTAGTGAATAAATGATTAATAATGACGAAAAAAGTTCAAGAAAGATGACAAACCTATTTGGAACAAAATGAAAGGTTACTGTAACTATAGGGTGAAGAGGAAACAAATACGATAATATAAAACTCGCCACTAGTAATCTATGTTCTATATTGTGTACCCATTTCCTATTAATAATGACGGAGATAAATGCGCTCACAAAAAGTATAGCTGTACCATACCCAAAAAACAGATAGCGGTGTACAATTGGCGCATCTGGATAAATAAAAGGAACATAATGAAACAAAAAGGGATAAAGAACTCTTTGAATAATGTCTGCTTCTACAAAAAGGTAAGTCCACTTGTAAGAACTATCTTGAGGGGAGGATGTCTGAGGTAAATAATAGTTTAATGTTAAATGCGGAATCCAATAAATCAGTGCGATTAAGATACTAATTGAGAGAAAAACCCCTACAGGAATTAAAATTCTTTTGATTTCTTTTCTAAAGAACAAAACTTCAATAATTAAAAAGAACACAATTATATCTACTAGCAGGAATGCAGTTATGTGGTAGAGACATGCAACTCCTGCAAAAAAACCAGCAAGTATTGCGTTAAACGGTGTTTTTACACCTTTTTGTTTGATTAAATCATTCATATTTGTACGTCTAAGCATTCTAATAAAGAAATTTAAAGATAATAATATGTAGGATATCGCAACGACATTTCCCTTGCCCCATAAACTCCAAAATATTATTTCTTCGGATATAAATATAACTGCGAATACACCGAGTTTGATGACTGATCGATCGAGTGATTTTGCATTTTTAAATTGATTTAAAAGAATATAAGTGGTCAAAGGTAATCCTGAGATCGAGAATGCAGGCGCGAATAAGTAGGAAACTGTTTTGACGTCTCCTATACCTGAAAGAACCGTTAAACTGACTAACATCAAAATGTAAAAGAGAGTATAAGTGTACGTTATCGGCGGACCTTGTGAAATTGTTGTATATTCCTCGAAATATATTTGTTCAGTACTAAAAGGTGATTTTCCTTGCATTATGTTTTCTGCAATTATTGCATATCGCCAAGCATCAAATCTAATTCCCATATATACTCCACGTAATAATGGCAACAACACTAATGAGAATACAAACGTATAAACAATTAAAAAGAACAACACAGTGTCTTTATTATTTAATATTCGTCTTCCAAAATTCTTGAGAACGGTTTTTAACTCATTTACACTTATACTTTCAGGAAAGGTAAGTGAGAAGAGCACAATATCAACTGCTAAAATAGAAACAAAAAGGAATAGCCATTGGAACTCGATTGAGAAAACTGAAAATAGCAAAGTTATGAAAGGTATAACACCGAATCCAAGAAAATAAGACGTGCCAATCATTTCTAGAAAGTTTAATTTTAACCCTTTGCGCATTAAAAGTCTAGTAAGCAAATATCCTGTAAAAAAAATAAAGATCGAGACTATCACCAATTTAATAAGGGCAATAATTTCAAAGGGACTTAAAGGCTTTAATACCAGCTTTGATAGAATCGCCTGAAAATCTTGCAAGATATAAGACCCCAGAAACCAGTTCAATGAAAACAATTATAATTCTTTACATAAAACTTTGGTAAATCTAATTATCGATTTGACTCACCATCTATTCTAACACGGAAGGAGCTTTATGGACGAAGAAATCTGGAAAGATAAAAATGTATTGGTTACCGGTGGAGCTGGGTTTATAGGATCAAATCTATCTCAAAAACTGATGGAATATGGAAGCAATGTATTTATTGCGGACAATTTTTCAAGAGGAAAAATGGAGAATATAGAGCCATTTTTAGATAAAATTCATCTTTACTGTGTAGATTTAACCAAATCAGAAAACTGTCTGCAAGTGACAAAAAACATTGATTATATTTTTCATTTGGCTGCATCCGTTGGCGGAATTCATTATATTAAGAAAGAAAACGTAGAAGGTTTAACTCCCAGTATATTAATGAATATAAACCTCTTAGAAGCCGCCAGAATAAACGATGTTGAAAAATTCCTTTTTACAAGTTCCGCGTGTGTATATGGAGAAAAAACTTTATCGATTAATCAATTTAAGGAAGAGGATGCTTTTCCTGCTCATCCCCTTACTACTTACGGGTGGGCAAAAATTATGGGCGAACTTCTGTGTAAGTCATACTATCTTGATTATAGTCTCAAATCGTCTGTTGTACGGATCTTTAATGCATACGGAGAAAATGAGAACTTAGATCCACGATGGTCTCATGTGATACCTTCTCTTATTAGGAAATCAATTCAATATCCTAAAGAAGGATTTAAAATATTTGGAGATGGAAATCAAGAAAGAGCCTTTTTATATGTCCAAGATTGTGTAGATGGCCTTATTTTAAGCATTGAAAAGATTTCAAATGCAGATCCAATTAATTTAGGAAGCAGTGAGTTAGTTTCAATAAAAGAACTAGCAAAAAAAATAATTAACCTTTCAAATAAGTCAATTAATATCGAATATGATCTGTCTGGTCCTCAAGGGACTCATAAATATTATGCCGATACCAATAAAATGGAAAAAATCTTAGAGTGGAAACCTAGCGTCACTTTAAACGAAGGTCTTGAAAGAACTTATAATTGGGCGGAGAGGAAATTAAATGTGGAAAAATAAAGCAGTATTAGTGACTGGTGGAGCATCTTTTATAGGAAGTCATCTAGTCGATTCTCTTCTCAAGAAAGGTGCTATAGTGAGGGTGGCGGATGACTTTTCAAGTGGAAAATTAAGCAACTTTGAGTTTTCACTAGATAAGACGAATTCAACAAATTGGACTTGGAACAATGTCTTATCCGTCTGGAGAGGTGATCTTAAAGAAAAATCATTCACTAGAAAAATGTTGGAGGATATAGATGTCGTTTTCCATCTAGCAGCGTTACATGGGGGACGTGGCTATATCCATACCCACCCTGCTCAATGCTGCACGAATATGATACTAGATCAATTAGTCTTTGAAGAAGCACATAAAGCAGGAGTAGATCGCATATGTTTTGCGAGTTCAGCATGCGTTTATCCTGCCTATCTTCAAGAAGAAACAGGTTCTTCATATCTTCTTAAAGAGAATGATGCAAATCCTTTTGTCAGAGACAAAGCGTTTGCGGATTTAGAATATGGTTGGGCTAAGTTAATGGGAGAAATGGCTCTGAAAGCATATCATCGACAATATGGACTAAAAACCGCCTCAGTCAGGATCTTTACTTCTTATGGTCCCCGTGAAAATGAGACTCATGCGATAGTTGCGCTGATTGCAAAGGCCTTCATCAGGCTGGATCCATATATTATATGGGGCACGGGTGAGCAGGATAGGAACTTTACTTATGTTCAAGATACAGTAGATGCTATGATTTTAGCCGCAGAAAAAATTGATGATGGATCTGCTATTAATGCAGGAAGGGACGATAGAATTACTATTAATCAGGTTACTGAATTAATATTTGAATTGATGGGCTGGCATCCTGAAAAAATCATTCGTGACTTGTCTAAGCCTCAAGGAGTTGCTTCAAGGGCCGCAGATTTAAGTAAAGCGAAACAACTTCTAGATTGGCAACCCCGAATAGGATATAAAGAAGGATTCAAGAAAACAATTGAATGGTATATCTCAAATAAAAATAAAGAAGAGGTTAGTTCTAACCTTGAAACGTTGCTTTTAGAGCGTTGAGCAAATTCAAATTCCAGAAAAAAAATATAGACAGTATATTTCATGGATTTTGTATATAAATCCCTTCTTTTCGAGATCATCGAATAATTAAAATACAAAGATTCATACAAGCGTAGAAACTAATGCAAATGTATATTGCCTATATTTCAACTAACTGAAATGTGAAATTTTGACAAAAACAAAATACAGATGACCTACATGAAAGTTTTGATTCTCGCTCAGTATTTTCCGCCAGATAGGGGTGGTGCAAGTACTAGAGTATCTAATGTAGTTAGAGGTTTGCTCAATAATGGTTGTGATGTTACTGTGGTTGCAGCATTTCCACATTACCCGCATGGACAAGTTCCGAGAAAATATATGCACAAACTGATTACACCAGAGAACTTTGGTAAGGCTAAGGTCTTACGTGTTTGGATTCCATCGTTACCACATAGCAACGCAGTTACGAGGAGCATTTTGCATATCAGTTTTGTAATGTCTTCTTTCTTTGCTTTGCCATTTGTCAATGGTTTCGACCTTATTTGGGCCGCAAATCCTAATATGTATTGTTTCTATTCCGCTTTGGTGTATAGTTTTATCAAGCGGAAGCCAATTGTTAGAAATGTTGATGATTTATGGCCTGAGGTTTTTTATGAACTGGGATTCGCAAAATCTAAGACGATGCGATTGATGTTAGATTTTTTTTCACGACTTTCGTATGTCGTCTCTAGATTAATCACGCCAATAAGCGTAGCATATAAACACAAGATCATTGAGAAATACAAGATTCATTCGGAGAAATTTCGTGTTGTAGAAGTTGGTGTTGATAGAGTTGAACCTTTTAATTCAGATAGAATGAAAAAAAGTCAGTTTGTGGTGATGTATTCTGGTGCATTAGGTTTAGGTTATGATTTCAAAATAGTTTTAGAGGCCGCGAGTCTTTTATCAGATACTAAAGATATTGTTTTCGTGATTAGAGGCTTTGGGGAACTTGCTCCAGAGTTACAGAAGAAGATTAAGTTCCTTAATCTTTCTAATGTTGTGTTGAAGACGAATTTTTTGCCAAAAGATGAATTGTCGACTTTGTTGCGTTCAGCTGATATTTTCTTACTCCCAATGAACCCCGCAAGTTTTGTGGATGATGGGCTGCCGACTAAAGTTTTTGAATATCAGGCTCATGGAAAACCTATTGTCTGCTCTTCTGAAGGGGAGCCCGGAAGATATATTGAAACAACGATGTCAGGGCTGGTAGTTAAACCAGGAAATCCCGAAATTTTTGCCCAGGCAATTCTGAGGTTGTATAAAGATAAAAAATTAGCGTTGAAACTTGGATGGAATGGTTGGAAATATGTTTCAGAACATTTAACATCTAAAAAAATCGGTAAAAGAATGTACAAAGTTTTCATGTCTGCAAGAAAGTAATACTACTTCTGCAAAAGCCATAGTGCAATACACTTAACCTATATTAGATTAATAAGGAGAATATTCAATGAATATTGCTATTTTAGCGGTAAGGTATTTCTATCCACACAAAGGATATTTAGAGTATTACTTAGCAAGAGAACTCGCGAAATTAGACAATGATGTAACCGTGTTTACTTTCAAACAAGGAAAAGAGATATCTCAACAAATGATCGATAATTTTCGAGTTGTTTACATACCGCCAGTGGCAAAAATCCATTGTTGTCATAATTTTGGCATTAGAACAGCATCCAAAATCATCAAAATTATTGAAGAAAATTCACCAGAAGTGATTCACTGCCAGATGTTGTTTGATCAGTTACCACTCCTGCTTATGAGATACCAACACCGATTTAATTATAAAATTGTTGGGAATTTGTTAACACAAGAATATTTCTTAGATAACACGATTCAGAAAATAGGATTCCGCTTGGTTAAAACACTTGTTAAGCGATACGTGAAACATAAAACCAGTTTGTTTTTTGCGAAAACTAAGGAACTTGAGGAATTGCTGATTGGGGTATTTGGGATCTCTCCCAGAAATATCCATATAATACCATTAGGCGTAGACCCAGATCTTTTTAAATTTAGTCAAAAGGCGAGGTATCAAATCAGAGATTCATTAGGACTATCTGACGAAGATATAGTTGTAGTGTATAGCGGTAAAATAACTCCAATAAAAAAACTTGAAATACTTATAGAAGCCATTGCTCCTATAATTAAGGAAAACAAAAATGTAAATCTATTAATTATAGGTGAGGGCGAAATGTCCTATTTAATGTACTTGAAGGGGCTTATATCTCGCCTTAGGATTTCAAAAAATGTTATTTTTCATCATGCAGTTCACAGGACGCTTCTTCCAGAGTTTTATAGCGCAAGTGACATCGCCGTTTGGCCTGGCTTATCATCTATTTCTATTGTTGAGGCCGCCTCTACTAATTTACCAGTGATTTTTAGAGCAACTCCAGCGGAAATCTATGCTATAGAAAATAAAAATGGTTTTGTATTTGAGCAAGGGGATAAAGATGGACTTAGAAAATACCTCAACATTTTAGTACATAATGAAGATTTGAGAAAAGAGATGGGTTGCAGATCGAGATTGCTTGTAGAACAGAAATTAACTTGGAAATCTATTGCTAATCGATATCTCAATTCATATATGCAGATCCCAAATTCGTGAAATCTCCATTAAAAACATTTCAGTATCTTATGTGATTTTTTGCCATACTTTACAGACTTAGAATAAAGTCAAGTTAAGTTAATGGAAATACAATAACCTTGGGAAAATAGATAAAAGTGTGTTTTAGAGAATTTAGCGTATAATGCAAATAGTGAACGAATGTTAGGGATTCTTATGTCCACGAGAAAAAAATAAAACGCTTATAAAGACCTTTTTTTTTATTCAAAAGATACCGAAGAATGAGATGAGTGTCTATAAAGTTTATATAAGGATATATCGAACCTGGGAATTAAGAAAATAGTGATTCTAACTCTAAATTATAATAATCCCGCTAGAATCCCTACATTTACTTATGAGTAAGCGAAAATGATAGTGCGAAAAGAATTTCCTCTATCAAGACCTTAAAAACACAAAAATCCCCTTAAAAGAATGAATCAAATAATTGATATTAAAGTTAATAAGTCTCGCCAATAAAGTTAAAAACGCCTCTAGATCTATCCAAGGATTCAAAATTAAACTATTGAGGTTTAATCGTGGTATATGATACAATCAAACGTGTAATTCTAATATCAGTTGATTGTTTAAGGACAGATTTTGTGAGTTGTTTTAATGGAAAGTCTGGTTTTACTCCCCATATAGATAAACTTGCTAAAAATTCCACAATATTTACAAAGGCTTTTGCTAATGGCCCTGGAACAAATCAATCTTTCCCCTCAATTTTGACTTCAACTTACTTTTTTATGCATGGAGGTTTGCGGCTTCTTCCGCATTATACCACATTAGCAGAAGTTTTGAAAGAAAATAGATTCAAAACCGTTGCTTTTCATTCAAATCCATTTCTCTCCAAAAGTCTAGGATTTAGTAAAGGATTCAATGAATTTTATGACTTTTTGAATGTCATAAAAAGTCCTTCAGCTTTTGTTACCCAGAAAAATAGTATAAATAATAATTTATTCCGCTTAATATCTACAGTTTTAGGAGTGAAATGTCTTCCTTGGATCCAAAAACAACTTAAGAAATTTTATTATCAGTTTTCAGAGTTCCAAATGCCCTATTTAGAAGGAAAAGAGCTTAATAAATATGTTAAAAAATGGATACAAGAGAATAAGGCGGACAAGTTTTTTTTATGGATGCATTATATGGAACCCCATGAGCCTTTTATTCCTCCAGAAAAATATTTGTCAAATTTCTCAAGTCGTGAAGAAGCCTTTAATTATAACTCAAATATGGATTATGAGAAATCATCTAAAGAAGATTTAAAGCTTTTAAGAAACCTGTATTTAGGAGAGGTAAAATATGTTGATGAATGTATAGGTGATTTTTTACGATATTTGGATACTGATGGGCTTCTGGATAACACCCTTATACTTTTACTTGCAGATCATGGTCAAGCCTTTATGGAACATAATAGGTTTGGTCATATGTATGATATACTCTACAATGAAGTGCTTCATGTTCCTCTCATAATCTATGGTCTTAAAAATCTTAAAAAGG
>SMTZ1_10031829_pt1 | contig 10847 bp, 10 predicted proteins | sample DeeMarSWOR136_30_FD_25667 | JGI IMG/M metagenome (IMG submission 25667) | reverse complement strand
CAGCAGTTATTCCGCTTGGCACCGCGATTACAACTCGCGGCCTGACAAGACCGCCCCTGCCGTGCACCTTCCTGATAAAATAGCCTAACATTGCCTCGGTGATTTCGAAGTCACTGATTACGCCGTCTTTGAGAGGTCTTATTGCGCTAATCGAGCCTGGCGTTTTGCCTAACATTTCACGGGCAACCAGGCCGACAGCTTCGCCGTTGTTCAGGACAATGTTGGTTCCTTTGCGGACGGCAACTACGGAGGGCTCATTGAGGACAATACCTTTATCCCTGACACAAACCAGGGTAGTGCAGGTACCAAGGTCGATACCCATATCCATACTGAACCAACCTAAGATTGTGTCCAGTACCACTTTCGACTCCTTTCTTAAGTCTCTATTTCCAATTTAGAGACTTACGGAGAAACCCCGCAAGGCGGGAAACCAAACCGTAATTTCTAACTGGCTATCTTTATATACTAAAGAGCGGTATTGTCAATAGTGAAATTTACTACGGCACCTTAAAGATTTCCATAAAAGAATCGCAGTACTGCAAGCGCTTTATAGCGACAAACACTGCAGTAGCCAGAACTGCACAAAATGCCAAAGCAAGAATAATCGTATAGAGGTTATCCGGTACTTTTACTTTTTTTCCGCGAGCCTGCCCATTAGGACTCATATATCAACCTCACATAGTATAAACACATCTTTTGGTTTTTCTACAAATTAGTACTGGCGTTATCGCCGGCTTTCGGCTGTTCCTTGGTAACGTCCATAAGCTCCAAAGTGCCGATTGCTTTTTCAGGCTCAACGTCCAAAATCACAATGTCACAAATAAACTTATCGGCGCGAGTTACGTGGAATGTCATATTTTGCTTGACACCGTTTGCTGCGCCGATGGATATCTCAGCTAAAGAATTTTCCAGGTCCACCGCGGTTATCAATCCATTCAAGCTGATATCTACTGTTGGGGGTGCTACCTGAGCTTTCTCTTTTGTCGGTGTAACCGGTTCGGGAGCGGCAACAGCTTTGCCGGCTTGTTGTAGGAGCTGGTTTAATCTGTTTTGCAAATCGGTTTTTTCTTCGAGCAGTTGTTTCGATTGTTTTTCCAGGTCATCAATTATTGCCATTTTCTCGATAAGAGCGGCTGTGGTTTCTTTTATCTCTTTGTCTGACTTGATTTGCTCGGCTTCCAGTGTCTTTAGCTTGGCGAGAGTATCTTCTAACAGCTGCCTTTGCTTGTCATTGGTGTCGTAAAAGTCTCTGGTTATGGCCTGCCATTTACCCGCTTCAGCAATCCACTTATCTTTTTGTATTTCAGCCTCCTTGAGTTTGGAGTCTAATACATCGACATCGCTTTTAAGGTCGGCATTCTTGCCTTCCAGCTCCGTTTTCTGCCTCGCCATTTCCTCCTTTATGTCGTTAAAGTTTTTCACGGCTTGTTTCTCATTCTCCACTGCGGCATCATATTCCTTCTTTTGGTCAAGATATTTTTTTCTGTAGTTTTCAGCATTGGCGACATAAGTCACGACAATACCGCAGAGAAAAATCGAGGATATCGTCAGCAGAACTATTAAGATCTTTGTAAGCGTGCTCAAAACAGGCTCCTTTCGTTAACTTTGTGTTTTCTTTTCTATACACCCATTACCCCACGAGAGGGCATCATAAACGCGATAAAAGGGTTTTGCAGAACCTCCATTTTGCCCGTCACCAATTATTTGTGAGCCTGAGCTCAATTAGTATAGGCTGGCAAAATGCGGCCTCCAGCCCGGATATTATATGTATATACTACAATTTTACGCTTAAAGCTCGGAAAGGTCAAGTTATTTTTGGCAAATACCCCAAATTAAAATTGACGATGAAAAACGGACGGTGCTTAATCCGATAACATAGGATTTTCAGGGGGCAATTGTCATTTTGTACATTGTAAAACGGCTTTTGCAGCAGCGATACGGACAAATTTTGACTCATTTTGCAGCAGCTGAGGCAGAAATTTTGTCAAAGTAGGCGTGCAAATTTGCCCTATCGCCAGCGCAGTCAGTACATTGGTACGTTCTCTGGCCTCGGTATCCAGACCGCTGGTAAGGTTTTTTTCGAAAACTTCGAGGACTTTGGCTTCGCCGATGGAGTCTTTGAATACACCGAGCTGTTCGGCTGCAGCCAGCCGAATCTCTAAGATATCATCATCCAGCATTCTGATCAGGGCATTCTTGGCATCCGGGGTGCCGAGCTTACCCATTGCCTTTACACCCATAAGCCGCACGTCCGAGTAAGCACTTATAAGCATCGTCCAAAGCTTCGGATATATCTGCTCATCTTTGAGCATTGCTATGGCTTCTGCCGACTGATATACGACCCTGTCATCTGAATCCTTGCTTTGCATGGTGCGCCATAAAAGCTCTAACGAGCCTTTATCGCCACTCTTGCCTAATAGCAAAGCAGCGTTGGCCCTGACTGTTTGGTCGCTGCCGGCTATTGCATTTCGAAGAGCTTCGAGATACTGAGCAGAGCCAAGCTTAAACATCGCATAAGCAGCGGCAGTTGTGACATTTGCATCACTATCTTTCAGTAATTGACTTACCGACTTTTTCGAAGGGGAATATTTCAAATCGCCAACAGCCAAAGCGGCGGCAAATCTGACCGGCATAGACTTATCATGTAGTAATTGATGCACCTGGGGCATAAGTCTGATTTGCCCGGTGGCTGCTACCACTTCCAGGGCATGAACCCTGACTAATGGGTCGTTGTCGGCCAAACCCTCCTGGATGATTCCCAGAGCTTTTGACCAGGGTGCACCTATGTTCGCAGCATTGAATTCACGAGATGTTGTTTGCGATGATTCATCGCATCCAAAGGCAAATACCATCAGATAAGCAAAAAGCAGAACCTTACCAAAGCGGAAATTTTCGTTTAACGTTGTCGATACTCGTATCGATGCTCGTTCGGGAAACTCGCAGCTCGTTTTTTTATGAGCTTCCAGCTTCGATACCAGCTTCCAGACCGGCAAACGAGGTTCTTTAACTTTAACTACGTTTTTTTGTGTTTTATCTTTTTTTAGCTTATGTTCCATTTAGCTTCCCTGCTGAAAGAGCTTTGTTTTTTCTGGTTCTGAAGAATCGTGCCGAAAGCGATACTATTATGAGCAAAATAAGACAAACTTCACAGCAAAAACCTAACCATTCGCCGAATTTGCTAAAAAAAGTTGTTCTTTTATCTATCATTATTTTGTCGAGAAACCATCCCGGCATACCTGTTCTTGCCATAGTTTGAGGAGGTAAATTGCCGGCCAAATATCCGTATCTTATGCCTCCGGAACTGTCGATAAGGCAGCTTATTCCGGTATTAACGCTTCGCAGGATGGAAAGCCTGTTTTCGACGGCCCTGAAGGCACAAACGACTGCGTGCTGAGCAAGTTCTGCGCTTGGCATGACTTTTTCATCCTTGAACCGGACGAACCAGCCGTCGTTACTTATATTCACAAGCCAGTCCAGCCTCTTTGTTCCCTGCTTATCCAGAGCAAATCTTCGTGCAATCTCAGGGACAGTATCCTCGTAGCAAATCATTACGCCGAATTTGTATGCCTGGGCTTCTGGGTCCTGGCCTGCCATCTCAAAAACCGTGTATTCGCTGCCTGCGTCGAGCGAATAATCGTAATTGTAGGGAGTAAACTTCATCAAGAAGTTGTAAAGCCAACGGCAGCTTTTCCTGAACGGCAGAAATTCCCCGAAAGGGACCAGATGGATTTTGTTGTAGCTCCTTTCTGCCTGTTCACCGTTTCTTTTGTACAAAAAAGCTGAATTATATCTCCTGGCTAAATGGATTTCTAAATTTTCCCCGATTGCCGGCACACCACCGTATGCGCCCACCAGCACAAAAGCGGTATCTTTCGAATGTTCGCGAAGGGCCTTGTCAAAAACATTCCAGGGATGTGAAGGTTCTAAAAGCCGCAATACTTCAGGGTTTAACGTTGCCTGAACCATCGTTTCGGGCCAAACGATTAGCTCGGCACCGGCTTGTGCACTTGCTTTACTGTGCTCCATCAATCCGTTGAACAACTCTTCGCTGGACTTAAATGTTCTCTTGACCGACTGAGGGACGTTCGATTGTAAGGATGCAACATAAGGGCCGGGCTCAATGCACTGGGCTTCCTGACTTATTCTCCATCGTCCGTAGATAATGGTAGCCACCACAGCGGTACAGACCAAGGCGACCTTTAGTAATTGTTTGATTTTGAAGATGTTTTTTGTGCCGGCGGCAATTATTAACTCGGCCAATAGCCCGTTGACCATCGCTATCAGAAATGATACTCCAGCCGTGCCGAATATGTCGGCTATCTGGATGAGCGGTATATTCTGATATTGGCTGTGTGCCAGAAACCGCCAGAAAAAACCACCCAAAAAAAGGCCCTGCATACGTTCAATGCCGACAACTAATACCGCCGAGGCCAGAAACAACGGAATTTTTTTTGTTCTGCAGTAGCGCAGACAAAGCGCCAGTATTGGCCAAAGCAAGGCAGTGTACAGGCAAAAAGCAATCCAGCCTACGATAGTTACCGGAACTATCCAGTATAGATTACCCAGCCAGTAAAAAACTGAAATGACGTAACTAACAAGAACTAAACGACGGGGCTTAGCATGCGGCGAGCAGGCAAGAATAAAAGGCACCAGCGAGACCCACGCTAATAGCGACCAGTTAATCGGTGCCTGAATCACCGTCAGCATAGCCGCACTGGCAACAAACGGTAGGGCACAGAGCAATCCCGCACCAATTGAACCTCGGGCGCCGGGGCCAAAGCCCAAAAGCTGCCGGCCTTGAGGGCGCGGCAATTGGTGCGGGATCATCCATGCTTTTTTCAATCGGCCAAATCCTTTAAAGCCGTTGCTACGGTAGCGCTTTTTGTTATTCGCCCGAATTCGCTCTCCCCGCAAAGCTCCTAACTTTGCAGATTTTCGCAGGTATATTAAACGTTTCCTTATCTCTTTTTGGGAAAATGGGTTGCTATAATTATGCATACGTAAGTTAAATTTTTCAGTAAACAAAGTTAGCAAATAATCATCTTCATCTAGTTGTTCAGTTGTTACTTTATTTTCATGGTACAACCACTTGAGTTCTTTATCCATTTGTTGTGTCCACTTTCTTTTTCCCTCTCCTTCAACTGCTGTATTCCCAAATTTTTCAATCCTCCTACGAGATTTTTCGGCGTAATCATTTGAAATCTCAATGCCGGTGTATTTTCTCCCCAATTTTGCTGCTACTACCGCAGTTGTACCCGAACCGCTGAAAGGATCAAGGACCCAACTTCTAGGTTTAGAGCTTACACGAATAATCCGTGCGAGTAAGCTTTCGGGCATCTGACAAGGAAAATTCATTCTTTCTTCAAATGTCCCGCATACACGAGGATATTCATCCCAGACATCGTCAGGCATCTTACCTTCTCGATAAGCTCGTTTGTCTTTGTATACCTTTTGTCTGTCTGATATTACTCTAAGTGTATCGACGTTGAAGATGAAATTATTTTTGTCTTTTACAAAATATAATATATGGGTGTGTGCTCGTGCGAATTTATTTTTCATTTGTTGGCCAAAGGTGTAATGCCAGATGATCCAGTTGCGCATAACAAGGCCTTTCTTTTCGGCCATAAGTTTAATGTCTGCGACGTATTCATCGCCTATCGCTATATAGAACGAGCCGGTATCCTTCAAAACACGAAAGCATACATCAATCCATTTCTCTGACCACGCTAAATATTCTGAACTTTCGATATTGTCATTGTATTTGTCGTATTTATAGCTTTGCGGGGTTTTCTCAGAACCTTTATACAATCATCACAGATTATCTTGTTAAGTAATTCCTTCATTGCATCATTTTATTAAATATTGTCTATTTTTCAAGTGCGGATTAACACGTATAAATATAAATAGTGTGACTTAAAAAAGTCTCTTTTTTCCTTACACTAAAGTATTACCTTTTTTTTATTTTTCCTTTCTTCTCAATGCGTCCAATTGCCATCCATGCTGCGTGTCGGTTAACACGTTGGCCGCGTATGGACTCGAATTTTCGACAGATTGACTCGAACTTGTCAGTGTAAGGAAGACTATCCCTACCAATCCCGCTTTTCTCTCTGAGTTCTGCAAGAAGTTTGCAATCTTGGGATGTCAGTTTTATCAATTGTCTTCTAATAATTGGATCTATCGGAAGAGGCCATACTCTAAAGAAATCCTGCTGTCATAGGTTTGACAGAAGTAGCTCTAGTCAATATGTCTGAAAATCTATGGTCTGCTGTACATATCGCGAAATTCTCTCTACCATGAATCTTTGCCAGATTAATTCCTATGCCAATAATGGAGTGATCTGCTGCACCCATCATCTTTTTTTGACGAGTTGACTTTCGCGTTTTGCCTTTTCTATAATATTCGAAATTTGCGTCGATCCGACTGATCAGGTGTGTTGCTAAAATGTGGTAGTTGTTTAGCTCAATACTGTTCAAAATATTATTATTATGTAGGTCGTTTTGAAACGCGGTGAGTACCGTATCATAATCGGACTTCTTGAATTTCTTCGACAAATTCTTTTGGACGGCTTTGTCCCAAATAGCAAATCGATATTTGGCAAAAACGGCAAAAACCTCTGGTATGCATAGTGCTGGTATATACAAAAAGATTTCAGGAGAAGCCTCGTTCTTAACTGAATCCAAGAGATTTTGTACATATGGTCTTGATCTTACTGAGTTTAATGTGTCAGGAAGATAATATCCAGCGACAAGATTCGCATCTAACAAAACAAACCGATCATGATTTGTGGGGACCTTTGACATATTGCATATCTGCTTTATTAAGTATATTGATCTAAAAGTACTGACTTAAAAATTTGGCGGATGTTACCCAGAACCTCAATACAGTCGCCGCATATTATCCTGTTGAGTAGTTTCTGCATAGCGATATGTTACAACCTGGCGATGACTTTGCAAGTGGAATTGAAATTTCGCTGATTGTTATTCTGAACATTTCGCTTTGCTCAGTGCAGACCCCACGCGGCGAAGTGAAAAATCTCTTGTCTTTATTGCTTTTTGATTAAGGCGATAATTGCATTGACGAATTCTTCTGCGTGAACCAGCTCTTCCTGAATATCCTGTTTTTCCACCTCCACCCACTCCGCGTAATCGCTCTCAAGGCGGTTGTCAAACATTCGGGAATAGAATTTAGCCATATCCACAGAAATCATGCCTGGCTTTACAAAATGCCGATTAAATAGCGCAATCACGCCACTATGTTTTCTGCTGGATAGGCTTTGTGTTAGAAGAAGTGCTGTAACTGCATAAAAACAAGCATAGTAAATCCGATTTGCAGCGCCGTAAGGATGGCTGGTCTGAAGCATTACCCTGGCTTCGTCCAAAGTTTCTTCGGCGCGGCTGATTTTATAACGGATTAAATCCTCTTGCCCCTCAGTCATACCACCTGAATCCCTTCCTGACGGATAGTTTTGTAAAGAAGCGTAGCCTGTGAAATCGGAGAATTCCACGCATCGTAGCTTCGTATAATAGTGCTTATCACTGAATCTTCCGCCAGGCTGATATCATAAAGCATATTACGGATAATTCGTTTTGTTGCTGCTGTAACATCTTCATTTAACAAGACAAGCAAATCAATATCTGATTCGGGGTTGGCCTGGCCGCGTGCTTGTGAACCGTAGAGCACGATTCCGGCAGTCGGATAGTTTACAAGTATTGCATCACGGCAAGCGAGGACAATTTGTTTGATACGTGGTTCCAGTAGTTCTTCTTTTTCAGGTAAATTATGCATATAATGCGGTATTAAATATGAGCTCCAAGGGACGAATCACGGGCTTTGTGGCTTTATTACCTTTTGTTCTTTGAATACTTTGCCGGAGAGGTAGTCGGTGAAGGTTACCTTCACTGTCAAGGGCTCGTCGAAACTTTTGACCTTGTCGGCTATGCCAAAAGTCAACCTGTAATTGATGGTTACTATCGTGGCAAACCAGAGTTTTTTCAGCTCGTCCGGTTCTACGTGCCACTGGCCGATCAGAGCCTGGTCTGCCTCTGACGAATCCAGGTCCCAAAGCTGGACGTCCACGGTGCCTGTGGCCTTTATTATATCACCTTCTTCATCGATGGGCTTTATATAGACAATCAGCTTTTCCTTTTTGCCGTCATCGTCTTTATCGAAGAATCCGGTATATTTGCCAATCTCGATTTTTTGGAGGCGATAGAGGTTTTCACCCTTGACTTCCTCGGGTAAGCCGGAGAGAACGTGTATTTGTTTTTTTAATTGTTTGTTTTCGGCCCTGATCTGTTCGAGCTGGTTCTCTAACTGCTTGTTTTGCTCCGTCAAGTTTCCGATTTGCTCGACTAACGGTGTTCTTATGCTGTTTGCGTTTTCACAGCCGGCGACAACGCACAGACAGAAGATGAAAGACAGAAGACAGAAAAATCTGACATCTGATATCTGACTTCTGATTTCTGACTTCTGACATCTGACATCTGATTTCTGACCTCTGGCTTCTGATAATTCGATATCCGTATCCATTATTACGGCTCCTCTTTCTCCTGGCTCCTGACGATTTCAGGTGCTTTTTGCAATATTCTGTCGGCCAATCCATACTCGATTGCTTCGGCTGCATCCAGCCAGAGGTCACGGTCGCAATCCTTTTCAACTTTCTCGACGGTTTGGCCCGTATGTTTGGCCAATATATCATAAAGCCGGGCCCGCAGCCTCAATATTTCCTGGGCTTCGATATCCAGGTCCGTAGCCGGTCCAATCAATTGTCCTGTGATTAAGGGCTGATGCAGAAGAATCCTGTTGTTTGCCAGCAGGAAGCGCTTGTCAGCCTTACCGCCGGCCAATAACAACGCTGCCATACTCGCTGCCTGCCCGATACAATACGTCGCAACGTCGCAACGCAGAAACTGCATCGTATCATAGATTGCAAAGCCCGCTGTGATTGAGCCGCCGGGCGAGTTGATGTAAAAATGAATATCGTTCTTGTTGTCTTCGTTGCTCAAAAACAGCATCTGGGCAATGATTAAGTTGGCGGCTGTGTCCTCTATCGGCCCACCGAGAAAAACTATCCTGTCCTTCAGGAGCCTTGAATAAATATCGTACGCGCGTTCGGTTCGACCACTTTTCTCTATTACTATCGGCACCAGGTTCTGATTAACTATCATATTTACCTCTAAGACTAAAAACTTAAAAACGAAAAACCACAATATGGTTAATTGATGAATGGTTAATTAGTTAGTTTTTGCTGCGGAAAGTGAAAACCCACGATGTCACCCCTGCGAAAGCAGGAGTCCAGAGCGAAAAAGCTGGATTCCCGCTTCCGCGGGAATGACAAATACTGTTTCCATAACAGTAACTATTTAATCGGTTAGTTGAATACTCACTACTCACCAATTAACCACTCACCACTCACTATTTATTTTTACTTTTTCTTTTTGTTGCCCTTTTTTTCTTTATCTTTATCTTTTTCTTCTTCTTCCTGCAGCACCTCGTCGATAAGGCCGTATTTTTGGGCCTCCTCGGCAGTCATATATCTATCTCTTTCGGTCTCAGTGGCGATTTTTTCAACCGACTGGCCAGTGTGTTTTGAAAGAATTTCATTTATCATAGTTTTGGCCTTGAGTATTTCTTCGGCCTGGATTTTGATATCGGCCGCCTGGCCGCTAACACCACCCCAGGGCTGGTGCAGCATAACTTTGGCGTGTGGAAGAGCGTACCTTTTGCCTTTTGAGCCGGCTGACAGTATCACCGCGGCACCGGACTGGGCCCTGCCGATACAGTAGGTCGCTACAGGAGAGCTGACGAAGCGTATCGTATCATAAATGGCCATCGTATCGTCAACGCTGCCGCCCGGGGAATTGATATACAGGCTGATTTCGTTGCTGCGCTTGAGATTGTCCAGATACAGCATCTTCATAATGACCTCAGCGGCCCTTTCATACGATATCGCCCCTATCAGAAAAACAATCCGGTTCTCCAGCAGCATATCGTCCAGACTCATCTGGCGGTAGCGCTGGTACTGGCCGTATTGATGGTACGGCTCTATATTGTTTCTCGCAATGTTTATTGCACGATGTTCAATAGACATTCATTGATTCCTTTATGAAATTACTCAAGCTTACTGGATTCTACGTAACTCGTTAATTTACAGTGCCTAAAGTGAGCTAAAGTAACACGTAAGTGTCATCCCTTCGGCAAGCTCAGGGCAAGCTCTGAGGCGAAGCCGAAGGATCTGGCCAACGAAAAAGAGATTCTTCACTTCGCTGCGCTGCGTTCAGAATGACAGTAAAGCTGTCACTTTAGGCACTTTACATTTTAGGCACTTTAGTTCACTTAATATTGTTTTCGGATATTTTTACTCGCTGATTCTCTTTTTGCCCCATTTTTGTAATATATTATTCCCCGTTATGTATTTTCTAACGGCGTCTAACTGCTTTTCTTGGCTTTTTTATCAGCCGCGGCGGGCTTCTCAGAGGTTTTTTTCTCCGATTTCTTAGCGGGTTTCCGGGCTTTTTTCGCTTTCTTTTCGGGCTTTTTTTCCGTTATTTTTGCTGTCTCGAGTAATTTAGCGATACAGTTATTTTGACGTACCTCTAACTCGAACTGAGCTAACGAGCCATCACGTTCCATTTGCTCTCTCATTCTTTCGGGCCTTTGGCCCCGCTGAAGGGCTATCTGGGCGATATGCCCGTTAATCTCTTCTTCGCTGACATCAATCTCGAGCTTATCTGCAACTTTGTCCATAATAAAGAATGTTTTTAGCTGTTCCCGGGCCTGCTCTTCACTGCCGGCCTGAAGCTGTTCTATATGCTCTTCGAGCTGCTCGCGGGGCAATCCACGCATCA
>SMTZ1_10025571_pt1 | contig 10848 bp, 10 predicted proteins | sample DeeMarSWOR136_30_FD_25667 | JGI IMG/M metagenome (IMG submission 25667) | reverse complement strand
ACCGATGGCGCATGCATTGGCAATCCCGGCCCTGGTGGGTATGGAGTAATACTCTTCTATCAAGGTCACAGAAAAGAGCTATCAGGGGGCTATCGCCGAACTACCAATAACCGAATGGAAATAATGGCTGCGATTGTTGGATTAGGGGCCTTAAAAGAAAAATGTAAGGTGACGTTGTACAGTGATTCCGAGTACTTAGTCAAGGCAATGTCGAAAGGATGGGCTCAAAGATGGCGAGCAAACGGATGGAAGCGCAATAAACGGGAAAAGGTGTTGAATCCTGACCTCTGGGAGAGGCTCTTGCAACTATGCGAGTATCATGATGCACAGTTTAGCTGGGTTAAGGGGCATGCCGGAACCCTGGGAAATATACGTTGCGACGAGCTAGCCATGCAAGCTGCCCAGCGACCAAATTTGCCTGTTGATGAGGGTTACATCTCTCAGAGTGAGATGAAGACAAGCTTTGAAGCAAGGACTTAGAGAAAGGCATCTTGAGGAAAATCCTAGAAAATGCCAAAATCAATCTGGGGAATTTGAATAGTTACGCTAAGGATGCATTCCCCGGTAGCTCAATGGTAGAGTGGGCGGCTGTTAACCGCTTGGTTGCAGGTTCGAATCCTGCCCGGGGAGCTTGGAATTTATCTTGACAGTGTGGGGGGTGATATAGTACAAGTTAGGAAGTCAAAAGACAAAGCTAACACATTCGTACCAGTAATATTGGGCAATGAATGATTTATCATAAATGCTAAATCAAACAGGACTAACTCAGACAATATAATCTAGGTAGCATCTAAGTAAATAGCATCAGAAAGGGGGCAATGATAACTGCAGTGGAAGACACCTTTAAAATCGAAATCCCCGATGAGGACGCAGAGAAATTAGAGACTGTTCAAGACGCAATTGACTACATCGAAGCAAAAATCTAGCAGGTAGTCATTGCCGGAATAAGCACTCATACCTTCGCTTCACTGCTAATAGTGGGGCTGCCAGGACTAGAAAATTAGTTAAAAAAGCTTTTTGGTTGGTAAGTAAGTGTTAAACGAGAGTGAACAGGGCACTTAGAAGAAGAGTAGTAATCACTGGACTGGGTGCTGTTACACCTTTAGCCACGGGTGTTGAAGAATCCTGGCGAAAGCTATGCCAGGGCAAATCAGGGGTAGCCAGAATCACCAAGTTTGATACTTCCGGTTTCAACGTACAAATCGCTGCTGAACTCAAGGATTTCCATCCTGAAGATTTTCTAGACAAGAAGAAAATCAGACGGACAGATCCCTTCATACAGTACGCACTGGTGGCTGCTCGCTTGGCAATACATGATGCCGGACTGACTATAAATGGAGATAATACCAGCAGGGTAGGAGTAGTGCTAGGCTCATGTACCGGCGGCATGAACATGTTCGGAGCGAACCTTCTCACCCTTCGTGATGAGGGACCACAGAGGGTTTCTCCTTTCTTCATTCCTGGATTTCTACCCAACATGGCGGTAGGGGAGGTATCCATGGAGTTCGGTATCCGGGGACCGAGCAAATGTGTGGTTACTGCCTGTGCGACCGGAAGCAATTGTATTGGTGATGCTTTGAGGCTTATTCAATATGACGAGGCAGATGCCATGATTGCTGGAGGGAGCGACGCCTATGTTATCCCCATTGCCGTTGCGGGATTCGACAAAATGAGAGCCCTATCCCGAAGAAATAATGAGCCCGAGAAGGCGAGCCGTCCCTTTGATAAGGAACGGGATGGTTTTGTAATCGGAGAAGGTGCGGGAGTTGTTATCTTGGAGGAAATAGAGTCAGCCATACGAAGAAGGGCTAAAATCTATGCCGAGCTTATCGGCTACGGCTCCAACATCGATAGCTTTCATATAACTGATCCTGACTGGGAAAATCAAGCACGGTGTCTTGATCTGGCTTTGAATGACGCCGATATCTCGCCTGGCGATGTTGAGTACATTAACGCTCATGGAACGTCTACCATTAGTAATGATTTATCGGAGACCAAGGCGATAAAGGCAGCCTTAGGAGACCACAGCAAAAACGTGCCCGTAAGCTCCAATAAATCCATGATCGGTCATTTATTGGGGGCAGCCGGTGGAATAGAAGCCATTTTCACTGTTCTCACTATAAGAGATGGTATCATACCCCCGACCATAAATTATGATACCCGAGACCCCGAATGCGACTTAGATTATGTCCCTAATGTCGCCAGAAAGGGGCGGGTAAACGTAGCTCTCTCCAACTCCTTTGGCTTTGGCGGAGTTAATGCTACCCTTGTCTTTAGGAAGTTTAATGAATAGTAATTCCAAAAACACTACTTAGTTTATTCCGCAACTCCGTCACACTAATGAATGCACCCAACTTCACGTACTTTACCCAACTTTCACTATCGATGAACAATGTAAATGGAATATACCCTGGGTTCTTGTAATCCCTGCAATAATTCACGAAAATTTCTCCCTTTCCATCCAATGCCACTATCATGGTTGGTTCATAGTCGCCGAAGAACCTTTGTACATTTGCAGCATTATCAGCCATATTAATAGCTATGACTTTTATCTCTCCTCCACTTTGTTTGGCTACATCCTCGAGGTAGGGCAGTTGTTGTCTGCAAGCGGAACATCCTATTGACCAAAAGTTGAGCACTACGGGGGTCCCTTCTAATTCAGACAAGGTTATGTTGACACCTGTCATAGTCGGTAATGTGAAGTCGGTTGCGTTTTGGGATTGTGGCATTGAGTCTGATGGACTGGACAAACTGCGGCTCAGAACGATTGCAACTACAGCAACAACCGCGATAATCACGATTGCTACTGTTAACCGAGTCTTTTTTGACATTCTACTGGCCATACTGATAACCTCCTGGCATAAGAATCCCGCTGAGATACTCCAGGTAACCTGTAAGCATCAGGATTCCTATGCTGATAAGCAAGATCGCGGCTACTATGGAGGTGACAAAGGCATGGCGACTAAGCCATCTGACGTATCGGGATGCCGCTCCTAATGCTAAACCCACGACGATGAAAGGCAGGCCCAGCCCTAAACAATAAGCAAGTAAAAGATAGACTCCCTGCCACGCTGTCTGTGAACTCGCGGCTAGTGTTAGTATGCCCCCCAGAATTGGGCCAACACAGGGAATCCAGCCTAGGGAAAATATTATTCCTATTAGCAAAGACCTCAGGTAGCCTGTACCTTTGGCCCTGGCAAAGTCAAGGCGTTTCTCATAATTAAGCCAGGGCACCTTAGTAGCAGCTATTAGGAATATGCCAAATGTGATTAATAAAGCACCGGCCACTTTTTCCAACACCTCCTGTGGTGCTGCGGCTCCTAATAAACCAAGAGAGGCTCCTAAGGCGGTGAAAACCAGAGAAAATCCAACTATGAAGCTAATAGTATGAAGGAAAATATATCTTCGATCGGCAAGGTCCGGGGTAAGAACTGATGCCCCAGCTATATTAGCTAGATATACCGGAACTAGCGGTAAAATACAAGGTGATAAAAAGGATAGAATCCCAGCGGCGAGAGCCGTTACGAAGGTTATGCTCGGCATTGATGTGTCCTCTTTTTAGTATAGCAATTATCCCATAAACTCGATAGCATAAAGCTTTTGCCACCACACAGTATTTGCTACAATAGTTGAGTGTGGGGCTGTAGCTTAGCTGGGAGAGCGCCTGCTTTGCAAGCAGGAGGTCAGGGGTTCGAATCCCCTCAGCTCCACTTTACAGGCTTGCAGAGCTATTAATATATACTTCGTACCCACTTGCATCTCTAAGTTGATATGATTATTAAGAACCTGACATGGAGTCAATATCATCGATAGAATTGAAATGAACCGGGGTGAATAGTGCGTGCACTGCGGTATTCCGTTCGACCTCGGCCGATACTGAAATACTTCGGCCAGCTCTGCATCGTTCTGGCAGTGCTTACGCTGGTGCCGTTTGTTGTATCCATTCTACTGGGCGATTACCGTGTTACACTCCGGTATGCCATTGTTGTGATGGGTGTCTTTGTGACAGGTTTTTTCCTGCGAAGGCTGTCGACCCCCAGACGCATCCAGACAAACGAAGCGATGGTCATTACAGCTTTAGCGTTTCTTTTTGCACCAATGGTCATGACATGGCCTATCATGGCTTCCGGCTTAAGCTTTACAGATGCACTATTCGAAACAATCTCTGGCATTACGACAACAGGCTTGAGCGTTACGGCTTCAGTGGCAGATAAACCGGCTATTTTTCTATTTTCGCGCGCCTGGATGCAGTGGGTCGGGGGTCTGGGAATCGTCATTTTCTCCGTGGCAATAATGATACGGCCGGGTCTAGCAGCCAAACGTATTGGCGATTTGGCAGACTATGAAGAGGACCTGGTCGGCAGTACCAGGGCACATGCTCGCCGTGTTATTGTTGTCTACTCAGTCTTGACAGGTTTCGGCATTGTTGCATTAGGATTCCTGGGTGCTGGATGGTTCAATAGCGTTGTATATTCTCTTTCCGCAGTATCTACCGGAGGGTTTTCACCTCATGATGCCAGCCTAGCGGGATTTCATAGCCAATGGCTACAGGTGGTGGTGATATTGCTATCAGTGACAGGCGCTATTCCTCTGGTTTTATACTTTCGCTCGTTTAAAGAGGACGGAAGAGTGCTAATACGAGACCGCCAGCTACAGGGACTTCTTATATCCGGTTTGGTGGCAACGTTACTTCTGGCGTGGTTTCTCTTTAGCCAGGATGGTTTTAGCTGGATTCAAGCCCTACGCCATGGAATATTAAATGCTTTTTCTGCTCAATCAACGACAGGCTTCTCTACATTGGATATTTCTCAACTCAACGCTGGCGTAAAGCTTACACTTATTTTTTCCATGTTTCTGGGCGGCGGAATCGGGTCTACCGCCGGGGGCATCAAGATTCTACGTTTATTTATCTTGATGCAGTTACTTTATATTTTCCTGCAGCGCGCCAGTATGCCCAAGCAAGCTGTGGCAGAAGCTAGTCTTGGTAGACGCCGGCTGGAAACAGACGAGATACAGAACGCTCTAAGCATCGTCATTCTTTTTCTAACATTCATTGCGATTTCATGGTTAGTATTTATAGGAATGGGACATAACCCGCTTGATTCGTTATTCGAGGTTGTCTCGGCGATTGGTACAGTCGGGTTATCGACTGGAATAAGTGCTCCCGAACTGCACCCGATTCTTAAAGGAGTTCTATGTGTGGATATGCTTCTAGGGAGATTGGAAATTATTACTTGGTTAGTGCTATTCTATCCTTGGACTTGGATTGGAAGAAGACTGGAGGAATAATATGAGGATTGTATTTTCAGGAGCCACGCCCTTAACGATTATAACAGCTAGAACATTGATAAAACAGGGACACGAAGTAATTATTATAGAAGCCGATAAAGAAAAAATCGAACACATTTCAGATGAACTTGATTGCAGCTTCCTGCATGGCGATTCGGCCAAGCCGGCAGTACTCAGTCAAGTTGATCCCAAAAACAGTGATATTCTATTTTGCCTGACAAATAGCGACCAGCTTAATATCATCACATCCCTGCTGGGGCGTTCGATGGGCTTTAAGCGTGTTATAACCAGCATTGAAGATACCGATTTGGTGCTATTATGCCGTGAACTCGGGCTTGAAGATACCATTATCCCGATATGGGCGATAAGCAGGCACCTGGACAATATGGTGCGCGGACTTGATAATATCAACTTATCTGCGTTGTTAAAAGAAGACGCTAGATTTTTCACTTTTACGGCTGGTGAGGATGATGCAATTCCTGTCAGTGAACTCGGGCTCCCCAAAGATGCGAAGGTCATTTTTTACTATCGTGACAATAAATTTCACTTTGCCGATGACGACACAAAACTCTGTAAAGGCGACGAGATTGTCATCTTAACCCATTGTAAAAACCTTCCTGATCTTAATGAACGCTGGTATCCGCCGAAGAGGGTCGACAATAAGGGTCCCAAGAAATGACCCCGCTCACGATGATGGGTATAGTAGGACTGCTTTCCCGCCGAGTTATTTGATGGAGAATCATAGGAAGGACAATAAAGTTTTCTTAACATAATAAAGGCTAGACCTTAGCTGTAAAGATAGCTTTAAAGGGCAGTTTAATCCATCAATAGTAGCTCGCAAGAGAGTATTTTGGATTGCTTGAAGAATAGACATTGCTAGATTGCTAGACTGAACCTTAATCCGAATGTTCTACTGGTTCTATCGATTGATTTTTAAGTTCCACCATTGGTAATGAGGCTATCTTAATAGAGAGACGGATAATGTTTCCTTGTCATTGGTTAGTTGTTAAACAGTATAGGCAGCCTGCCAGAGGAGAAAGTTGCTTATGCGGCTCTCACCAGCAGTACGTATGAGCAAATCAGGGTCGGGCATGTCAGGACTATATAGATATTGGGCAAACACAGACTCATCTATATTGCTACCAGGGATACCTGCGTCTGCGATACGTCTGACTGCCTGAACAATTTCATCGCGTCCACCATAATCGAAGGCGAGGCAAAGCGTAAGCCCGGTATTGTTTTTGGTGAGTTCGACTGCTGCCTGCACCTTTTCCCTCATCTTCTTGGACAGCCTGTCCTTCCTGCCCAGGTGTACCAGGCGGATATTTTCCTGGTGAAAAGCCTGAGTTTCCTGGTCAATCTTCTTTGCCAGAAGACTGAGTAAGCCAGTGACCTCTATCCTGGGCCGGTTCCAGTTTTCAGTAGAGAACATATAAAGGGTCAGGTATTTTACTCCGTGATGGGCAAAAATCTTCACTACGCGGCGAATATTGTCACCACCGGCATTATGTCCGGCAAGCCTGGGTAAGCCGCGTTTCTTTGCCCATCGGCCATTGCCATCCATGATAATGGCGACATGATGGGGAGGATAATTTGCTTGAATCATAAACTAACCTCACGACTAAAGAGATGCCTGATTTTCAGCAAGGGATAGGCGGAGCTACGTCTCAGGATAGCCAAAATTAACCTACTGTGCCAATCGAAAGAAAAGGCCTCAACCATGCCACCAGGATTCAATATGTTGAATATTCCCTCGATTTGGCGATCACTTAGTTTGGCATAAGCCCATCTAGCCCAGTAGCCACGGGAGAGTTCCTTGCCCATTTTTGCCTTCCACTTCTTTTGATAATGCGAAAGCTGGTCAGCGGTCAACGTCCAGCACCTCGGCAGCTATCTGGGCACCAAGATGCCCAAAGTATATACCTCCACCAGTAGTTGGCTTTACTTGCCCAGCAGCATCCCCAATAACCAGTACCCTATCTCTGTAGCTGCGAGCTAAAGTTTCTATAGGGATAGCCTTTTGATCGATTTCCACCTCCCGGCTTGTGATTCTACCCTGGCTAAAGAGATTGTTGAAGAAATTTTGCAAATGTAGCTTGGCCTGGGATGTTGCTAAAAGACCAACATATGCTTTATTTGTTGAAGTGGGTACAAGCCAGGCAAACGCACCCGGTGCTATTTCCTGACCAAAGTATACTTCGAATTCATCTACGTTTTTTACTTCAATTTCGGCCTGAGCACCGACGAGGAAATTCTTAATTTTGCCCAAACCTAATCTCAGTGGCAGCTTGGACCCAAATCCATTAGCCAAGACCACAGCTCTAGCATTAAATATCTCCTTGGCTCCGAAGCATAAAGTTTCAGCTTGTATGCTATCCTTCCTTGGAGTAATGTCGATGACTGGGGAAGAGAAGAAATATTGTGCCCCCTGGGATTGAGCTTTTGATGTTATCGCTTTATCAAGTAGAAGCCGATTGACAACGTAAGCCTGAACCCTTTTAGTTTGGAATCTTAAGCATTTTCCTGAAGGGGGGAAAAATTTGGCTGAGTTTACCTTGCTTAGTATTACATCTGTGTCGAGGTCTAGGGACTCAAAACACTCAGTACTAATTATTCCTGTACAACAGGCATTAAGTCCTGGTGCAGGTTTTTCTTCAAAAACAGCAACATTATAGCCCGATGAAGCTAGTTTATAAGCTATGTAGCTTCCAGCAGGCCCCGCTCCCACTATGATTACATCGTAAAGTTGGATAGACAATTCGCTACCACCTTCTTAGATTTCCACTAGGCAATGCTATATTATATAACAAATTGTCTAGCTATTGTCCTCGTTCAGTACCTTAATGATACCTCTTTTTTGTCATTGCCAGGAGCCCCGATGAATCGGGGCGACGAAGCAATCTCTAAGCGAGGTTCCTCAGTCCAACTATAGCAGAGTCCAGCTTCGCAATGAGATTGCCGCGCCCCGACAAGTTGGGATTCAAAATGACAAACCAGCAATACTGAGTATGGAAGCCTCGCCCCTCGAGGGTCATAGTACTAAATTCTACTGAAAACAGTACAGATGGGTGATTCCCCTGAAACTAGCTGGCTGGTATTCTGAACATAATGAGGCATGATCTAATGGACAGAAGGGACATGGCAATAGCTAGTTCCACAGCTCAAAGTTGTGAAAGCAAGCTAGTCGAGAAGTTGCGCTCGGGCGATAGCACAGCGATGGGTGCAAAAATGAGGGCAATAGATATAAAGCATGCATTAGCTTTCGTCATTCTTGTCTCGCTGGTGGCTTTACTAGCATTCGTTTCAGGATGTACGGCGGCTGGAGCTCAAATCAGAGAGCCTTATACCTATTCCTCTGAAATTTATGATGCCTCTAAAGTGGCGCCGGCAACCGAACAAGAAGTTCTAGATTTCCTTGCTCAAGACGTCACAGACAAGAATGTGTGGAGAGAAGGGGCCTATGAATGTGGACATTTTTCTGCTGATCTCTGGTGGAATGCCTACATCCAGGGACTGGAAGCCTGCATGATCTGGGTAAAGCGTACGATATGGGATAAGGAAGAAATTCACTGGGTAGCTAAGTTTCGCATTGAAGACGAAATCCGGAACTATTGGCTCTGGATAGAGCCATCAAGTGATGAGGTCGTTGACGAAGGCGACTACGTAATCCAGGACACTTTTTGTGGAGAAGAGGCTTTCAATCTTTGCAAAACTTGGTGGGAAGAAAGCCTTAACTAAGTCAAAGCTTGTATTGCCTACAAGCGTAAAGCCTACTCTAAAGAGGAAACACCCAAAGAGAAGGCCGAACCACTTATTGAATATAACTTCAACCGCCCGCACCAATCTCTTACCTATCTTGCTCCTGTAGAGTATATTGAGAAAGAATTTGCCAAAATCCGTAGTCCAGTGTACCCATGTGGTCAGCCAGCACAAGGTATTGACTTTTTTTTAAAGAACTCTTACACTTGGATAAGTCATTCTCATAGGTATTACTCTAATATATCTATAGTATAGTGTATAAGATTCACTTATGAGTGTGTCCAGATAGATGCGCCCGACTCGAGTGGCAAAGGGACTTGGTGTGTGCAAGAGACGGTTACCGAGATTGATTCGCAGGTTTTGGTAAAGGTAAATGCCCATGGAAGTGGGCAATTTTTATGTCGGAGGCTGTTTATTAGTTACCGTGTGTTATTGCGGAGCGTCGCGGTAGTGAGGGTTTTTCTTTTTTGGTGATTATTATATGACAAAGGTACTGTCAATTAGTCCTGAAGGGAGGTGAAAATTGTGCGATGGATAGGCTGTGATACTCTAAGTTGAGGAGTTAATAGTGCAATAGATAGAAGCAATAAAGGGAGGGAAACATGAGAAAAGCAATATTTGCGGTGTTGTTATTGGTAATGCTGTGTGCTGGGTTGGGCTGTGGTGTAAATACTGTCTCGCCTGAAGCTGGCCCATCAATCTGGACGGACAAAGCAGACTACGACCCAGGAGAAGTCGTAACCGTTTATGGTGCCGGATTCTCTCCAGGCCCAGTCACTTTGACAGTAACTAGACCAGATGGAGAAACAGATCAAATTCCTGATGTCTCGGCAGATAGTTCAGAGAGCTTTGCTACGAGTTATCCGCTTAACGGTATTATAGGAACGTACATAGTAAATGCCACAGATTCAATCGGTCAGACTGCACAGACGACGTTCACGGACGGAGCCACCGGGGTTAGCGTGGGAGCTCAAGTCGGTACACTGACCTACGGCACAGCCGGTTCGGTAACCTATACAATAACCGTCTGGGGAAGCGGCGAGGCTGATGTATCGCTCAGTATATCAGACTTGCCAACAGGAGCAAGCGCGACTTTTAAACCGAACCACATCCAAGGAGAAACAGGCCAGTGGCCAACAAAGACATCAACATTGACCATATCCACAACAGATACGACACCGGCCGGAACATACACATTCACTGTGCATGCTGGTGGGCACGATGACTCAGGGACACTGACAATTAGTGCCGGCTGTACCACCTACTACAAGGATGCCGATAGTGATAGCTATGGTGTAACTAGTGATAGTAAGTATCTTTGTGCTCCTGAAGGTGATTACACTGCCACCCAGGGTGGAGACTGTGATGATGCCGATGCTAATGAGCATCCCGGCCAGACATGGTATAAGGATGCTGACGACGATGGATACTCTGATGGCACAACGGATACCATCTCATGCACCAGACCACCGGGCTACAAGGTAGCCTCAGAACTAACGGCTACCTCAGGAGACAACGATGACAGCGATGCCGGGGTCAACCCTGGTGCCACGGAAGTGCCCTACAATGGCAAGGATGATGATTGCAACCCGGCCACGCCTGATGATGATCTAGACCAAGATGGCTACCTGTTTGCTAGCGACTGCGACGACAATGATGCCGCTGTTCATCCTGGTGCCACGGAGGTCTGCAACGGCATAGATGACGACTGCGACGGCCTAACGGATGAGGAAGGTGCCACTGGCTGTACTACCTACTACAAGGACAGCGATGATGATAGCTACGGTGTAACTGGTGATA
>SMTZ1_10029865_pt1 | contig 10849 bp, 15 predicted proteins | sample DeeMarSWOR136_30_FD_25667 | JGI IMG/M metagenome (IMG submission 25667) | reverse complement strand
TAGATACTGAACGGCATAAACATTTTAGCAAATCTCTTTAAGGGCTGCAACTAAGGCATCGGTATGCTCAGGCTTTCCCACGCTGATGCGAAGGTAGTCTTTCAGCAAGGGTGTATCGAAATAGCGGACGAAGATACCCCTTCGCCCCAGTTGCTGGTGAATCCCCTCTGCTTGGTTATTAAGAACGGAGCAGAGGATAAAATTGGCTTTCGAAGGGAAAGGCTTAAAGGAGTCAAGCTCGGCTAATCTACCAAACAAGCGTTGTCGCTCAGCAATAATAGCTTGGATAGTCCTTTGCAGATATCGTAGGTCTTTAAGTGACTCTATGGCAGCAATCTGGGCAGCTATATTTACGTTGTAAGGTGGCAGGTGCTGGGCAATCTTCTCCGGGAAGACACCGTAACCCACTCGCAAACCAGCTATTCCTGCCCATTTGCTGAAGCTGCGCAAAACGATCAAACTATCGTGTTCAGCAACAAGGGGGACCATTGTCTCGCCACTAAATTCATAGTAAGCTTCGTCCACCACTACCACTATCCCTGTTTCAAGCAGCTCTAGGACGTCTCGCTGAGGAGTGGTATTTCCAGTAGGATTATTGGGGGAGGCAAGGAATATGAGCTTGGCGCTTTCACCCATAGCTTTCTTCACTCCAGACACATCAGCTGCAAAGCTTTCATCTCGGGGCACATTGACTACCTTACCACCGCAGGTCTCAGTGCTGAAGGGATACATGCCAAAGGTAGGCACACAGTTAATCACCTTGTCTCCAGGCTCGATAAAGAGGCGCAGAATCAAATCAATAAGCTCATCGCTGCCACTGCCTACCAAGAGGCGGTTATCAGGCACCCCCACATACCCCTCTAGAGCTTTCCTTAGCTCTCGGTGCTCAGAGTCAGGGTAGACGTGGTAATAAGGGTACGTGGAGAGAGCCTCCTTTACTTTAGGGGAACAGCCATAGGGGTTCTCATTTCCATCAAGCTTGATAATTCCTTCCACAGCAACTCCGGTATGCTGACTCAAAGCCTCCAGAGGGGCGATATAGCTATAGGGTTTCATGTTCAGGAGGTGTGCCCTGATAAGCTTTTCGGGATCCTTTTCTGCCTTCAAGCCCTTACCCCACCTTTCCCAGGCATACTTAACATAAGCACTTCGAGGGCTAAGCGGGGATTGGCATTCTGCTCAAGCTGCTCATGGGTTACTTGAAGGTGGTAGATGAAATCCATGACCTGCCTGGCGCTCAAGTGTTTTGCTTGTTGAATGAGCGTCGATTGCTGGTCAATATTGGCAACTAATTTGCCATCTCCACCTTTGACAAGGAGCAAGTCATGCCACCATTGGAGCCACAAGGCAAGCACCTCTTCCACCTCTTCTCGGCTTCTGCTAAACTGAGCTGCCAGTTCAGCAGCGTAAGCCAGGCGCTGCTTAAGGCTAGCGTAGCTGAGATCGACCAGGGTGGCCAGCCTCCGACTCCTTTCTTCGAGTATCTTTTCGTCGTGCATAGTTAGGAGTGCCCAGCCGAAACATCCGTCAGATAGCCGGGCAAGGAGTTCTGCTCTATCTCCAGCTACTCCGTAGTCCTCAATTAATGCCTCTTTTGTCAGAGTGACAGGCAGGGGGCGCAGTTCCACCCGCTGACAACGAGAGACAATGGTAGGTAGAAGAGCACTCACAATGGTAGGTAGAAGAGCACTCTCCCTGGCGGTAAGTAGAACGAGGAGCACCTGAGGCGAGGGTTCCTCCAGGGTCTTAAGCAGGCAGTTGGCAGCTTCGTGGGAGAGGAACTCAGCCTTATCAAAGATAAACACCTTATGCCTACCCTCATAGGGGGGCAAGCTAGCAGCAGTTTGCATTTCCCTAATCTGCTCAATGCCTATTTCCCTCTTCTCCTCAGAAATCAAGCCTATAATCTGAACATCGGCGTGCTTACTCGCTGCAATTCGACGGCAGGAAGTGCATTCGCCACAGGGCGGAGCCGCTGCCCCACAGTTTACCACCTGAGCCAGGTTGAGAGCCAGGGTAAGCTTGCCCACATGAGGTGGTCCCACAAAGAGGTAAGCGTGGGAAAGCTGCCCCATCTCGATACTGCGCTCCAGTAATTTAATAGCGTTAGGTTGTCCTACTACCTGCCACATGAGGTAAATCTATTGCAAATTGATTTCAAAGTAGATCGCATCTAATGAGGTCTTCATAGGTTTCCCGCCGTCGAATAAGGTGTGCCTGCCTCTCTCTGACCAAAACAATCGGCGGTTTGAGGGAAGCATTGTAATTGCTCGCCATAGGGAGGGAGTAGGCACCGCAAGCTGGCACTGCCAGGATATCGCCTTCTTCCACCTTAGGAAGGTAAACGTCTTTAATCAGGATATCACCTGACTCGCAAAACCTGCCAGCCACCGTTACCTGCTCTGCTTCTGCTTCACCGGCTTTGTTAGCCACCAGGGCTTCGTACTTAGAGCCATAGAGGGCAGGACGGATGTTATCTCCCATCCCACCATCAACAAAGATATATTTGCGTATTCCAGGGATCTCCTTTACTCCCCCTACCCTATAAAGGGCTATCCCTGCTTGCCCCACGATACCTCTTCCTGGCTCTATTATAAGTCGTGGTGGGCTTAATCTAAGCTTGCTGCTCTGATCGAGAAGTGTCGAGGTTATGGCTTCAGCATAGTCGGCAGTGGAGGGAGTTGGGGAACCCAGCACATATTGAATGGCAAATCCTCCCCCTGGACTGAACTCCCCTAGCTCAAAGGCGTGCCTCTCCTTCATTTCAGCAGCAAAGCGAAGCAAAATCTCAATAGCTTCCACATAGGGTTTCACCTCAAAAATAGAGGAGCCCAGGTGAAAGTGTAGCCCGACCAGATTGAGGCTGGGTGTGGCTATTGCTTTGGTGAGTGCCTCTTCAGCTTGCCCGGTGGAGATGGGGAAGCCAAATTTGCTATCGAGGACACCCGTGGTGATGTATCTATGAGTGTGGGGATCGACCCCGGGGGAGAGGCGAAGCAGGATATCCTGAACCTGGCCTCTCTCTTCAGCCAGTCTACCCAACAAGCGAAGTTCATGGAAGTTATCCACTACTATGCGCCCAATCCCCCACTCTAAGGCTAATCTGAGTTCCTCCTCGGTCTTATTGTTGCCGTGGAAGTAGACTCTCTCTGGAGGGGAAGCGACAGACCTGGCAATATTGATCTCCCCGGCGGAAACCACGTCGAGCCCCAGACCTTCTTCTTGGAAAAGCTTGGCTAAAGCAGGGTTGATAAAAGCTTTGCAGGCGTAGATAACCAGGATGTCGGGGTAGCGTTGGCCAAATTCCTGGCGGTATTCGTGGCACTTACTCCGCAAAGTAATCTCATCAAAGACATAAAGAGGAGTAGCGAAAGTAGCTGCTAACTCTGTGGTGGCACAGCCACCAACCATGAGGTGGCTCTTGTTGTTCACCCTCGCTGTTTGGGGGAAGAGGGAAAGCTTAAGCGACGTGTCCCTGTGTTTCACTTGATGGTTCAAGATTTCCTATTCGAAGGCGTTTAATTGTCACCCTGATCCTGAGTGAAGTGAAGGGGAAGGGTCTCTAGATTCTTCGGTCGCCCGAGGCGACCTCAGAATGACAGGTAGGATTGTCAAACGACCTCCTTACTCGTCCTCTATTCCTAGATTCACAATATAGTCAACAGCATCTTGTACAGATACTATCTTTTTGGCATCCTCGTCGGGTATCTCTACCTTCCTCACCGGGTTGCTGAATTCCTCCTCCAGCGCCATTATTAACTCCACCAAGTCAAGGGAGTCAGCATTGAAGTCTTCAACAAAAGAGGCAGAAGGCATCACCTCCTCTTCTTTGACTCCCAGCTGTTCCACAATAATCGCTTTTACTCGTTCGAAAACGGTAGCCAATTATATCACCTCCTTTCTCTCTTCTTGATTAGAGAGCTCAGCATAGACCGAGCCTAAAACGCCATTGACAAACTTAGAGGACCTGTCACTTCCGAAAGTCTTAGCTAGCTCGACGGCTTCACTGATAGCCACCTTCGCTGGGACCACCTTAAATAGAATCTCATAGACTCCCAACCTTAGGATATTTCTATCCACCATGGCTATCTGCTGTAAGGGCCAAGCAGGAGCAAATCTTTGGATCGGCTCATCGATAATCCCCCTGTTTTCCAGTACCCCCAAAACCAACTCCTGGGCAAAGGTAACCGTTTCTTCAGGTAAGGAAGAGCCTTCAAGCAGCCGATCTAGGGACTCCGTGGAATCATGACCAGTACAGTCAACCTCAAATAATGCCTGCAAAGCTATTGCTCTCCCCTCTCGTCGAGCGCCTAGCGATGTTTTCGTCATGCCTCTTTCCACTACATTGTTACCAAGCAGGAGAAGTACTTGGCACTAAGTATAACATTCATCCCTTAGCAAGTGAAGATTCCCCACCCTTACCCTCTTCAACCCTTGCCTTCTTGCTGCTCCCAGGCATCTCTGAGCGTGTTGCCTGGAGGTCATCGGCAGGTCATCCATCATAAATTGAGGATGGAAAGCCAGGAGAGAGTAAGGGATTTCTGGACTGAGAGAAGCAATCAAGGAGGCAATTTTTGACACCTCATCTTCATCTACATAGCCTGGCACAAGCAAGGTACTGGCTATCAAGAAGGAAGGAGAGGGTCTCTTCGGGATATACCCAGCAAGTAGCTGAAAATTTTCCATGGTCCTCTTATTACTCACACCACAGAGGGCAATATGCAATTCCTCACTCCACGCTTTGAGATCAAATTTGATACAACCACCCGAGCTTAATGAAAGCTCAGCCATCTGCCTGAGTAAGGCAGGATGCATTGAGCCATTGGTCTCCCAGCAAATGCGGAAGATCCTCTTCTTATTTTGCTCTAAAGCCAAGCGGGAGACACGAAGAGCGTGGGGCAATTGAGGTGTAGGGTCCCCCCCAAAGTAGCAGATACAGGAGGTATGTTTATCAACTTCATGAGCCAGAGTTGAGGCACTGATTTGCCCTTCTCTCCTTGCTGCATAGCGATAATGCCAGTTCTGACAGAACAGACAATCAAAAGAACAAGCCTGGTAGAAGACGGCCAAGTTCTTATACCCGTGCTCAGCCCCTGAGCGATAGGCAAAATCTGGGTAGCCAACCCCCGTACCGCCAGGGCAAACCCAATCAGCTACGCAATTGGTGGGCAAGGGGTCATAATACCAGCTGACATTGGCTCTATCTGCACTGACGCCTTTCAGCTTTCTTTCCTTGTTAGTGCGCAACCCACAGTAGCTTGCCCCGCCTTGAGGAACACGGCATTCATTGACACACAACTGACAGGTTACTCCCTCATCATCCCGAGGCGGTCGACTAGGAAGGGCAAAGGGCCTCCTTGACTCAGCGTGTGTTTCTTCAATAAGGGGCAGAACCTGGTCAAAATCCCGACGAATGCAATCCGCACACAGCTCTAAGGCTCGGGAAATAAGGGAGGATTCTTTCCCACAGTGCTTGCATTTAACCACAGTTTTAGACTTTTTTCGTTGGATTTCCACCATTTACATCCCACCTTAGCAGGTAAGATGGAGAGCAGCAATTACCTTATGAGAGGAGCAAAGTTGATTGTAAGTCTGACATGCTTCGCCAGTGGCCTGGGCAACAAGCTCTATCCCTTGCTCGGTAAGATAGTGTTGCGTCTCAGGCGATACCTTCATTCCCTCCTCATCCCCTGTTCCCACCACTAGTATCTCAGGCTTTTCTTGGATAACTTCTTCAATATCTTCAGGACAAACCCGATGCCCCCTTTTCCTCCACCAGTCATCTTTGACACAGTGAGGAAAGACAATTACATCAGAGGTATATCCCCTTCCACTAATAGTGATTTGGCCACGTCGGTAGGAATCAATTTTCATTGCTTTCCTTGCCGTTCCATATTGAAAACCTGGACTTCTTTATCAATTCGCCTGATCAGCCCGGTTAACACCTGCCCCGGTCCTATCTCAACAAAGGTAGAGACTCCTTCTCCAATCATATATTCTATAGACCTCTGCCACCGGACACAATGACACAGCTGATTTAACAACTCAGCCTTCACTGCTTCAGCACCAGTTATTGGCAGGGCAGTGGTATTAGCTATAATAGGAACAACAGGGTCATCGAAAGTAGCTTTGGAGACAGCCTGAGACATTCCCTCAGCAGCATGCTGCATTAAAGGAGTGTGAAAAGCTCCACTAACTTGAAGAGGGATAATTCTCTGGGCACCTTTTGCCTTAGCTAGCTCTATTGCCTGAGCCAAAGCTTGAGTAGAGCCGCTGATGACTATCTGTCCCGGACAATTGATATTGGCAATTTGAGTTCCAGTGGGTTCGCAGATGTCTTTTACTGAAGCTTCTTCCAGTCCGATGATAGCCACCATCCCCCCTGCAGCCTTCTCCCCTGCCTCTTGCATTAGACGTCCCCTCTCCCTAGCAAGGTAAAGCGCATCAGCAAAAGCTAGCACCTGAGCAGCCACTAGAGCCGTATATTCACCTAGACTGTGCCCAGCTACAAAAGTTGGCACTCTATCCTGAAGCTCTGGACTAGCTCTAAGATAGGCGACGCTAACTGCCAATATAGCCGGCTGAGCATTGACAGTTTGGCGAAGGGCCTCCTCAGGTCCTTCGAAGCAAAGGCGAGAGAGGGGAAAACCCAAGGTCAAATCGGCTTCCTCAAAGACCTCTCTAGCCCCAGGTGAGCTAGAGCAAAGATCACATCAATTATCTCTTTAGCTGTTTTTGTCTCTTTTATTAGACCGACGCTCTGCCCTGCCATCATCAAGCCACCATTCACTTCACCTTCGACCATCCCTAAGTAGATTTCCTCGAAAGGGTACCCCTCCTTTGAAGCACCGCTTCTTTCCGCAGCCAGGAATTCTTCCGTCTTCTCGTTTCTCAGGCAACGCATGGGGCGCCCTTTGGATAGTCTTACCACCACGGTAGTGCGGTTATCGGAATCCAAAAGCCTCTGCTTGAACTTAGGGTGAGCGCCGCACTCCTCGGCACAGATAAACCTCGTTCCCATTTGGACAGCCTGAGCCCCGAGAGCCAGGGCAGCTACCAGCCCTCTCCCATCAGCAATTCCTCCTGCTGCTACCACCGGTATCTTCACACTGTCGACTACTTGAGGTACTAAAGCCATAGTAGTCAATTCTCCAATGTGTGCTCCAGATTCCATTCCTTCAGCTACCACTGCATCTATCCCCAATTTTTCTAAGCGCTTCGCATGGGCAACACTGGAAACTACAGGCATCACCTTCAGCCCGGCTGCCTTTAACTCAGGAACATAAACGCTGGGGTCACCCCCTCCTGTGGTGACAATGGGTATCCTCTCCTCAAGGACAATCTCCATTATCTCTTTAACAAAGGGGGAGATCAGGGTAACATTTATCCCAAAGGGCTTGTCGGTTAGCCTTCGAGTTAACCTGATTTGTTCCCTTACCCAATCAGGCTGGTGATTGCTGGTAAGGACTCCCAGCCCACCAGCATCGGATACGGCAGCCACCAGTTCAGCAGTGGATAGGAAGACCATTCCACCTTGAATGATAGGATACTCGATGCCCAAAAGCTCACAGATGGGGGGCTTCAATAAGAGGTGCTTCATTTCTTTTTACTCTTGATCTCGATAACTTCTTCACCACCATAGCTTCCGCAGGTAGGACAGACGCAGTGACACAGCTTCAGGTTATGGCATCGAGGGCAAGGTTCGGTAGCTGGTAAAGTTAGAGACAGGTGGCTTCGCCTTCTACCTTGGCGTGCCTTAGCATATTTCCTTTTAGGTAGCGCCATTTGTTCACCTCAACTTTCTTATCGAATTCAGTTTCTCCAACTCACTCCAGGCTGATTTTTGAGAGCCAGGTACGCAGTGGCAAGCACCCTGGTTGAGATTGGCTCCGCATTGGGGACAAAGCCCAGCACAATCAGGACGACACAGGGGCTTCATTGGTACAGCGAGCAAGCCGTATTGACGTATTGCCTCACTCAAGTCTAACACATGATGCTCGTCTACAGTAAAGGCAGTCGAGTCATCAGCCAAGGGCAGAGGAATACCACTAATCACATCTATAGAAGGGAGGAATTCCTCCCCTATCTTAAAGGTCAATGCATAGTCAAAGAGGGTCAGGCAGCGACCACACATGAGGCTGCTCTTGCCGGAGAAGACACCCCTAACTAGGATGCCTTCCTCAGTGCGGATCAGCTCCACCTCCCCTTGAACATGATACTCTGCTAACTCCTCGAAACTGAGGGTAGCATCGATTTCATAGCTGCGACTTGCCCCAGCAGCTTGTTTCAATAGCTGAGCAACGTTAATCTGCATATTCGCCTATTCCTTAAACTCGGTTATGCCACCCCATACAACTCTATCAGGTGAATCAACCAATTTCCTCTGCTCAATTAATTCCCTGGTATTCGATAGGGTGGCATTAACCTCAGGAGTGATAAATACCCACTCTTTCCCTGATGGTATCCAGTAAGGGGAATTGATACGCACCACTTTCAATTCCTTAAGGTTTAGATAAATGCCGAATTTCTCACGCTGCATCTAAACTCCTCTTTATTTTCTTTAATTCTACCCGTTTCAACATGATGCGTTTCTACTCCCGTAGAAGAGCACACCTCAGCAAGGCAACGGGTATTGGCACTGTTCCGCCCCCCTACCACTATCATTAGGTTTACTTTCCTGGCCAACTCCATTGCTGTCGCCTGTCGCCTTTTACAGGCGTCACACAGAGTATTGACAATACGCAATTCCGCGACTCGGGGGAGAAACAAGCTAATAAAGTCATTGGCGAAACGGGCAAATTGGGCCGGATCTCGGGTGGTTTGAGAAAGAAGGCCCAGGTGTCGAGGCAACTGGTCAAACTTAGAAATCACCTCAGCGTCCAGGGTAGCTATCCCCCCCTCCCCAACCCAGCCAAGCATTCCCTTCACCTCGGGATGGTCTGGATCCCCAAATATGACTACGCCGAAACCTTTTTCCGATAGCTCTTTTACAGTCAGCTGCGCTTTTCGAACAATAGGGCAAGTGGTATCAATTATCCCCAACCTTCTTGCTTTAAGCTCTTCTATTACCTGAGGAGGCACACCATGGGAGGGAATGACCACCGCGTTACCTCGCACATGATTCAGGTTCTCCACCACCCTAACGCCGAGGCTGCTCAGGTTGTCAACCATTTGCTGATTATGTACCATGCGACCTAGGGTTTCTATTTCTCCGTATTCTCGAATAGCCTCCTCCAAAATTTTTAGAGCCCTCTTCACACCAAAGCAAAATCCTGTCTCCCTAGCTTTTCTGATCTGCATTGCCTGATCCCCAACTCAAACACATGCTAAAATTGGCCCTCGGTGCCCACCTTCAACATTGAATCTTCCAAAAACTCGGTTATTTCTTTCTTGGGGAGCTCCCCTAAGTCTAACGGCTGTCCAATCTTTAGCAGGGCTTGCCTCCAGAAGCAAGGGAAAGGGAGTTTGAAAGAAAATTTGTTAGGGATAACCTCTTCCCCTCCCTCAGTCCAGACTGGCAGAATTGCAGCTTTGGTATTGAAGACTAACCAACCGACCCCCGGTTTGAATCTTCTCAGTGCTTTGTCTTTCCCTAAATCAGTCTCCGGTAAACTTCCCACCACATCTATTCTCCCCCCTCTGATTACCTTGAACTCATCGCCCTTAAAAGTCCTTCCCCCCTCCGGGGCTAAGATTAGGACCCTGCCTTCAAGCAATTTCTCCCGCATCCGCCTTAGCGCCCTTGCCTCCCCCTTCGGGTTTCCTCTCTCCATCGGAATGCAAGGAAAAAAGATACCAAGGGAAAAACAAGAAGGGTAACAAAGCTGGCTCCCATAGTGAAGGATGGTTATGAATCAATATTAATCCTTTGTCCTTAGGGTCTAGCTTCCTCCGATTGTAGCCCTCGACCTTGACTCTTGCGGTTATGCGGAGAAGCCAAAGGAGTAAACCACCCAAAACTCCAATACTCCAAGCAACTACAAAAAGCCTAATTCTATCCTTCAACTTTTGACTTCTATCCGACTCTTGCCCTTTCTTCATCAGGGCAAGGATACCAGCTGCGCCATAGAGCGTTGCTGAGTCACCAAAGATCCCCTCAATCCAGCTACCTTGGCTGCTTGAGCGACCCCTGCTTCCACCTCAGGACTGTGGATCGCATCAGTAGCATTGAAGCTGTCAACAAAGACGGAATTATACCCTTCCTCAACCAGCGATGCAACCTCCATCTTTGCTTCATTAGCCAGCTTGCTCAGTGCGGCTTCATCCCCAAGGTCAATGTCACAGCGGAGGACAAGCCAAGCCAGAGCCCGGTATACCTCGCTGGTATCTATGAAACGATAGCCCAGTTTTTGAGCTACGATTTTCCCCACTGTGCTTTTGCCTACTGCTCCTGATCCATCAATGGCAATCATTGAGGGTTGAGGCAACTTCTCCTCACCTATCTTTGAATTCAGGTAGCCTCTTTTCAGCAAAGGATTTGACCGCTTCTTTGAAGTCCTCCGAAGAGGTAGCTATGGTGACACAGGCCATAGCGAAGGCCAAAGCTGTGTCCAAATCCATCTCCAGGCCTTTGTATACCATCAGCTTAGACAATCTGTAAGCTATGGGGGAACCTCTGGCTATCTTTTGAGCCAGTTTTATTGCCTCATCTTCCAATTGCTCAGCAGGCACCAGTCTATTCAATAGACCTATTCTATAGGCTTCTTCCGCATCACAAGGATCTCCGGTGAAGATGTACTCCAGGGCTTTGCCCAGGCCCATAACCCTGGGCATCAGCCAGGCCCCTCCGCTATCTGGGGGAACCCCAGCCGTAGTGTAGCCTATCATGAACCTTGCCCTTGGTGAACCT
>SMTZ1_10007601_pt1 | contig 10849 bp, 12 predicted proteins | sample DeeMarSWOR136_30_FD_25667 | JGI IMG/M metagenome (IMG submission 25667) | reverse complement strand
TTGGCCGCTATACCGCTCAGGGGAATTCGATTCTATCGTCCTTTCTACGTTATCCAGCGCAAAAACCGCCAACTCTCGCCCCTCTGTGAGGCCTTCCTCGTATACCTGCGCATGGAAAGCCGAGAGATAAGCGCCCCCTGATGCTTTGCTAACGCTCCATGGCTCTGGGCAGTGACCCCTCCGCGTCCGTGGGAAAATCCCCCTGCATACGCGAACCGGCTACCGGATTAGCATCGCAAAGGAGTAGCCATGTCCCCTCCGACCCGAAATCAGTGAAAGGCCCCCCGTCCCCGGAATGCCGATCGCCCTTCTGGTGCTCCCACGGCACGGATGATTCGTGGTTACATCAGACCCGTGTCAGACCATCCGAGGATATGCCTATTCCCCCCCGAGCTTTCCTAAGGGGTAGGCGTTCCCCTCTCTCATTGCGATAACGCCGCCTGGCCACCTGATGGCAGCCTCCCTGCAATTCCCCGGAACTCCTCGAGATAGAGGTGTCGATGTGGATCGAGGGGAATTCCGCCTGGCAATTTTCGGATTTCCGCGGGTTTGGCATTCCTTTTGCTTTCCCTCTCCTGGGGCTCGTCCGACCGCAATGACCCCTGAGAATTGAATCATTTCTTGTCCAGATCCGTACGTTAGTCCGCTCAATCGGAAATAGTGGGGGCATTTCGATGCCCACCTCGTACGGTGGTTCACAGATGCTTACCGGTCTTCTTCGGGGCTGTAAGAAATCCATCTTCATTGGGAGGGTATATGGAAGGCCAGATTCGACTCTATGAGCGAAGGCGGTATCCCAGGTTCCCCATCGATTTCCCCGTGGACTACCATTGTGAGGACGGAGGGAAAGCCTTTGTGGGAAAGGCGGTCAACGCCAGCGAGGGCGGGTTGATGGTCTGTTTAGGGGAAAGCATGGACATCGGGACTACGCTGGTTGTTTCCATGGTATTCGAACTTGGCTATCAGCTGACGGAGATTAACGCGCGATGCGAGATCGTCTGGAAGGACGTGGGATTGGTATCCGATTACCCAGGGTATCAATATGGGCTGAAATTTCTCGAAATCCACGGATACGACATAGTGAAATTGAGGCACCTGAGGAAGTATGCGGGGGACCAGACGGTCTGAGGGGAGGAGGTCACTGAGGATGGGGAGGAAGGGAAGAGGGAGCCTTTTGAGGGGAGTCCATAGTCCCCAAGACCTGCGGCAATTGAGGCGAGGAGAGCTCTCCCGTCTCGCCCAGGAGATCAGGGAGGAAATCATTCATGCCGTTTCCATTACGGGGGGGCATCTGGCCTCCAATTTGGGCGTTGTGGAACTAACCATTGCGCTCCATTACGTCTTTGATTCCCCTCGGGATAAAATCATTTGGGATGTGGGACACCAGTGCTATCCTCACAAGCTCTTAACGGGGAGGCGGGAGGCCTTTCACACGTTGAGGCAGTATCATGGGTTGAGCGGGTTCCCCAGAATGGAGGAGAGCCCCCACGACGCGTTCAACACTGGCCACAGCAGCACTTCCATTTCGGCAGGCCTGGGGATGTCCGTCGCCAAATCCCTCAAGGATAGCCGTAATAGGGTCATCGCCGTGATCGGGGACGGCTCCATGAGCGCTGGCCTGGCCTTTGAGGGCCTGAACCAGGCGGGCCATTTGGGAAAGGGCCTCATCGTAGTGCTCAACGATAATGAGATGTCAATTTCCCCCAATGTGGGAGCGCTCTCGGCTTATTTAAACCGAATAATGACCGGCCAGTTGGTCAAGCGATTCCGACGGCAACTGAAGTCCTTCCTTCAGACCATCCCCGGGATCGGTAACTCCATGGTCAGAATTATCAAGCAGGCGGAGGAGTCATTTAAGGGATTCTTGACCCCCGGCATACTGTTCGAGGAACTCGGATTCAAGTATGTGGGACCCATCGACGGTCATCATATTGACCACCTCATCGAGACCTTCAGAAACGTCAAGGAGTGGCACCGTCCCATCCTGATTCATGTGATCACCAAGAAGGGAAGGGGGTATGGCCCCGCAGAACTTGACCCGCCCTCCTTTCACGGAGTGGCCCCTTTTCACATCGAGACGGAGCGGCGAGAGAGCGAGGTGGCTACCCGTATAAGCTACAGCCGGGTCTTTGGCGAGACCATGGCGAAGCTGGCGCGAAACGATCCTCGCATTATCGCCGTCACCGCCGCCATGCAAAACGGAACCGGCCTCGATGTCTACGCCGAGGAATTCCCGAATCGCATCTACGATGCGGGAATTGCGGAACAGCACGCCGTAACCTTTGCAGCAGGCTTGGCCTCTGATGGGTTCAAGCCGGTGGTCGCCATTTATTCAACCTTTCTGCAGAGGGCTTACGATCAGATCGTCCACGATGTGTGCCTCCCGGGGCTCCCGGTGGTATTTGCATTGGATCGAAGCGGGATCGTCGGGGAAGATGGCCCCACCCATCACGGGGTTTTCGATATCTCCTACCTGCGCCATATCCCCAATCTGATTCTCATGGCTCCCAAGGATGAGAACGAGCTGCAACACATGCTCAACACGGCGATCACATTATCTCGGCCCGTTGCTATTCGCTACCCCAGGGGAAGGGGGGAAGGGGTACTCATGGAAGCAACCTTGATGGCCTTGGAGATCGGGAAGGGGGAGGTGTTACTCGAGGGGGATGATCTTCTGATGCTCCCGGTGGGCTCCATGGTGCATCGGGCCTGTGAGGCCGCGAGACAGTTGCGGGAGGAGGGTGTCCAGGTCACCGTGGTCAACCCTCGTTTCATCAAGCCCCTGGATAGTCCTCTGTTGTGCACCCTGGCCCGAGAATTAGGGAGAGTCGTTACTATCGAGGAGAATGTGTTAGCGGGCGGGTTCGGAAGTGCGGTGGTGGAGCTCCTTCAGGAGAGGGGACTTTGGGATGTGAGGGTGCTTCGCCTCGGGATCGGGGATGCATTCTTGGAACACGGTCCCCAGGGACTTCTCAGGGAGAAATGCGGCCTCGACGTCGGGAGAATCCTGAAAAGCGTGAGATCGTTTCTCGTGGCGAGGCCCGATCCGGGCCCTCCCGGATTGGAGATTGGGGGGCCGAGGGAACCCAGGGTGAGCCTCCCCATGGAGCAGGGGCTTTAAGGAAAGCTGCGGGGTACTCTTATGATCTGAAATAATTGCATACCTTTTCCCCGGGGATGTGGAAAAAATTTCATCTTTGTCCCCCTCTATTGAGGGGGAAAGGGGAATAATATCCTTTAATTTCAAATAATTATCAATTATCGTCATTGGTCGTCGGCCTGGCATGGAAAATGCTCTAATTCAGATCTTACAGCGGGCGGGATACGAGCCTGAAAAAAATGGACGAATTAGAATCTCATGTCGTACTCACAACCCGCGAAGCCTGCCAGTACCTGAGGATCTCCAGGCCAACCTACTTAAAGTATGTCTACGAAGGGAAGATCCGGGCGAAGAAAGTTGGGAAGGGCTGGAAAGTTCTCAAGTCTGAGTTAGACAGGTTTCTCAAGGGGGAGAGGTTCATACCGGAGAGGCGGAGCCATCCCAGGTTTCCCGTCGACCTTCCCATCGATTATACCCTGATGGAGAATGGAAGGGCTGATGTGGGAAACGTTGCCAACGCCAGTGAAGGGGGATTGATGGTCTTCCTCGACGAGAGGATGGACGTGGGAACCAAAATGATTGTCTTCGTTCCCTTTATCCTGGAGGCTGAGGCCACGGGGATCAAGGCCACTTGCAGCGTTGTCTGGAGGGACTTCGGAGCGGGGGCGGGACAGTCCCGGTACAAATATGGACTTCAGTTTGAGGATATCAGCGAGGGGGATGTCCATAAGCTGAGGAAACTGGGAGGCCAAATACTGAGTACCCTTCCGCCATCCTGATGATGAGGATCTACCCCTCTAGAGGAGCCACCTCCTGGAGCCGGCCGATCCCCCTGAAATCATTGCCGCCATCGATACGCGTATCATCGCCCTCCCTGAGATAAAACCCCTTCTTTTTCCACCCCAACACCCCATCCCTGTTCCCGTAATGAGATCCCGTAAAATCGGGTTAACACCCGTTAATCGCGGTAAAATAGGGGCAAATATGCAAAAAATTCATAATATTGACAAAAAATGGCTCCATGGGAGAAGGAGGGGAATTGATCCAACATACTGAATTTATTGATATTTTTTCACTCTCATAGTGCTTGGCATGGAAAATGCTAAAAAATGCGAGTATCCTGGGGTAAAATCCGATCAGTTGAAGGGCCCGGGAGATCAATTCCGATTAAGTCCGGTCAATATCAAGGGGCATGGATATGGAAAAGGAAAAATCCCTCCAGCTGAAGCCACCTCCTCTGAGAACGGGCATCGCCGAGCGCCGCAAATTCCCCCGGTTCGACTGTGAACTTCCCATGGACTGCATCACTAGCGAGAGCGAGATCCATGTGGGTATGGCCACCAATATTGGCCAGGGCGGGATATTGATCTGCCTTCATGACCGGATTGAGGTGGGGGCTCCCCTGAGGGTAAACCTCATCTGCACCCAGGGCTTTCAACTTAAGATCATCGGGGCAAATGCGATCGTTGTGTGGAGTAAGGTGGTGAACCATGCCTTCTGGGGGAGACATCGATATGGTTTGAGGTTGGTCGGATTGAGCGAACGCTCTTTTTCCGATTTTAAGGGCCTCTTGTGGAGGCTTGCTCGAGAAAACCATCTGAAGAATCTGTTTCCCACGAGTTAAGGAATTCGCGGCTAACCCTGGCAGCCGGGATCCTGACCTCCTCTTTGGTGAGCACTGGATGACGGGGAGTCATCCAGTGCTTTTTTTCTCCCCAGCCACGGCTCGATGGGAGGAAATTGGCCGGGTAGCGGGGACCGCCCGTCTCGGCGTGCTCGCCGTTCACCGTGAGAGGGTGGGCTCCCCCTTGTATTGTCTCCCATTTGGCATACAAAATGCTAAAATGAGCCAGGCTGCGCCCGAAAATCGGCATCCCCTGCCTCCGGCTTGCCCATGAACTCATTGGGGTTTAACCACATTTCCCCCGGAATCACAACGGTGGGAGGGGAAAAGAGGGCTGGCGCTTTTTGCGCAAAAGGGGTACAATGCCATCCGGAGACGGAAAAACGGCATTTGGGGGGAAAAGGATGAAGGCGGGTGTTCGGATCCTCTATTGGGTTGTGGCGGTCGTATTTCTCCTCGTCACCCTTGGAGAGTCCGGTTTCTTTGCAGATGCGGAGGGGGTGGTGGTTGGGAGAAAGACCTATCGCATTTGGGGCGTTCCCACGGGAAATCGTCTGGTCGTAAAATACCAGGAGCCGGTGGAAACAGAACCGGAGAGGCTGGTAACTCGTTATGACCGGATCCCGGTGACCTCCTCCATTTACAGGGAATTTAAGAGGGGGGATAAGCTCGAGCACTATAGATTCTCCTTTGTTTTCTTCCGGAATGATGAATCCGTGAGCTTTTCGTGGGATACCCGATGGACCATTTCCATTATCGTATTGGCCTTTCTCGTCTTCGCGGCCTCCCAATACGGAAGGCGCCAACCCGTGCGATACTCACGATATTAGCGTGGGCAGGGGGGAGCCCAGGTCACCGTAGCGTCTGGAATCATCATGGGAGGTGGGTGCTCCCTGGTTTCACTGTCCGGGGTCATTATTGACGAGTGCAGGTCCCATGAGGTTTGGCTTGACGGGGGCGAACTGGAGCGAATTCGAACCTTCATTGCCGATGGTGGCTTGAAAAGGGCTCAGGACAGGGCAAGAGAGAAGAACAAGCAGGCGCTGCGGGAACTTGCCAGCAGTGTGAACCGGGTTCAATTCACCCAACGAATAATCCATTTCTGGAACCCGAAGCGGTGGGTTTTTACGGGGTGGAAGTGATTTTCCCTCCCCGCGCATTGACATATGCACTTTTTTTCCATTATAAATAATAGGGATACAATCATGACCTTAGAATCGGCCAACCATAAACCTTGATGCAAGGAGGTGGCGGATATGAAGATATTTCTCGGCGGCATTGCAGCACTGGTTATTGGCATCGTCCTGTTGGTCTTCTGGTGGTGGGATTTCCTCACGATGCTCAAGGGTTTGATTCCCATCATTCTCCTGGTGGGAGGAGGGTTCGCGGCGTACAGTGGCTATGACGAAATTAAGGAAAAGATGACGGGCGAACCCGAGAAGTTTGAACCCGCCTTTGGGACGATGGAGGCCGAGAAGCCGACGGACGTCTCTGCCGCGGCCGAAGAGGAGAAGCCCGAGAAGCCAAAGGCCCGCAGGCCGAGGAGGCGCGCGGCGAAGAAAAAAGAGGCCTAAGAGAAGGCATCGTGACGGGAAAAGGCGTCATATAAGGGTAGAATGACCCTAAGGCGCTTTGGACCGGGGACGTTCGTCGTACGAACCTTTTCCCTTTCGGTAAGAATCGGTCATCTGGGAAACGAGGCCCCTGAGGGAGGCAATTGACCGTACGTTATGGTTTATTCTCCTCTGGGGCCTTTGTTTCGCATTCTTCCGGTGAACCCCAGATGCCTCTTGAGGATGATGGCAAGCCTGGGCCTCATCACCTTCTCTCATTATCCGCATTGGCATAATTCCTGCTAAGTCATTGAAGATTTGATGAGAATCGGTGGCGATGAACCGAACAAAATGGAGGGAAAACGACCATCTTGACGTTCCGTACCCTGCCACGTTTCGTCATCCTTTCCGCCCTCATTTCGATCCTCCCGCTTGCATCGGGCTGCGGGGATGGCGGCGGCGGCGGCGGATTATTCCCCGTTTCACCCGTTCCCCAGACAGGCGAGTGTGGTCCCAGACAGGGTTGCTGGTTCCCCTGTTTCAAGGAATATGAGGGAAACCCGGTCTACGATCCCGGATCCAAGTCGACGAGGAGGATCGGGCACCTGTCCTTTGATGAATGACCCCCACCCGTCGCCGCAACACGGGATCACCTCTCCTCTTCGGCCTACCGCCCATCTTGCCCTGAGTGCATAGCTTGGTTGGCCGAGACGAGAAGACCATGGGCGGGCAGGAGGAAATGTGGTAAGATTAACGGGAGCTGCGCGGGAACCCCTATTGGGTCCCATGGGATGGTGGCCGGTACATGAAAGTCGGTGACGAGATATATCACCCGGATTTAGGGGTACTGAAGGTTCTGGATTGGAGTGATCCGTCCCTTCTGACCGTGGTCAAAAAGGAAGACCAGAGGCAGATCGCGTTCAAGATCGGGAAGCAATCGGGTTGGACGAAGGTGGAAGAGGGGGAAAAAGAGCATGTAGAACCCTATTCGGAGGGAGTTGACATGGCTAAGGAAGGAAAACCAAAATTGTCGGAAGAGGAATTTGTGATTCGGGCGATTGAGAAATTGCGGAAGCCACCGTATAAGGGTATTCACAGCGTATACAGCGGGTTTAACCGGGCCTTCACGGAGTACTTCGGTACCAACCCCATAGAGACCACCCAGAGGCTGGCCCAAGAGGGAAAGATCGTCTCGAGGCCGGCCAAGGGCGGGGCCATGCTTTACCTCCCTCAAGACGCCCCGAACGCAGCCGAAGATGCATTGGCAAAAATCCTGGAGGAGGATTAGGAAGGCTTCCAACCGCTCGCAGGTTGGCCTCCACCTTTTCTTCGGCTGCGCCCAGCGCACTCCGTTCATGAACATCCGTGTTCTCCCAAGACTCAAAGTCCTCCCGGGAATTGCGCTTGAATACGGGGGGGATTTGCGCTATAGTGATTAGACAGCGCGAGGGAGGAACGAGCTCCGTTGACGATTTTAGTGACCAACGACGATGGTATCCATTCCCAGGGGATTCGGGTCTTAGCCGAGACGTTAAAGGCCCTCGGAAGGGTGTATGTAGTGGCGCCGGATAAGGAGTGCAGTGCCATGGCCCATTCCCTGTCCCTCCATCGTCCCCTGAGGGTTGAAAAGGTTGGGGAGGACTATTTTGCCGTGGACGGGACCCCCGCCGATTGCGTCAATTTGGCGATCTGCTGCCTGTTGCCGAAGAGGCCGGCCCTGATCGCCTCGGGTATCAACAAGGGGGGAAATTTGGGGGAGGATATCACGTACTCGGGCACGGTCTCCGCTGCCTTTGAGGGGGCGTTTTATGGAATCCCCTCCTTTGCCATCTCGCTGGTCTCAAAGGACGATTTCAAGTTTCAGACGGCGGCTTCTTTTGCCCTGAGGGTCGCCCGATTCATCGTGAAAAACGGGATTCCCAAGGATACGTTCCTCAATATCAACGTCCCCAACCTAGATGAGGACGGGGTCAAATCCTATAAGATTACCAGGCAAGGACGCAGGGTTTATGGGGATGCGGTGGTCGAGGAGGTCGACCCAGGTGGAGAAAAGTACTACTGGATCCGAGGCCATAGGGGTTTTGAATCAATGGAAGGCACGGACTTCGAGGCCATATCACGCCATCATATCTCCATCACACCTCTTCACCTGGATCTGACCGACTACTCCTCCTTCGAGGACATGAGGACGTGGGAATTCTGAGGTATCGAATGCGATAACCTTTCAGGGGGTGCAGTATGAAGACGACGTTAAGCATCATAAAGGCGGATATCGGCAGCATTGGCGGCCACATCAAGCCGAGCCAGAACCTATTGGAGGCGGTGGAGAACTTCGTTCGCATTGATGGAAAGGACGCCGTGAACGACTTCTACGTGGGCCACACCGGAGACGATGTAGCACTGCTCCTCTCCCACGCTGAGGGGGTGGGGGCGGAGAAGATCCATAAGCTGGCCTGGGATGCCTTCCTTGTCGGTACCGAGGTGGCCAAGAAGCAAGGCCTCTATGGAGCGGGACAGGATCTCCTGAAGGATTCATTCTCGGGCAATGTGAGGGGGATGGGGCCTGCAGTGGCCGAGATGGAATTTGAGGAGAGGCCCAACGAACCCTTCCTCTGTTTCGCCGCCGACAAGACGGACCCGGGGGCGTATAACCTTCCCCTCTACCTGGGTTTTGCGGATCCCATGCATAATACCGGGTTGATGTTGAGCCCCTCCATGGACAAGGGGTTTACGTTCACCATCATGGATGTTTCCTATACGGAGGGGGATAGGGTCATCGAGCTCAACACACCCGAGGATCTCTACGACATTGCGGCGCTCCTGAGGGACAACCAACGGTTCGTGGTGGAATCCATTCATTCGAGGAATAATGGAGATATCGCGGCAGCGGTGAGCACGACCCGGCTGCACAATATCGCTGGAAAATATACCGGAAAAGACGATCCGGTCATGCTGGTGAGGGTCCAGGGAGCTTTTCCAGCCACAGGTGAGGTGCTCTCCCCTTATAGCATAGGGCATCTGGTGGCGGGGTTTATGCGGGGGAGCCATACGGGTCCCCTGATGCCCGTAAGGCGGAATTCACCGATCTCCTATTTCGACGGTCCCCCAGTGGTGAGCTGTCTCGCCTTCTGCGTTCACAACGGAAAATTCACCGAGCCCGCCGATGCCTTTGATCATCCCTATTGGGATCACATCCGGGATAAGGTTGCCAGAAAGGCCACAGACATACGGGAACAGGGATTCTCCGGGGCGGCCATGCTTCCGTACAGCGAACTGGAGTATGGTGGGATCGTGGAAAAGATGAAGAAGCTGGATACGCAGTTCAAAGTAACGGGTTGATCCTTCGGCTTCACGCGCCCAGGGCCTCATGGAGGCCTTGGCGTTGACTTTCCCAGGGATCTGCGAGGGAAGCCCCTCCCTCCGGCTCACTGATGTGAAGGGTTACACGGTGCTCAACGGAAAACTGGTATACCTCAAGACCTTCGGCTGCCAGATGAACGTGCACGATTCCGAGAAGATGCTGAGCATCTTAGCTGAGCACAATTATCGACCCACGGAGGATATCCATCGGGCCGATGTCATCCTTCTCAACACGTGTAGCGTCAGGGCGAAACCGGAACACAAGGTCTACAGTGCTCTGGGAAGGTTGAAGGGGCTCAAGGAGAAAAACCACCATCTGGTCATTGGGGTAGGCGGGTGTGTTGCGCAGCAGGAGGGGGCGCGGATGCTGGATCGCATCGGTCATGTGGATTTGGTCTTCGGAACCCACAACCTTCACCGGTTACCCGATCTCATTCGGGGTGTCCAGGCTTCGGGGAGGCCAATCTGCGCCGTGGAATTCCACGATGACGTGAAATCCCTGAATACCGTTCCCATCCCCTCGGATGGCCAAAAGGTGAAGTCGTACGTAACCATCATGCAGGGATGTGATAACTTTTGTTCCTTCTGCATCGTTCCCTATGTGAGGGGGAGGGAGAGGAGCAGGCCCAGCGAGCACGTCCTCGGAGAGGTAAAGGCCTTATCGAAACGGGGGGTGAGGGAGGTTACCCTGCTGGGGCAAAACGTCAATTCCTACGGGAAGGACCTCTCGGGCGGGTTGACCTTTCCGCAGCTCTTGGCTCATATTGACCAAATCGAGGGAATTTGGAGGATCCGATTTACTACCTCCCACCCGAAGGATATCTCAGGAGAGCTCGTTGCGGCCTTTGGGAAGCTGGGGAAGCTGTGCAGACACATCCATTTGCCCTTTCAATCCGGTTCGGACCGGGTCCTCGAGAGGATGAACAGGGGATACACTCGAACGCAGTATATGGAGAGGGTGGAACAATTGAGGGAAGTTTGTCCGGGGATTGGAGTCACAGCCGACGTGATGGTGGGTTTCCCGGGGGAGGATGAGGAGGATTTTCACGAAACCCTCGACCTCATCAGAAGGGTTCAGTTTGACAACCTCTATTCCTTCAAATATTCGCCCAGGGAGGGGACCAAAGCGGCCCAGTTTCCCGACCACATCGATGAATCTACCAAAAGCGATCGCCTGCAAACCCTTCAGGAATTGCAGAAGCGGATCACCCT
>SMTZ1_10007968_pt1 | contig 10850 bp, 10 predicted proteins | sample DeeMarSWOR136_30_FD_25667 | JGI IMG/M metagenome (IMG submission 25667) | reverse complement strand
TTATTATGCCCACCTCGCGGCAGTTCGCCAGGAACGCCTCCACGCTGCTGAACTGGGAGATGTCGAAGAAGCGGGCGGGGCAGGCGCAGGAGACGACCGCTGAGACCCTGCTGTCGTGAGCAGCGCAGTAAATCACGGTCGCCGCCCCGCCGCTGAAGCCCATCAAGGACAGCCGCGATGTATCCACCTCGGGGCGCCGATACAGGTAGTCTATAGCTGCTCCCAAGTCGCGCGTCCAGCCCATGATTTCGAAGTTGCCAGCACGGGATAGCCCCTGTCCGTTGCGTCCGGCACCCTCTTTGCCGGCACGCCGTGGCAGATACAGAGTGCGGGATGGGGGCCCTGCCCTTCCGGCAGATAGACCTCCGCAACGAGGCGGATGCCCTCTGCCTCGAGCTGTAACCTTTCCACCGGGCCGGAGCTAGCCGTCTTCCCGAACCTCCTTTGCCGAGACCTTCTGCTTGAAGCGGTCGATGGCATACTGGCAGGCGGCGAAAGCATCGGGACGGTGGCGGGCGGCAACAGCTATCACCAGCGTAACCTCCCCTGGCGGCACCGGGCCGGTGCGGTAGCAGAACGCTAATTCCCCCACATGCCACCGCTCTCTTACCTCACCCGCTATATCCCTCAGCAGCTTCTCCGCTTCATCACCGCCAGCGTCGTGCTCCAGGGATACAACCCGCTTGCCCTCAGAGTAGCCGCGCACCTTCCCGGCGAAGGTTACAACAGCGCCACATTCCTCTCCCCTAACCCTTGAAATAACCTCCCCGGGGACGATAGGCTCGTTTGTTACCTGCAGCAGGTCGTTCTCGTTCAATCCGTCACCTCTCACAGCAGATTATAGTCCATGGCCTGGTGGAAGTCGACCTCGACTAACGGGACTTGACGATGCATCGAGCAGGGACTAAACTTATTTGGTGCCCGTGAAGGAGGGAGCATGGAAGATTTAGAGCTGATGAAAAAGAAGATAGCCGAGATCAACACGATGAGGGACGCGCTCAAGCAGGGAGGTGGCGCCGCTGCCATAGAGAAGCAGCACGAGAAGGGAAAGCTGACAGCGCGCGAGCGGATAGACAAGCTCCTGGACCCGGGAACATTCCAGGAGCTTGACATCTGGGGAACGCTCCTGGCTACCGGATTCGCCATCGACGAGCAGGAGAGCGCCGCTGATGGCGTCGCCGTGGGGTACGGCGAGGTGAATGGCCGCCCCATCTATATCTGGGCGCAGGACGCCACCGTGATGGGCGGGACGCTGGGCAACATACACGCCCGCAAGATAACCATGGTCATGGAGCGGGCGATACACGCCAGGATACCCATCGTCGGCATTATAGACTCCGAGGGAGCCCGTATCGAGGACGCGATTCAGTACTACCGGTTCTACTCCACGGAGTCGATGGTCTACTACCAGACCATGGCCTCCGGCGTCATCCCCCAGATATCGCTGATTATGGGGCCGTGTGTCGGCGAAATGGCGATCTCCGCCTCGCTGGCGGATTTCGTCTTCATGGTGAGGAAGACAAGCTACATGCACGTCGCGCCGCCGCCGGAGGACAAGACCCCCGAGGAACTGGGAGACCCCTCGGTGCACACCCGGAAAACCGGCTGCTGCGACCTGATGGCCAAGAGCGAGGAGGAGTGCTTGGAGAGCTGCCGGCAGCTTCTAGGCTACCTCCCCCCGAACAATACGGAGCCACCTCCCATAGTAGATACGGGGGACGACCCCAACCGCAGGGCGGAGGAGCTTCTACAGATCGTCCCCTTCGACGCCATGAACCCCTACAGCATGCAGCAGATAATCACGTTGATATCAGACAACGGCGAGTTCCTCGAGTTAAGACGGCAGTGGGCAAATAACCTGATAACGGGATTCATCCGACTGGCGGGGCAGACGGTGGGTATTATAGCCAACAACCCCCAGGCGATGGGCGGCTCCCTGACGCTGGACGCTGCGGATAAGATGGCGCAGTTCGCTAGGTTCTGCGATGCGTTCAACATACCGCTGGTCTGGCTTGCAGATACTCCAGCCTTCCTGCCCGCCGTCGACGAGGAGACACGGGGGCTCATCAGGCACGGATGCAAGCTGGTGTTCTCCAACGTGGAGGCCACCGTTCCCCAGATAACCATCGCTATAAGAAAGCTCTACGGCGGCGGTCAACTCGGCATGCCGGGAACGACGCTGGGAGGCGACCTCGACGTGGCCTGGCCCACCGTGCAGCGCGGGCTGATGGGAGCGGAGGGGGCGGTATCTATAATCTACAAGAGAGAGTTCGCCTCAATACAGGATGAGAAAAAGAGGCAACAGCAGCAGCTGAAGCGGACCGGGGAGATGCAGCAGAAATTCGCGTCCCTGGAGCGCGAGTGGGCGCAGGAGTTCATCGACCCCAGAGACACCAGGCCGTTCCTGATTAAGGCGCTCAAGACTTTGTCAAAGAGAAAAGAGGAACGGCCCCAGCGCAAGCATGAAAACATCAGGTTATAACGTAGGGTTCAGGGTAAACAGATAATAATGGGGTTTTGGATCTACATTCTAGAGTGCGCAGACAACAGTTACTATACCGGCCATACGGATGATTTGGAAAAGCGACTATACGAACATGAAAAGAACATTGTTAAATGCTATACGTCAAAAAGACTTCCCATCAGACTTGTTTATGCCTATGAATTTGAAACTAGAGAGGATGCACTTGAAAGGGAGCGGCAAATAAAGCGATGGTCACGCAGAAAGAAACAAGCATTGATAGCTGAAGATTGGAACAGTTTAATCAAGTATTCAAAGAGCAGAACCAACCGCCCTTCGACAAGCTCAGGGCGAACGGGAAAAATTCGATACTGAATCATTAGTACCGTTCGTGGTGAGCCTGTCGAACCATGAACGGTACATAAGTAGGCACCAGGAGGAATTTGATGGCAGATATGAAGGAGAAGATTAAACAACTCGAGAAAGAAAGGAAGCGGCTGCAGCCCGGTGGCGATAAGGCTGCTGTCGAGAAGCAGCACAGTAGGGGCAAGCTGACCGCGTGGGAGCGTATAGAGAAGCTCTACGACCCGGGGACGTTTCACGAGATAGGGATATGGACGCAGCCGATGAAGACCGGCTTCGATATCGACGAACGGGAGCTACCACGGGATGCCGTGATCGTGGGCTACGGCGAGGTTAACGGCCGCATGGTTTACTCCTATGCCCATGACTTCACCGTGCTGGCCGGCACGCAGTCGACGATTCAGAACAGCAAGGTTGCCCGCTCGATGGAGCAGGCGATGGAGGAAGGCATCCCCCTCGTGGGGATGGTCGACTCGGGGGCCATAAGGATACACGACCTGTTCGGCAGGTCGGGATTCAAGGTGCCCGTACGCGGCAGCCCGGTCGGCGGCGGCGGCGGATTCATGTACTACCCGCCGCTGATGTCGGGCGTCGTGCCCCACATCAGCCTCATGCTGGGGCCGTGCTATGCCGGTTCGGCGTACTCACCCATTATGGCCGACTTCGTCATCATGCGCCGGAACATAGCCTTCATGTCCGTGGCATCTCCTCCCATACTTAAAGCGGTGACCTTCGTCGATGTAACCGAGGAGGAGATCGGCGGGGCACTGTTGCATTCCGAGGTAACGGGTTCCAACGACATCCTCGTCGACAGCGACGAGGAAGCCATAGAGAACTGTAAGGAACTGCTCAGCTTCCTGCCCTCCAACTGGCAGGAAAAGCCTCCTGTGGTAGATACCGGCGACGACCCCAAGCGGACAGACGACCGCCTCCTGGCGATCGTGCCGACAGATGCATCTCAACCGTATAACATGCACGAGGTAATCGCCTCCATTGTGGACAACGGGCACTTTTTCGAGCTTCAGGCGCTCTATGCACCCAACATGCTGATAGGCTTCGCCCGCCTCGCGGGGAAGACGGTCGGCATCGTGGCCAACAACCCTGCGGCACTGGACGGCTGCGTCGACCTCTTCAGCGCCGACAAGCAGGCGCGGTTCATCAGGTTCTGCGACTGCTACAACATACCGCTGGTCTTCCTCGTGGACACCCCGGGATTCATGCCGAACTTCGACCAGGAGCAGCACCGGGACGGGCTGGAGCGGAACGCCGCCAAGCCGGTATTCGCTATATGCGAGTCCACCGTGCCCAAGATAACCGTCTACGTCAGAAGGTGCTACGGTGCAGGCCGCCTGATTATGGGCACCGAGCGCATGGGCTGCGACGCGATATACGCCTGGCCTACTGCCGATATCAGGGTGGAGAGGTACGAGCGGGCAGCGGATGCGCTGTATAAAGCCGATATCGAGACAGCAAAGGAAGTCGACAAGCTGCGGCAGGAGTTGATGCAGAGCATACACGACACCTACGCCACGCCGTACCACCTCGGCGGCATCCAGGGCACAGACGATATAATCGACCCCAGGGAGACGAGGCCGATCCTGATTAACACGCTGAACAGGCTTTCCTACAAGCTGGAGCCCGACTGTAAATTGGGCCCGGCACAGCCCTGGAGGAAGCACTCCCTGATACCGCTCTAAACCATTAACATTCGAATGTATGCAGGGGCGACCCGGCGGGTCGCCCCTGCTTTTTTAGAGCGTTCAGAGGAGAGGGATTTGACACGAAAGAGCGCTGAGTATAAACTAGATACCGATTGCCTTAATAATGTCAGGGGAGAGTTATATCTGGAAGGGTAAATTCGGAAGGAGACTAAACTAGGATGAGTCAAGAAGTAATCGAGGCCCCGATACCGGGAAAGATAGTCAGCGTCAGCGTCAGCGTCGGCGACACAGTGGAGGAGGACGGCGAGCTCTGCGTGCTCCAATCGATGAAGATGCAGAATCCCATCCTTTCACCGGTGGACGGCAAGGTTGTCGAGGTTAAGATCGCTCCGGAGCAGACGGTTGAGACCGGAGACGTCCTTATTGTTATCGAGGAAGACTAAGCGAGGAAAATAGAGATGTTCAATAAAATCCTGGTTGCCAACAGGGGGGAGATCGCCCTCCGTGCGATAAGAGAGTGCAGGGAGATGGGAATCGGCTCCGTCGCTATGTACTCGGATGCCGACGCCGATGCTCTGTTCATGAAACACGCCGATGAAGCATTCCCCCTGGGAGACCCCGAACCAGCTGCAAGCTATCTCAACATGGATAAGATCTTCGACATAGCCGATAAGTCAAAAGCAGAGGCTATTTACCCGGGGTACGGCTTCCTCGCCGAGAACCCCCAGTTCGTCGAGGCATGTGAGTCCCGCGGCATCGAGTTCATCGGACCCCCCAGCAAGTCGATGCACGCGGCGAAGCCCAAGCACAAGTCACGCGACCTGATGAAGAGCCACGGGATACCGGTTTCACCCGGCTCCGACGGCGCAATCGAGGATGAGAGCGACATGGCCAAGGCATTCGAGATCGCCGAGGGCATCGGCTATCCCGTTATCGTTAAGCCCAGCGGCGCAGGCGGCGGGATAGGGATGAAGGTGGCCAACAGCAAGGAAGAGCTGGAAGGAGCGATGGGGTATGCCAAGTCGCTGGGGAGCGAGACCTTCGGGCTGGCGGCTTTCTACCTGGAGAAGTATGTTACCCATGCCAAGCACATCGAGTTCCAGGTGATGGCCGACAAGAAGGGCAATACTGTCTATGTAAGCGACCGCGAATGCTCGGTGCAGAGAAGGTATCAGAAGCTTATCGAGGAAGCCCCCTCCCCGGTGATGACCCCCGAACTGAGGAGGGAGATGGGCGATACCGCGGTTCAAATCGCCAAGCTCTTGAACTATGTGAACGCCCTGACCGTTGAGTTCATCTACGACATGGACGAAAAGAAATACTACTTCAACGAGTGCAATACCAGGCTTCAGGTCGAGCATCCCCTCACCGAGTTGCTCACCGGCCTCAACCTGGTAAAGGAGCAAATAAGGATTGCTGCCGGCGAGGAGCTTGGCTACAGCCAGGATGATATACAGCTCCGCGGCTGGAGCATAGAATGCAGGATAAACGCCGAGGACCCGTTCATGAACTTCATGCCCGCCCCGGCGAAAATCGAAGCCTGGGACCCGCCCGGCGGCTTCGGCGTCAGGCTCGACGCCGGCGTCTACGCCGGCTACACCATGCCGTTCTACTATGACCCCCTGGCAGCGAAGCTGCTGTCCTGGGGTAACACACGGGAAGAGGCTGTTGCCACCATGAAGCGGGCGCTCAAGGAGTTCCATATCGAGGGGATCAAGACCAATATCCCCTTCCACCTCGTGGCCCTGGATAATGAGGTCTTCAGAAACGGGGACTACACTACTCACTTCGTTGATGAACAGAAGCTGGTCAAACAGCTCCGCGAGATGAAGAAGGCTGGCGAGATAGCCTGAGAATAAACTAATTGCTGGATTTCTAAAACGCACACACTACGCACGTGCCGGGTCCTGCCCTGTTGCAGGACCCATTTTTCATATTTACGTATGAAATCACCGGGATTTTCTCGCCTTTATCCCCCTCGGGTTGAATTGATTGACGCTATTGGCTATCCTTGACAGAAGAAATCACAGCCATTCAAGCAGCAGCGTATTTAGAGAAGAAGCAGGTGCTTTATGTCAAGCCAGACCCTGATGTGGATTTGCTTTAATGTCGTTGTCCTCGTGCTGCTGTTCCTAGACCTGAAGGTCATTCACCGCAAGGCTCACGTCGTCAGCGTGAAGGAATCGCTCTTCTGGACAGCCTTCTGGATCGCCCTCTCCCTGCTCTTTAACGTGGGCATCTACTACTGGCAGGGTTCTGAGAAAGCGCTCCAGTTCTTCACCGCCTACCTTGTTGAGAAGTCCCTCAGTGTAGACAATCTCTTTGTCTTCCTGCTCATTTTCTCCTACTTCACAGTGCCCGCGCTCTACCAGCATAAGGCTCTCTTCTGGGGCATCCTCGGGGCAATCGTTATGCGGCTTGCTTTTATCCTCGTGGGGGTAACGCTGATCGAGCAGTTCGACTGGGTGCTGTACATCTTCGGAGCCTTCCTCATCCTTACCTCGCTCAGAATGGCCCTCCAGAAGGAGCGGAAAATAGAGCCGGAGAAGAATCTTGTTTTACGTGTGTTCCGCAAATTCATGCCTGTAACGGCGAACTATGAGGGGGATAGGTTTTTCGTCAAGAGATCCGGACGCTACGTCGCTACGCCGTTAATCGTAGTAGTGCTTGTTGTCGAAACGACGGATATCGTTTTCGCCGTGGACTCAGTACCCGCCGTGCTCGGTATCACCGTGGACCGGTTCATTGCCTACAGCTCCAATGTGTGTGCCATTCTGGGTCTGCGTGCCCTCTACTTCGCGCTCGCCGGTTTAATACCGATGTTCAAGTACCTGAAACACGGTCTTATTACTATCCTCTTTTTCATCGGTGTTAAAATGGTAATTGCAGAGGTCTACGAGATGCCGGTGGGCATCGCCCTGGGCGTGGTCGCCACCGTGCTGTTTGCTTCAGTGATATTGTCTGTACTCAGCTCACGCAGAGTAAGCGAAGAGAGTGAATGAATCCGGCTCCATGGTGGACAAGAGGATAAAGTGGAAGTGGAGACAGAGATAGCGCCCGGCGTTTATTCTATCCCGACGGCCGCTGACAGCTTTATGGGTATGTACGCGCCCAATGCCTACCTCGTGGTTGCCGGGAAAGCTGCTCTCATAGATACCGGGTATCAAGACAGCGAAGCTGCGCAACGGAATCTCGATTATATAAACCGGATGGCGCCATCGACGCTGGCATATATATTGGTTACCCATCCCCACCCCGACCATATGGGAGGATGTCACATTATCAAAGACTCCACAGGTGCTCAAATCGTCGTTCATGCCCTCGGCGCTGCCAGAGCCGAGGATTTCAGGGTAACAGCGGACATCCTGGTCAACGATGGTGACATCATAGATATCGACGGCGAGCGGCTGGAAGTGATTCACACGCCGGGACACACCCTGGACAGCGTCTGCTTCTACTTGAGGGGTAAGGAAATCCTGTTCACCGGGGACAACATCCTGGGGTTCGGCACCCCCGTCATCTCGAGCAGCGGCGATATGGCACAGTATATCCAGTCTCTCCAGAAACTGCTGAACTACCGAATCCGCCTGCTCTGCCCCGGTCACGGACCGCTGGTAAAAGAGCCTGAACGAAAGATCAGGGAGCTTATCGCCCACCGTCTGGAGCGGGAGCAGCAGCTGCTGTCACTGCTAGGACAGGGGAGGAAAAGCGTAGCGGAGCTGGTAGCAGAGATCTACCCCGAGCTTGACCGGCGCCTGGTCGAGCTTGCCGAAAAGCAGGTGCTGGCCCATATCAACAAGCTGATACAGGAAGATAAAGTAGCGCTTTCAGGAAACAGATACACTGTTAAGGAGTAAAACACAAGCGTTGAGCTTTCGATACTATAGCTGAGCGCTAAACTTGCATCGCATTCGACGTAAGGGTATGATACAGACGAGCCCCTGTAGCTCAGAGGATAGAGCGCTGGCCTCCGGAGCCAGGAGCGTGGGTTCGAGTCCCGCCAGGGGCGCCACTCGCTCGATGGTACGGGGTGTAGCGCAGCCAGGTAAGCGCGCATGGTTTGGGACCATGAGGTCGGCGGTTCAAATCCGCCCACCCCGACCATACTTCTGGAAAATGAGCGTAAGATCTCATGTTTCGATGAAAAAGCCACTTTAGTAGTATGGAGAATCTCCTCCCCAATTTGGCGACGTATCAGAGTATCCAATTGTTGCCTTCAATAACTTACCATAAATGAAATATTCTGATCTGTTACCTTCTATTACCCCTCCCACATGCTAGATTCCAGGAAAGTCGCGAGATTAACATCCTGGTTCGTTATCTCGAGTTTGCGACGAATATTTTCCCGGTGGCGGTTAATGGTAGCCTCGGATACGCCTCGCATCTCGGCGATTTCTTTGGTTCGCATTCCGTTCCGGATCATGTTACAAATAGCGATTTCAGTTGGCGTCATTGCTTTGCAGGAAAGGGACAATTGACGAATGAACGGCGAGGTGATTTCCTCTAGGTTAGTTTGGAGCATCTCCACATATTTCTTCTGGGCAGGGGTTAGTTGGAGGGCTAGGGCGTGCAGGATAGGCATCAGTATTTTTTCGACGTTCATGTTTATATCCTGATGGATTTCCTGTTTATCCTGCTCAATCCTGGCCAAGACCAGCCGCAGAGCGGTATTGGACTCCTGCAAGGATTCACGCTCAAGAGTCAACTGCCTGTTTGTTTCCTGCAATTCCAAATCCGCCGATATCCGAGTTGCAATAGTTCCGATCTGCTCTGCCACCGCGTCCAGCAGAGCGCGTTCTTCTTTTAGAAAAGGACCTTCATCCGCCGGCGGGCGCTCCTCCAGGTAGAAAATGCTACACTCACCAACCGCCTCATGATACATGTAAATCCGCGACGACTGCCGCCAATCAGTCACTTTAAATTTATCGCTCGTGTAAGTTTTTCCCTTAAAGAGGATTCGTGCGCATGTGACCTCTGGATAATGCCATGAATGGGGTAAGAAATTAACGAGCTCCTGCAGCAGATCTTCAAGAGAATATAGATAGCGCTCAGCCAGTTGAGAAATACCATAAAGGCAGTTCAATTCCTTGATGCGCTCGCGTAGCGCTAACTCGACCTTGTCGGGTTCGATATCGGTAGGAAACGGGATACGCCACAGAAGGGCTAAGTCTTTTGAAGGGAAAGGCGGTTGCCAGCCTTTAGCTGGCAAGGGGTGGTTTCTTTTATTTTCCATTAGATTCCTCCCTGTAACTGTCTATGTAGGATAGCCAATTATTATCGTTATGGTAATTATAATACACATTTTATATAGGTATTATGGGTGCATTTATTCCGTATTTACCCGATCAATCTTATCAGGTATCTTGAAAATAAGCAAGCATACGCTCGCTCAAAGGAGGTTATGATGCAAACCCGTTCGCTCAATCAAATACTAGAAGGACGTCGCAGTCAGCCAAATCAGCTTATCGAAGTGCTCCAAGACGTTCAGAAAAACTACGGCTACATTTCCGAAGAGACCATGCAATCCGTGTCCCATAGTCTCGGCGTACCGCTTATAGAAGTCTACCGAGTAGCTTCCTTCTATAAGGCATTTCGATTAAACCCATCCGGCAAGAATGTTCTCACCATGTGTATGGGCACAGCTTGTCACGTCCGTGGAGCACGTCTTCTCGTCGACCAAGCGACCTGCCAACTCGGTGTTAAAACAGGTGAGGTGACCCAAGACGGCCTTTTCTCCGTGGAACACGTCAACTGTTTGGGTGCTTGTGCTCTGGGACCAATCGTTACGGAAAATGGATCCTATTATCACCACATGACTCCTGGTAAGCTTCGAAAGCTGATCGAGACCCTCAGCCACCGCGAAAAGAAGGATAATCAAGATGCCAATAAAAATGTCCAGGCTTAATAGTATCCGCGAAGTGGAGCACCTTCGCGAATGGCTTCGCGAGCAACGAAAAAATATTACCACTACGGTGATGGTGTGCGGAGGAACCGGCTGTCGGGCCTCGAGGTCCCAAGCAGTCATTGACGCTATAGGAGATGAATTATCCAGACAAGGACTAAACCCGAGCGTGCGTCTGTGTGTCACCGGATGCCATGGTTTTTGTGAGCAAGGGCCCGTCGTTATTATCGAGCCCGGCAATATATTTTATTGCCATGTCTCGCCGGATGACGCCTTCGAGATCGTCTACCAGACTGTAATGAATGAAGAGATAATCGAGCGACTGCTTTACACGGACCCGGTTTCTGGCAAGAAAGTTCGAACTGAATCGGAGATTCCCTTTTATCAGGCTCAGGACCGGCAGATCTTGTCCCAGAATCGCATGGTTGATCCCTGCTCGATCGAGGACTACATAGTAGTTGGT
>SMTZ1_10018416_pt1 | contig 10851 bp, 12 predicted proteins | sample DeeMarSWOR136_30_FD_25667 | JGI IMG/M metagenome (IMG submission 25667) | reverse complement strand
TAGTACAGCATGCTGAAGCAAAACAGAAGGACGAGGATCCCGAGCGATCCCTTTCAGACAAGGGATGGGTTGATATCAGGAGAGTAGCAGCTTTTATCGCTGCGCACTCAAATATCAAGGTGGACAACATTTTTCATAGTGGAAAAAACAGAACTCAACAAACAGCTCAAGTTCTCGCACAGTATTTAAATCCTGCTCGGGGTGTTGAGGAATCAGAGGGGTTACAACCACTCGACGATCCTTCAATGTGGGTGGAACGTCTGGCCACAAAAGAGGAAGACATTATATTAGTGGGTCACCTGCCTCACTTGAATAAACTATCAGCATATCTGATCTGTCAAGATCCAGACAAGAAGGTAATAGATTTCCAGAAGGGTGGCATTGTTTGCCTTGGAAAAGATGAGTCGGGAACGTGGTCTATTCATTGGATGGTAATTCCTCGGCTATTGGATTAAAGGAAAGTTGGGAATTGAAACACTCACAAACACGTGGTAGTTGACCAACCCATGACAAATCGGCCTATTTAGTAATCAAAATTTTTTATGCTGATAAGGGTGATCTACACTATTCAAATCTCCCTGGCTTGAATATCTTTATGAAAACGGATATGAACACATTTGATCCCTGTCAAAAACGAGGTAATTAATTTCAAAAAATGAAACCTAATACTGTTTATGCTGTTGATGCAAAGGGTTTTAAGCGTATCCTTCGGGCACTAAAGCATAGAAATTTTCGTCTTTTTTTTGGTGGACAAGGGATATCTCTTATTGGGCTATCGATGCAACAAGTTGCTATGAGCTGGTTGGTGTATCGTTTGACCAATTCAGCATTTTTGCTCGGTTTGGTTGGATTTGTTGCTCTAATTCCTTCATTTCTATTTGCCCCCTTTGCTGGACCTTTTGTCGACAGATGGGACCGTCTTCGCATTCTGATTGTTACACAAGTGCTGGCAATGATACAGGCTTTGATCTTAGCACTTTTGGCTCTCTCAGGAATTGTTACAATTTGGCATATCATATTCTTAGGCTTATTGCTGGGGATTGTTAATGCCGTAGATACACCAACACGTCAGTCGTTTTTGTTGGATTTGCTCGAAAAAAAAGAGGATTTGGGGAATGCTATTGCATTAAATTCCTCTATGTTTAACAGTGCCCGATTACTCGGCCCCCCGATGGCGGGAATGCTCATATCAGTCTTGGGCGAGGGGATGTGCTTTCTTCTAAATGCTGTAAGTTACCTTGCCGTAATTATTGCACTCTTAGCTATGAAAATTACACCAAGGAAAATTGCAATCCGGAGGACTCATCTTTTACAAGAGTTGCAGGAGGGATTTATTTACGCTTTTGGTTTTGCACCCATTAGATTTATTTTATTGCTCCTTGCGTTGGTAAGTTTTATGGGAATGCCTTCTATTGTACTCATGCCGGTTTTTGCAAGGGACATTCTTCATGGTGGTCCTCACACCCTCGGGTTTCTTGTAGGATGTTCAGGCATGGGAGCCTTGGTGGGGGCCCTTTATCTTGCTGCACGGAAAAGTGTCCTCGGATTGGGAAGATGGATTGCTATAGCGACAAGTATATTTGGGTTCGGACTCATTGCTTTTTCTTTATCTCGTGTTGTGTGGTTTTCTTTATTACTGATGTTTTTAACTGGCTTTGGAATAATGGTAGGAATGGCATCGAGTAATACGCTTTTGCAGACTATTGTGGAAGATGATAAACGTGGACGTGTGATGAGCTTTTATACGATGGCATTCATGGGGATGGCACCCTTTGGCAGCTTAGTTGCGGGCGGCTTAGCCAGTAAGATAGGCGCTCCAAATACGTTATTAATAGGCGGAGTTTGCTGTGGCCTCGGTTCATTCATGTTCGCTAAAAAACTTCCCTTATTGAGGGAGATGATTCGCCCGATATACGTAAAAATGGGCATCGTTTCACCAGTAATATCAGAAATTCAGAATGAACCACCAAAATATTAGATACTACACATGCTGATCCCATAGGACGGAAGAGCGACTATTTTTTGCTGAAGACCTTCAGCGTGAATCCCTTTCAGGGTCAGTATCCTATAAAGCCGGTGAGCACAAAACAGATGCCTACGATGATGGATAACGGTTTCCAAAATCCGCTCAAGAAAAATCCTAAAACGATGAGTACACTACCAAGTATAAAACGGGCTGCCCTTTCACCTCCCGCCACATTGTTAACAATAGCCATGAACACCTCCTCATATCGCCATTCCTAAACTATACCATGAATGAGTTTCGAATGTTATATCATTCTAATTACCTAGACACAGAAAATCAACCGCGGTTAAGCACCACATTATTGTAGCTGGTTATCACCGAGGAATTTATTTTATTGGTCTAAATATCCTTTCTGAGAGTGATATATAGACCTGGACTCATAAGAGGGAAAGAAATGGCTGATTCTGCAGCAAAAACAGTTGAAAATTCAGGGTATAAGAATTATAAGAAATGTATACTTTATGAGTGCTGATGGTATTGTGGAGGGGAATATATATAAAATGTTGTAGTACATGATCAATAAAAAGGAGGAGGTTGACAATGTTTATTTCACTCATTCAAAAAAGGAGAAGCATAAGAAAATTCTTAAAAAAAAGAGTAGAAGATGAAAAAATTGATCTGCTCATTGAAGCAGCGCTTCGTGCCCCTTCATCACGAGGATTTAATCCATGGAATTTTATCGTTGTTACAGAACAGAATTTACTAGCAAAACTCTCATTATCGAAGCAACATGGATCATCATTTTTAAAAGATGCTCAATTAGCAGTAGTTGTCTGTGCAGATCCAGAAAAATCCGATGTATGGATTGAGGATGCTTCTATTGCTTCTACCTTTATTCTTTTAGCTGCAGAATCTCTTGGACTTGGAACTTGCTGGATACAAATTAGAGAGAGAATGCATAATGAGAATAAAAGTTCACAAGAATATGTCCGCGAGATTTTAAATATTCCAAAAAAGATGGAAGTCGAATCTATTATTGCTATGGGATATCCAGATGAGAAAAAGCCTCCTCATAGTAAAGAAGAGTTACAATATGAGAAAATACATATCGGTTTTTACGGGAAATTATATAAAAAATAAACGAACGCTCAACATTCAATTTTTTTAACAGAGCATGTTTTGATGTATAATCTTTATCAAAAATTACCATTTCTTAAGAGTAGAACGATGAAGCTCTGAGTGGTTGATTCTTTGATTTGAATGTATATCTGGAGTGCATAAATAATATGCAATTTACTTTGGCTCAGCTCTTTGTAAGGTAATTCATGAAGAAAATACTTGGAGTCGTAGGGAGTCCACGTAGAAACGGAAATACACACATCTTGGTTTCCAGAATCTTGGAAGGTGCCAAGGATAAAGGAGCTCTCGTTGATATCCTTTTCCTCAATGATTTAAATATTCAGGAGTGTGATGGATGTCATGTTTGCTGGGAGGGAAAGGGATGCAGTAAGAGTGATGATATGATTGCTATTTATCCAAAAATTATTGAAAGTGACATAATTATTTTTGGCACACCAGTATATTGGTATGGGCCCACCGCATTAATGAAAGGATTTATTGACCGTTTTGTTTTCTTTAATTGCTCTGAGAACAGGGCAAAAATAAAGGGCAAGTTGGCAGTAATAGCGGTTCCTTTTGAGGAAAAAAATCCTGAAGCTGTTGCTCTTCTTGTGTCCTTTTTTGAAAAATCTCTTCAGTACTTGGAGATGGATTTAATTGCTCAAATTATAGTTCCTGGTGTGAGTCGAAAGGGGGAAATTCTGGAGAAAGGAGATTGTTTAGAAGAAGCCTATACAATTGGGAGAAGGTTGGCTCAATAAAAAGAGGCGTATGCTATTGTTAGGGACTTCTTCTAAGAGGTTAATGGAGTTTTTTCACGATAATTGGTATCGATTCATAAAAATATTAAAAAAAGGGTTGACATACCCTGATCAGTATGATAAACGTTCGTTTCACCATAGTAAGGAGTTGGTAATGGCCAGGAGGGTCATAGGCCACGCTAACGGCTTATGGCCCTCATTTTTTTTGGCTGCCAAGCGGCATTTGGAGAGATGAAACAGATGAGTTCACCAGAATATGTCTTTTTAATAGTACTGATTTATGCCTTACAAATTAAATGCATGACATTTGTCATTGGACCAATGGATGGAGTGAGACGAAGGTGGCTTAAAAAGAAAGTATAATCAGGATGTATATTGGAAAGATCAGAGATGCGTTCCAACCCACCTCATTACGATGAAAAATGAGCATATGTCGATTAAGGTGGTAGTGAACGTGTTTTAAGCTCAGGCATTAATAATTGTTTAATTTACATCAAGGAGGAAAACGTGCGCTGGGGGATGGTAGTGGACCTAAAATTGTGCGTTGGTTGTAATAGCTGCGTCATTGCTTGTAAGGCAGGGAGAGGCACGCCACAAGGGACTTTTTGGAATAAGGTGCTGGAGCAAGAGGTGGGCACGTTCCCTGAGGCCCGTCGAATTTTCTGGCCGGTGAGATGCATGCATTGTGAAGAACCTGCATGCTTGGAAGTTTGTCCTACGGGCGCCACATCTCAGCGTGAGGATGGCATAGTTATGGTAGATGCAAAAAAATGTGTGGGATGTAAGGCGTGTATCCTGGCTTGCCCCTACGAGGCACGAACACTTTGGAAAGAGAAGACTGGTTATTTTGGGGAATCTTTCACACCCTATGAGGTGGTCGCCTATTCAGATCATCGGCTCGGGACCGTGCAAAAGTGCGATTTCTGCGTTGAAAGATTGGACCAGGGGCTCAAGCCGTATTGCGTTGAAACCTGCTTGACAGGAGCTTTGATCTTTGGAGATTTGGATGACCCGAATAGTGAAGTGTATTTGTCGCTTAAACAAGGAAGAATATCGTTCAAACTGAAAGAAGAATTGGGAACCAAGCCTTCCATAAACTACATAGGATAATAACGTGAGGGAGGATATGGAAAAGAGAGAATTCATTATCGAAAAGAGTCCTCAAAAAGAATGGGGGTGGTTAATCATCCTCGCCTTGTTTTTCACAGGATCAGGGGCAGGAGCAGTCTTCTTCGCACTGATTTTAGGTTCAGTAACACGTATGCTGATGGGCGTAATCTTAGTCTTTGTGGGAGCCTTGTTCCTTTTAGCTGACCTCTCGCGACCTTTGAGTGGATGGCGCGTGATTCTTCGTCCTCAGAGCTCTTGGGTTTCCAGAGGTGCCCTTGGGATTTTGATCTTTTTTGTCCTGAGTATCCTGCACATAGTTTCCCTATTCCTTCACCAAGGAGGATGGACATCCCTGTCTGATGCTCCATGGACGACAGGACCTGCTTGGCTCATTATTCTGGGCGTATTTGCAGGAACCACTGCCCTCTTTGTGGCCGCTTATCCTGGTTTCCTGCTGGGGAGCATGCGCGCGATTCCTTTCTGGCACTCTGCTATCTTTCCAGTACTTTTTATGATATCAGGCCTTCTATGTGGCCTTGGGGAGATATATCTTATGCCCCTCCCGTGGGAAAAACAAACGTGGGGGATGGCTCTTGTTAAAAACTTGAGCGTGGGGTTAGTCATTTTAGGCTTTATCCTCCTGTTGAGCTTGATCTTAACTGTCCGTCCTGAGACCACCCGAGAATCCGTAAAACTTCTTACAAAAGGCTTACTCCGCGCCCAATTTATAGCAGGAGTTATTTGCGGTGGGGTAATCGGTCCGCTGATAATTTTGGTTCTCGTCTTTGGGGGTGTGGTGGGTACCTCACTCCTCCCCATTGCTGGGATACTCCTTACCTTCGGTATGTTATTGTTCAGATACAGTATGCTCAGGGCCGGTATCTATACGACACCTGTATAAGCGAGGAGTATATAAAGATATGATCCAGACACAGAGGAACATTCCAAAAGAGGATATTTGGATTCATACAAACTGCGATCAATGTTTGGGAGAATGTGGTGTCCTTGTTCATCGAGTTGATGGTGTGGTGAGGGAAATTAAAGGAGAACCGAACTGCCCAAACAGCAACGGCAAGATCTGTGCCAAAGGGCATGCATTGATCATGAGTCTCTACGATCCTCATCGTGTGTTGAAACCAATGAAACGCACAAACCCTGAAAAGGGATTAGGCATTGATCCAGGGTGGGTGCCTATTTCCTGGGAGGAAGCAATAAAGATCCTGTCAGAAAAGTTGAGCCAGATAAGGAAAGAAGATCCCAGAAAGTTGGTACTATCGACATTCGATACATACGCATTGATACATTGGCTGATTCCATGGGCTCAGGTTTTTGGGACGCCAAATATTTGGATCGTCTACTTCTGCGGACAGTACCTCCACTCCGCTATGTACCTGACCAATGGGACTTTTCATTGCGATTTTGACGCCAAGTATTGTCAATATCTGATATTGGTAGGTAACCAGGTTGGTTTTGGAATGGGGCTCAATCCTAACATCAGCGTTCAAGCGGTGGCCGAAGCAAGGAAGAGGGGCATGAAAGTGATTGCAATTGACCCGATCTGCAACCATGCGGGGTCAAAAGCCGATGAATGGGTACCCATTCGACCAGGTACAGACGCCGCTCTTATGCTCTCTATGGCCAACGTGCTGGTCAACGAATTGGGGGTTTATGATCAGGATTTCTTAAAAAAGTATACGAATGCTCCTTACCTCGTGAGGCCGGATGGGATCTATATGAGGAGCGAAGGGAAGCCTTTAATTTGGGATGTTATAGAGGGAAAGGCGAAACCCTATGATGATGATTTTAAGGATTACGCTCTTGAGGGGACGTATGATATCGATGGGGTGTCATGTAAACCTTCATTTGAGCTGCTCAAGGAGCACTTAAAATCTTACACGCCTGAGAGAGCTTCGGCAATCACCACTGTGCCGGCGGAAAGAATTCGCAACATTGCTAAGGAATTTGGTGAAGCGGCAAGGATCGGCAGTACCATCACCTTGAATGGGTATACCTTCCCTTACCGGCCCGTCGCAGTCAATATTTACCGAGGAGCTGGGGCCCACAAACATGGGGTGGCTGTCGCTTTATCGACTCAACTCATGAACCTTCTTGTGGGGGCTCTTTATGTTCCAGGAAGCCACAGAGGGATCAATCCAGTTGGTCCTAGAGAGAATCGAGATCCTATACCCCCCAAGGAAGGTATACCAGAATGGTCTTGGAATTTTGAAGAGTATGAAGGGTTGGTTAGCCCAACTCCCGGTTTGCCTCGCGCCCCTGACTATTATCACTATGTGGTTAAATCCCCGGAGACTGTAACACTGAGAGAGCTTTTCCCTCTGTCCAGTACGAGAGCAGCTCATAGTGTGTTTTCAAGCATCAACCCTGAAAAATACCGACTCTCCTATAAACCAGAAGTTCTTATCGTATGCCGGCGGAATCTGTTTACGGGAGGATTTGACTATAAGGCCACTTCTGATGCGATTAAGTCATACAATTTCATTGCTGTTTTTGCTACGCATTTCGATGAAGTCACCGATTTTGCTGATCTCTTATTACCGGAACAAGTTGGGCTCGAGAAGCTTCAGGTATTTCCAAACCTTCTCAATTGGGGGCATAGTGGGCAGAGTGGTTATTGGTACTGGGGGATAAAACAGCCTGTTATTGAACAGCCTATGGGGGAAGCCCGAGACTGGCAGGATGTAATGATGGAGGTGGCAGATAAAATAGGTATGCTGAAAAAAGTTTACGAGAAGTTCAATACTTCCACTTCCAAATCTGATTCCCTAACGAGACCATATAAGCTTGATTTGTCCCGCAAGTATACGGCGGAGGAAATTGCTGACAGGAGGTTAAAAAGCCGGTTTGGAGAGGAGAAAGGATTAGATTGGTTCAAAAAGAATGGATACTTGAGCTATAAAAGGACAGTCGATGAAGAATATCCGTTGCCCTGGCTGAAGGTTCGTTTTCCGATCTACCATGAACTTTATGTGAGGGCGAGGAGAGATATGGAGAGGGTGGTAAATGAGTTGGCACTTAATGACTGGGATTTAAACGACTATGTGCCCATGCCGGTGTGGAAATCCTGTGCTTCATATACTCGGTCGGATGATTTTGACCTAATTGCCGTTAATTTCAGGGTTCCTACGCATGCTCAGTCTTATACGGCTAAGAACCCTTGGCTGAGTGAGGTTGCAGAGTTAAACCCATATGCGCAGAAGATACTGATCAATACCGAAACTGCGGCAAGAAAAGGGGTCAGAAATAGGGATAAAGTCTGTGTAGAGTCAGAAGTGGGAAAAGTGGTTGGAATTGCCAAGGTGACTGAATGTATTCATCCAGAAGCCATAGGTATCTCGAGCCACTTCGGAAGCCTCGCTAAGGGGAAGCCAAGTGCCGATGGGAAAGGATTTCAGTTCAACATGCTCTTGCCAGTTGATCTAGATCCGGTGAGCACAGGCGTCGATGCCTGTGTAAAGGTTAAACTTTATAAGATAGATTGAAATCTTTTGAGTTGACGGGTTCTCAACAGACGTGACGATTGCTTTGCAAACGGAAGATTTAGAAAAGGACTCAATTACGGAGGAAAAAATGAGGATGAGGTTTATGTAAGAGCCTCTTTCCGAAGGTGGAACTAAGGTGCAAATGGTGAAACTGTATGACATGCTTTCTCTCTCTTATGAGCTTCTAGACCGACATTCTGAGATGTGCCTTCGTTCACCCGAGATGAAAAAGCATTTAGGAGAAGGTTATAAATTTTTTAAAAAAGAGAGGAGGTAATCAATGAAAAAGAAAGGATGTTGGGGTAAGATTGTGTGTTTGGCGTTAAGTTTAGCTGTACTATTAGTAATGGCCACTTCTGCCAGGACCGAACAAAAACCTATTGTCCTCAAATTCGGATCTTGGATGCCCGAGAGGCATGAGACGAGCAAACAGTCCCATTGGTGGGCCGAGCAAGTGACCAAGAGGACGGGTGGAAGGGTCCAAATACAGTTTTTTTATGCAGGCGTACTCGGCAAGGGGAAAGACCAGTTAGACAATATAAAGTACGGAACATTCGATTTTGGTCCTGTACTACCAGCATATGATCCAGCCAAGTCGCCTTTGTGGACGATCCCTTATATACCGTGGGCTATTATGGACCCATGGGTAAGAATGATGGCATTACAGGATGTTGCTGAGCTGCCTCAAATGAAAGAGGAGCTTGCGAAGTGGGACGCTGTATTCCTGTTTCCATTTGGAATGGGAGATGTTTATTATCTGTGGACCACAAAGAAGCCCGTCTATAAGCTCGACGATCTGAAAGGACTTAAGATTCGCTCTGTCGGTGAAATGGCAAAATCACTCTCGTTGATAGGAGCAAGCCCGGTGTCTATGCCGATGCCTGATGTTTATGACGCCTTATCAAAAGGTATAATCGAGGGAGGCTGCTTTGCTACTGCACCAGTGATGGGATATAAGCTGTATGAGGTTTGTAAATATAAGAGCACGATGACCCTCGGTATGGGAGGTCCTATATGGGTTATGAAAAAAAGCGTCTTCAATAAGTTACCTAACGATATCCAAAAGGTAATCAAGGAAGTATCACTTGAGATGGCCACCCACATGGCAGAGAGTGAAGCCGCATTCTTAAAGAAGGCTGATGAGGTTTTTAAAAAGGCTACTGTAACAGTTATTGCGTTTCCAAAGACAGAGCAGGCGGAGTATGAGAAAATTGGAGTCATGCCTGTAATAGAAAAGTGGGTAAAGGATAAGGAAGACAAAGGATTGCAAGGGACAAAAGTGTGGGAGACCCTTCGGGAAGCAGCCTTGAAATATGAGAAGAAACGGCGATAAAGGGTTGGATTGATTTTGAGCTGATCAAAAAGAAAGATGAGAGGGTCCCGTCGCATAAGGGATATCACTAGAAGCATTTCGGAAGGGATGGGGGACCGTAATTAAGCAACGTTAGAGAAGGGACCCCCTCGTGAAAAGTATGGTTACATTGTATGAACGCCTTGAGGCCGTTTCAGAGCTGTTTTTTGATGCTCACACTGCTTTTGCGATAAGAATGTTTGAAACATCTTTAAGGCAGCGCGACTAGTATACCCGAAATACTTCCTTTATAAGTCTAGTTGTGGAGGTATGCTCGATTGAAACATTTTTTTAGCTTTTTGCGCAAATTCTTGGGCATTGCCGAGACTCTATCGAACCAGGGCGCGGGCTGGTTGATTATTTTTCTTTTGGTGCTCGTCGCCGCTGATGTGGCGTATCGGACTGTAGCGGCGAAGTCAATAGCAGGGGCCTACTCTCTCAGCGAGATAATCATGGTAGGGATTTGTTTCCTCGCGATGTCATATACACAAAAACAAAGAGGGCATGTGTCAATGGATTTTGTAGTGACTCGGTTGAGGGGGAAGGCCCATCAGTTTGCCGAGATTACCTCCTCTTTGTTGTCTTTAATCGTAAGTATCTTATTATTTTACCGGTCTTCAGTGGAGGCTTACGTCGCCGTCAAGATACGTCTGGTTACCTCTGGTATAATTGAGTGGCCAGCATGGCCTCTCAAGATAGTTGTGGCCTTCGGGTTTTTCATGCTCTGTATTAGGATTGCCATCCAGCTCAATCAACAAACTCGCCTGGTTATAGAACGGCGGAGTACTCATGTCATCTGAAATTATTGGATTGATAGGAGTAGGACTGTTATTATTAAGCCTCACAACAGGTATGCCTGTTGGCTTAGCTGCGTCGCTCATCGGGTTTTTGGGTATCTGGTATTTGGTTGGTTTAAATCCAGCCCTCGGTACCATTGGACTTGTTCCTTACTCCAAGGCAGCCTCTTACGAATTCACGGTTCTTCCCCTTTTCATAATAATGGGCTTTTTTGCTTTTAATGCTGGACTTGCTACAAAAGCCTTT
>SMTZ1_10017848_pt1 | contig 10853 bp, 10 predicted proteins | sample DeeMarSWOR136_30_FD_25667 | JGI IMG/M metagenome (IMG submission 25667) | reverse complement strand
CTTGAGATCCAACAACCGGCTCCAGACGAGCCAACACCATAGAACGGAAAATAAATTCCTCTGAAAAGGCGTTAATGATCGCTGCAATTAAGACAGCTGGTAGAAAGATCAAAGCCCGGGAAAGCTGATCTGGATTCGGGCGGACCTGGAACCATAACACCACAGTTATGATCACCATAAACCAAGGAAGCCATTCTCGCATAATTTGATTCCAGGGTATGATTCTATTGCCCTGCAGTATACGGGCAGGTGAGGCAAGAGCCTTGGGATCTCCCTTCACAAGGTAAAGTTCCTTAAGCCCGATCCCGCTACCAATCAGAGTCAGTGCCATTAGGGCAACTGGAATTGCTCTATCTTGGATCCTGTCAGCCACAACCCAGACCCCCCAGGAGCTATTCTCCAGCCAGTTCGTCCATGCTCCGCGGTCAAAAACAAATGGTTCCAGGAATGTCTTTGCCACAAAAAAAGCCAGCAAGGCCAGAGTATAACCGCCGATAGGTTTCAACTTAGACCAGAACAGGGACAGGATCCACAGGGTTGCCAGGAATATAATCCGCATCCAACTGTTCCATGCATAACCCAGCGGTCCAGGCGGTATTCGCAGACCCGTTTCAGCGATAATGATCGGCGGTACAGACAAGATCACGATGATGGCCCAGATAAGGGGAGATAATGCTGAACCTGGTTCTTCCATACCCTGGGGGAGAGTTTGATCAGTATTCATGAGACCCTCCTCCTTCAATTATTAACATTCGCGCGCTCTCCTAATATAACCTTAAATCCATTGAATTTAATTATATTTAACAACATATCATACTATTACTTGAGTCACAAGTGTGCATATATTATTCATTTTTCATAAAAAAATCTGCAATGAAGTGAGGATAAAATCTTCGATATGAGGATATAATCAGGGACTTGGTTAGACTCCATAAAATTATACTGCTGATAGGTACATTGAACCCAGGGGGAGCCTTAGGAGTTTCTTAAGATAACACCATAGAGGGGATTAGCTGGGTCATCAGGTTCCATAATTCTCTCAAGGCGCCACCCAGTGCCAGATATGAAACCTTCAACATCTTCTGGCTCAAGCATATAAAGATCAAACCAATCACCCTTCGAGTTTTCAAAATTAACCCTGATTCGAACCAACCCAATCGGTTTACTGCTTTCTCTGTTACGTTGATGATAGGCAAGGTGGATGGGGTTACTGGTTTTACTTGGGTCTCTGGCCGAAGCCAGCAGCAAACCGTCGGGTCTAACGACCTTGCCAAGGCCCCGTAGCATTTTCTTACTACCCTCCAACCCACACAATCCAAGACCGTTTCCGAACAGGGCGGCAGTATCGAAAGAGTTCTCAGGGAACTCGGGGTTCATCGCGTCCATCACGACACAGTTCTTGACCCCAAACCTTTTCGATGCCTCCACAGCGTACCTGGAGATATCCATCCCAACTGCCTCTATGCCGTTTTCCTGAAAATACTTCATGCATCTACCATTGCCACAACCAACATCCAAGACCCTGCCTTGGACGAGTTTGGCTAATTCCCGCTCTACAGGATTCCATTCATCGTATTCTCTATAGTATTCTTTTGTATCGATGAATGACGTGTACGCTAGTAGGGTCATCGAAGTAAGCCATGAGCGCTAACCCAAAGGTATCTACCATTCTGTGCCCTTGATATCATGATGACTTTTAATAAATAAATTGTTAGAAAGACTTTGAAGCAGCGTTTCTAATGAATATCTTACACGTGTACAAAACCATTAATCAGTAAAAAGAGACGTCTGGACACAGTATTCAAGCTCCATAGGATTCCTTGATAAAATCATCGATTAGGTCGATGTGATTTCTTTTCTATATATTTCTATTGTGCATATGTCTTTGAATCCAAGCCTCTTATAGATGGGATACCCCATTTCTGTACCATATAGAACAGCTACTTTGTATCCATGTTCCTTTGCCTTGTTAAGAGCAGCTAAACTGATAGCTGTACCTATACCCTTTCTCCTAGCAGAGGGCAACGTAGCTACAAAATTCAATCTTGCTACTTCTCCACCTAGAAAAATCTGTGAAGTAGATACAGGTTCACTACGGTATAATCCTAGATATTTGATTGCAGAGCCACCAAGGCCAACTGTGTTAAAAACCTTGGATGCTTCTTCTTGAATAGCTTCGAGACCATGACCAATTATGAACGTCTTTGACCAAACTGGAATAGTATCTGGGTTATCTACCTCATTAATTTCTAGACCAATTATAGATGGAGTCTGGTCAAGTTCTTTGAGATTTATTGCCATAGCTCTTGTCGACTCTCCTTTTTGGAAACCGTGATTTTCAAGATATTTTGATAATTCCTTCGGGGTTGAGATTGAGGATATTAACCAGTGAAATCGATTTGTCAGGTTTGAGAACCATTGGGTTGCTTCGATTATTGATTGGTCCACGTTTTCTTTAGTTAGGTTGGTGATTGCTACTCCGTCAAGTGGGAGGTTTGAAAACACCATTTTTATGTGTCTGGTTTCATGTGTTTTTCCCCATGGTGTTGAGGCTAGGTATTGTAGTATTTCCCACCATGATTCTTCAATAGCGGCTACTATTCCCTCATCCTCAATATTTTCAATCATATTCATGAATTAGGCTAAAACGAGGATAAAATTATCGATTAGTGAAATTCTAATATGATATATCTAGTTAATATTACTTATTTGCTATACTTTAAGCATGCAGGTCGTATGAGTTTGTACAAGGCTAATTAATTGTGTCCAGAAATTGGACTGTGGCAGCTATGATTTGATCTTGTTGTTTCGACGCAGAAATCGTTGCAACGCCGTCACCCCTTTGAAAACTATAGTCGGCATACTGGCGATGGTTGCCTCCTTCGATGACAAAGAGTCTGGCCGAATCGGAAATCGCTTCAAAGAACCCTCTTTGTTTGGGAGCCCCTGGATCTCTTGACCCTATTATCGTGAGAATTGGTATTGGGAACTCAGTAAAATCCTCATAGTTTGCGGGATAGGAGGCAAACATGATAAGCCCATCAATGCTATCCACATTGTTTTTGGCGTATTCAGCCGCCATCGCGCCACCAAGCGAGTGCCCACCAATTACCCATGAATCAATTTCAGGATAGTCTGCCCGAATTCTATCAGCACGATTGATACCCATGAACGCAAGATTGAGAGGCATTTTTGGAATCACAACTAGGTATCCTGCGTCCGCGATGCCTTTTGCTGTAACGGCATATGCTTCTGGATCAACTAGTCCACCTGGATAGTAAATCATACCTCTATTTGTGGGAAAACTTGGTCGAAATACGAGCCTGCCATTTTCCTGCTGAACACTGTTTTCTTGTAACACGATAACTGCACGTTCTGTCGCTTCCTGAGCACTCAAGGTTGCCCAACCAACGAGCCCAACCGAACCAATTAGGAGGATTATAAGAATAGCGTATATCAAACGACGAAATTTTTTCATTAGCATGCAGATGTGCGGTGAGGTATAAACCCACCTTTTAATGCTCCTGCGCGAATGAAATGAAGACATATATCTCCTTTTTTATTTTAAAGAAACCTTTACAAAATCATCGATTAAGTGATGGACACTAGGTTTTCTCGCCATAGCGGTAGACCATCGCATTCATAATTCATTTTTAAATAAAGGAATCCTCGATAAAATCATCGATTAAAAAAGGAGGGAAGTATCGGGAGATATCTCCACTGGAGGTGGGGTTCGAATCCTCTCACACGTGAAATGTGTCGAGGGTTCAACCTGAACCCTTTTGAGTGAGGATAAAATCATCGAAAAAAGGATCGTTATTAAATTCTCTTTAATTTCCACTCATTCACGAGCCACCGGATTCCTTCTAATGCATTCCTTTTCTTAACTATCAGATCAGTCAGATTAGATCTAAGTGTAATTATCTCATCGGAAAACTCATCTTTCGAAATACCCTCCAAATTGAGTGAACTTAATTTTTCAGAGATAATCTAGGCGTTCTCTAAACAATTCAACTCATATTCGAAACAATCAACAAAAACTTCTGCCAAACATGCAACATTTTCTACCATGAATGACAATAAAGTGTGAACTAGTATTTTTTTAGCTAGCTATGAAAAAAATGAGCCTCGGAAAGAACTGACATTTTATACACCTATATTGAATGCATGATGTAGAAAGAAATTTGGTATGTAGTGGTTAACCACATGGTGTTTTTTACTCTATTAAGATCCCTGTTAGGTCTATTCTTGCGAAGCCTATCTCTAATGTATCTATGTATACTCCTATGGATAGGACGTTGGTTCCTTGTTGAAGTGGAATGATCATGGTAATTGAAAAATCCATGAATTCGGTCATTGGAGTACATTCTTGGATGTTATAAGTCCAGATATCTGTTCCACCATTGTTTACTGTCGCTATTATGTTTGGGTTTCCTATTATACCATATGTTCTTATTAGTGCTGTTAGCACTAGCGTTGAATCACTTTCAACAGTAAATTCATGAACATATGGTATTCCATAAGGCCCATCGAGAGGCTGTTCGACACTCATCGAGTCAGTGAAAACTGATATCTGTATATTGGAGCCATCTGAACCAGGCGGTCCTTCTGGTCCTTGAGGTCCTTCTGGTCCTTGAGGTCCTTCTGGTCCTTGAGGTCCTTCTGGTCCTTGTTCACCTTCTGGTCCTTGAGGTCCTTCTGGTCCTTGTTCACCCTGGTCTCCCTGCGGTCCCTGTTCACCTGGAGGTCCCTGTTCACCTTGGGTACCCGATGATCCAGAAGATAAGTCATCTATTTGTACTTCAAGAATCGTTAGTCTCTGCAAGATGTTTTCTATTGTTTCCCCTAGTTTCCAGATTTGGGCTAATGGGTTTCCACTGAAGATGCTTGGCCTAGCTTCAACTGTCTGAGCATTGAAAAGCATTAAACCAATAAGAACAGCATATAGCTGTGCTTTCCGTATCTGTTTGTTCATTTTTTACCATCCGCTATACCGATTTATTCAGCATTTAATGTTTGATGAAGGGGGATTCAGATATCTCCTATTAAGCAGGTATGAATATTTCTGGTATGGAGCCGCATTTACTAGACACACCTCCATATATAGTAATAAACAGTAAATTAATAAGAAAATCATATTAAATTAATTGATTTTAGAAATATCAACTCACACATAAGATTGCAGGAAAGAATACATGCATAAAAAAGGGGAATGTTTCGGGAGATATCTCCACAGAGGGTAGGGTTCGAGTTCTCTCTTATATGAAAAGTGTCGGGGGTTCGGTCTGAACCCATTGAAGTGAGGATAAACTACATAATCTAGATAAAAAAAAGAGGAGTTTAATGTAATTTTATATTTGTGTGTATGTCTGGAATGCTTTCTGGAACTTTTCGTCGTTGTCGAGGTACGCCTCGAGCTTCCAGTTCTCGGTTGGCCACCATATCGCTATTAGGTTCTTTAGCTGTTCCTCGTTGTCTGCCTCGATGAGTCTAAAGCCCTTGCATCTGCTTGTGAAGCATGTGTTTGTCAGCATCTTGGGGAATTTTTCAGGAGTCTCTTTAAGTGCCTTACTGAACCTTGCCCCTATCTCGCTCTCCTTTTCCCTGTCCTCTATCTTCCACTCCCAGTGCCATATGTACTTCATTTTCATAGCCTCTTAGTTTGGTTCGGTATGCATGCACGCATGCATGTAATAGAGTCTTGTGAAGTGAGGATAAAATCATCGATGTGAGGATATAATCAGGGATTTGGTTAAACCCCATAAAATCATCGATGAAAAATAGAGGGTATTCGGGAGAAGTCTCCACAGAGGGTAGGGTTCGAATCTCTCCCGGGCTACTATTCAATTCTCCCGGGTTACTGGAGATCACGAACGCTTCCTAAAGAGTTATACACCATCGAAGTCGCATACATGCTTAAACCCAAGCTCTATGAGGCGCGCGCACGTTACTTTGCATCGTTTACGATTTCCTTCATGTAGTTTGTGAAGGTTATGGTTTTATATCCCTGTAGCTGGTGTTCAAGGCTGTTAACCTCCCAGTCGATTTTCTCTATTTCATCACATATCGAGGCTAGACCCGTCTTGGCCTTGCCTATCACCGAGTCGTGATGTTTCTTATGTTCATCTATCTCTTCTTTCAGCGATTCATAGCGTTTGCCATAGTCTTGTTTGACGAGGTTCTTCTCGCTCTGTATCTCCGACTTGGCTTTCTTTTCGTCTTCCTTGAGTTTGTCCAGCTGAAGCTTGTATTTGTCCTTTATTTTTTTCTCCTCTTTCGGACTAAGCTTGGTGGGCATACTTGATTCGTACCTCTCCTCTAGCTGGGCTCGCCACCGTCTAAGCGATTTAACTTGCTCGGGTTTTATCCACCCCACTGATACTGTTCCTCCTTTTCTTAGCTTGAAACGTGCACCGTTTCCCGTGAAGAGTGAGTTACTTACACTCACGTCCATGAAGTCTGCTGCTGTCGTTATACCATTACGCGAAAGGATGAAACCCTTTATGATGCCAATGCCGCTGATCCTTGAGCTTCTGACCCTGTGACCCGATAATCTATCCGCTACATAGTTACTCTGTGTTTCCTTGAGGAGGTAATACTTTTCATTCCTCTCCTGGGTCTTTATGTCTTTCTTTGCTTTTTCAATCTCCCGAAGCCGGTTCCAGTGGACGGATTCCAGTTTCTTTAGCTCCAACGCCTCTTGGTTTCTCAAAGAAACGATCTCGTCTTTCAGTTTCCTTATCTTCTGATTTATGTCGTCTTTGATCTGGTTGACGATATCGATTTCTCTATGAATCTTTTTATGTCTTGACTTTATCTCTGCTTCAAGTTTTTTTACTCTTAATTTTTTTTGATTTCTTTTCCTCACGATTCCTTGGCGAATGTAAGATACCGGGATCGGAGAGGCTATTAATGGAATACCGGATGCGATGCGGGTTAACTCATTGATGGGTATCTGAAAGATGATATATAGACATTCAATTGCTAGGATGTAGATTAATGTCAGGATCAGAGCCAGTCTTTCAAGTCTCAGATTTTTACTAAAGCTCTGGTATTCTATCTCCTTGTTATCCCATATCCATGAGTTTTCTCTTTGAGGTATATTCACCTCGATGCCTTCCATGGATATCTGGGGTATCTTTGCTACCTCGTTCATTAACTGTCTACGTCTGTGCACGATCCCTTTCTCATCTACTATTGAAGGGATGTCTTCGAGGTTGTAGGTGTAGATCGCGTCCTTGAAGGTGTCCACTAGGAGCTTCAAGTTATCATCCGTTATTTCATCGATGGAGTTGAAAGCCTTCGAACTCTCCAGATCACTGAAATCGTTGCTCCTGAAAAGTAGGCACTGATCACCTCCTTTCACCTCTTCCCAGATCTCCGGTCTCCTTGATAGAGCGTTTAAAGAGATGTATATGACCCACTCGCTGAAGTTATCGATATGGGGACCAAAATCTGACAGCCTTCTCTCAGGGTGCTGGTAGTTGATATGCCCCACCTCACTGCTTTGAAAGCCTTCGAGCCCCGGAACAAACATTGCGTCATAGTCAATTATCTTTAGTTCATTGCCTACGACCATGATGTTCTGGTCATGTAGATCGCAGTGAGAAATTCCTCGCATCTTAAGCTCCTTAACCATTTTCTTAAACTTTTCAGCCATGTCTTCCATGGTTTGGCTGTTTTTCCGGTTTTTCTCTACGTACTCTCCCAATGTCTGGCCTTCAAGCCACTCCATCTTGAGTATGGGGTGCCATTTTCCTTTCACCAGTATACCTTGGTCGATGTACTCGAATTTTACGAAGTAGGGTATCCTCTTCCTTTTCAGGAAGTCATGAATGACTCTGTATCTCTTCTCTATATCCTTGACGTCTCGGAGGAAGCAACGCGCGGCGTAGCTCTTTTTCCCCCGCTTAACCTGGAAGACCCCGGCGAATCCTCCTGATATGACCTTAGGCAGCCCGAATACACCGGGGACGGGCTTACTTTTTTTAAGGTCACTGTCGCTGAAGCACAGGTCTGGTCGTTGTATTGCCTCCTGATACTCTTGCAGCGTGGGTTTAAGCAAGGATTACTCCTCCAACAGCTTAACCCGGGCTATCGTAACATCATCGTTTTTTAACCTGTTTTCTTCTCGTAGACGATTAATATATTCCATTAAACCTTCGTTGTCTACTTCGAGAAACTCATCGAGGGTGACCCAAGGTCTTTTTTCCTCCGCGATCTGCTTGATAAACCAGTTAGCGACAGCATCAGTCATCAAGTAAAAGGCGTCACCGAAGAGGAATTGGCCTGTTTTAATCTTGATTTTGTTATCCAGTTCCAAGTTATATGCTGGGTTTGATGATATAAGATCGGGGCTATTACCGAAGTTAGATGAATCCATCACGGGGAAAGCCTCGATCAGATTATCTCGAAGCTGAAAAAGACAGGAATCACCAATAGAATAGGCCCTCCAGTATCCTCCTGTAGGGGACGAGTTAACGAAATGAGGGGGTTATCGCTCTCTTTCCTTTTTTTGACGTATGTGTCCCTCTGATAGTTATAGACGCCGATGCAGAAATCAGTGAATAGACGCATATCTAGGTCTGTTCGGTCGAAGGCGACATAAGAAATTGTCAATATCTTGCTCCATAGCTTACTCAGAAACCCCTCGCTTGCACCATCGGCGATGGCAACAGATTGATGGCTTCGCTTGATCTCCCTCCCGAGAGGAAAATAAAAGTCCTCGTTTTCCTTTGGAAGACTACCCTTTTTGGGTATAGAAAAACAGGAGGAGATCAGCTTCATGGAGGATTGGTCTCATCGTAGGTTTGTAGCTCTCGTCCCTATGTCTAGGAATTGGATTACTTTGACCATGTCGGAGTTGAATATGAATCCCCTGGATTCGTCTGTCACCTCGAAGCCCTCACTCTCGGCCTCCAGTCTGATTTTTTCGGGGAGCAAACTTGACATATCGTATAGGAGACGGGCGAACTCATCTGGCAGACCCTCGTTCGAGTCAGGGAACTCGATGGGGGAAGCCTTTATGGAGGAGAGATGCAAGTTGAATAATAGCACGTTACCATCGCTACTCTCAAGCTGCATTATGGAGTCCGCCACCGGGGAGGGATCACCGTCTGTGGGCTCGCCGTCGGAGATGTTAATCACTATGGGAGGGAAGCAGTCGGGATTATCATCAAACCAGTCCAATAGTATGTTTTCAGCCTTCTTTAAAGCCTGCTTCATGGGTGTCGGGCCTTTCGCTACTGGTTCGAACCATATAGGGAACTTTACCTCCTGCTCGATGATGCCCCCGGCTCCGTCCGGTAACTTTTGTATTCTTTCCTCAATCATCAGAGGCTGATCGCCGATGGTGCTTATTGGAACAAGATCCTCTCCAGATAAGTCTCCTCCAAAAGCTGGGCCTACCTTTACGCCGTAACCTATTACGCCTACATGGAAATAGTCCCTTATTCCCTCAGCCTTGGCACACCTTAGAACCAAGTTCTGTAGGAGCCTGTTTATTGCATCGGCTACTGCCTGCGCTTTGGAGCCTGAGGTGTCGCCGCCGAAGGGGTCTTCCATTGATCCCGATTGGTCGATCAAGAACAGGAAACACGTTGGGTTTTCTCTGCTTATCTCAGCTGTGTACAATTCAATCCTTATATTATTTGTGCTACCTCAAATATAAAAAAAACTGATCTCAAAAATAAACCTGATATAGTAATTAAAACTATGTACCATGATCAGAGTGGAACTTATATCATATTAAATATGAGCTTATAATCTATTCTTGTATATTACCATAAACATTAAGATCAGTAATAACAACTTTATATAATTGTTCGTTTTCCGAGTTTTTAATTGTATTATCGATGCTAGTAAGAGATAAAAAACAAATTGAAAAAAGTCCAGAAAGTCAGATGTATCTTCAATTAACTCCTACTGAATTTTACGAGTTTATCAATACAAAGAGGAAATATTCGGGAGATATCTCCACTGAGGATAAGGTTCGAATCTCCTCGGGCCCGCCACGGATCAACCTTACGAACACGGAGCCTCTAAGTACATTTTCAAGACGATTGTTCCATTTTCCTTTTAATATCAAAGGAAAATCAAACGATGCTTTGAGCTTCAACTTATCCACCATGCCTGGGTGTGCGGGATACTATGGCAAACCAATTGAGGAATGGATTAGACAAGGTTATTCATGTCAAGAATGTGCATGGGAAAAAATATGTTTAGAAAGCTCTGAAAAAGATAAGCAATTACGGTCTAAACAAAAAGAACATCTAGATATTGATTTACAGGTGGAAAAAGTAATTACAGAGTAATAGCACATCATGTATTCTCTCGATATAAGAGATAAAAAAAGAGGGTAAGTTTCGGGAGATATCTCCACAGGGGTTGGGGTTCGAATCTCTCCCGGGCTACTTTTCAATTCTCCCGGGTAAACTGGAGATTACTTACTCTTCCTGAAAAACATCAATCCATCTGTGGATGTTAGCTCATAGTTGAAAAATTATGGAAAGAAAGGTTAGGGTTGTTGCATAAATCTTTGTCTTTCAGGATTTGGAATGTAAGTCACATCAGGGTATTTTCTCTTCAATTCCTTTACTAGAAACTCAAAACCATATTCCATATCAGGATAGTTAAATCGTTCTCTCCATTCCTCGAATATCGTTTTACTCTTTTCCCATACCGCAAATGGAATGATTGGATCCAAATATGATAACACGGTTTCCAAGTCGATGTGACCGTTAAGGATTCTTCGACCTAATCCATCGTAGTATGAAAACATACTGTACCAATGAAGGGCTGCTTCAGGATTAACATAGGGACCATACTTTTCACTCCACTCTTCGTAAGATGAG
>SMTZ1_10007599_pt1 | contig 10853 bp, 4 predicted proteins | sample DeeMarSWOR136_30_FD_25667 | JGI IMG/M metagenome (IMG submission 25667) | reverse complement strand
GATGCAAATGTGATGAATCAGGCTGTTCAAATTGCAAGCGTTAATCTGAAGGTGCGATCAGTTTCAAAAGTAACCGATGCAAAATTTGAATATGGCACAATAGATGTGTTCGATCTTAAAAATGTGGATATGGATCAACTGGAACATGGTAAGATTTCAGCCATGGCAGGCAATGCTGCTTATGAAGCTGTGAAAGAAGTCATTGAACTAGCGATGAAGAAACAGGTCTATGGTACTGTGACCGGTCCCATTCATAAAGAGTCTATCAATTTGGCAGGACATCATTTTTCGGGTCATACAGAAATCTACGCTCATTTTACCAAATCCAGCGATTACGCCATGCTGCTCGTTTCTGAAAGCTTACGAGTGATTCATGTTTCCACCCATGTTTCTTTAAGACAAGCCTGTGATCTGGTCAAGAAAGATCGGATTTTAAAGGTAATTCAATTACTTGATAATGCCTGCAAACAATTTGGCATAGAATCTCCAAAAATAGGTGTAGCGGGACTCAATCCACACGCCAGTGATGGTGGACTATTTGGATGGGAGGAAGAGAAGGAAATTATCCCTGCAATTGAAGCAGCTAAAGCAATGGCATTTGATGTTGAAGGACCGCTTCCAGCTGACATTTTATTCCCCAAAGCCAAAGGGGGCTGCTACGACGGCTGCGTTGCTATGTACCACGACCAGGGTCATATCCCATTTAAATTTGAAGGATTTATTTGGGATAATGAGCAAGGGAAAATGAAAACGATCAAAGGAGTCAATATTACTTTGGGAATTCCCATTGTCCGGGTCTCGGTTGATCATGGTACGGCATTTGAGATTGCAGGGAAAGGGATTGCCAATCCTGATAGTTTAATTCTGGCAATCAAATATGCGGCGAAAATGGTAGCGAATCGAATGGAGTAGTGGGTAATAGATTGCGGGAGTATTAGAAAATTTGTTCAAATGAGAGTTGAATTAATATTTAAGATACAAATGATTATTAATCTTTCATTTCTTAAAAAAAGTTAAGTGGATTAAATTATAAAACTACAAAACCAATTTAAGGATTTACTCGCAGGTGACACAAATTAGCTGGACGAAACATTTGTTAATCTTATCCAAGACAAAATTAATTGAGGAAAAAGAATTTTACCTGAAATTATCAATTCAAACTCCACACTGGAGTTAATGTTTCACAAATTTCTCGCCGATCACATCCCGATCGTCTCTCCGTGGCTTTTCTTCTATCCTTCCATCTAATAATATAGTTATTTGTCATTTCTTTAGCTAATATAAATGTCAACTCTTTTGCCTTGATATGTTTTATTTCATTATTCGTTGCAGCATTGTGAAGCGACAAACAGATTTGATTGAGGCAATAGTTAATTGCATCATTGGTATTATATAGATTCCCACTTTCATCTAAACACATAAACTTTCTGGCTCCTACCTTCACGGATTCCAGAAAAATCTCAAAATCATGGGGATCATCTATATCGATAAAAGTATCTTCATTATTTTGACTTATTTCTGAATACATTTTACAAAATGTTTTATAAAGTCGTAGAGTGACATTTTTAGACCTGCGATCTGCAGTTGTTCTACGATCCACACCATTTCTGCGATCATAACCTCTACGTCTTTCACCAGGATCGAGAAACTTCATCCCAAACTTAGTAAATAACTCCTTAAAGCCGGAAGTGAGATCCTGGGTAAAATCAATAAATTGAAATTGATCTGATCCCGGAAAATCTTCATTTAAATTCATTTTTTCAAAAAGTAATGGAATGATCTCAGCATGTGGTTTAAACTTTCGAAATATTGAAATATCTTCTGTAATCCAGCTCGAAGATCGAGCATTTTCTGTAATCAAAACTAATAATGTATCACTGGTCAGCAGTGCCTTATCATTATTTTGTTCGAAATCAGAATCAATTTCTAAATCGGAGAAACTACACCGGGTTTTAATAGAATAAAAATCAAACAAATGAACAAGGAATTTTGCCAAAGAAATATCTTTAGTCGAATGAGAAATAAATAATTTAATCATCCCAAAATCCCACCTCACTTTCTTTGGAATTCATTTTTTAGAGTTTAGTCATATCCAATTTTAGACACTTAGAACTTATGTCAATTCAGTTCACCTTTGCTATTGCAAATAACATACCATATCAATATTAAAATATTATAGTTATGAAGATGATTTAAATATGTATTACTCTATATTTTTTAGCTATATTATTCATTCGCTTTTCATAACATATAAAAATTACTAAATGTTATTTATTGATATTCAAAAATAATTTTGCTTCTCTTACATGGTTTTAGTTTAATACAGCAATGAATGGACGAAAATTGACCATTGATTACAAAAATAATACACAGCTTAATTACAAAAAATAACCGCAAAGTCAATAAGGTGGGCACCAGCGATACTAAGATAATACATATCTTAATAACCCGTAGACCATCTTTGTTTTCTTTGCGGTTAGCTTTCAGACTGATTTTTCTATAAGACCAGGTTAAATCAGATTGTGTAAAAATGTAAAATTTAACTTGAATGCTATCATTCCGAATCCAACAGAACGGATTGGGAATGATAGCAAACTTGAGTATTTTCACATAGCCTGAAAAAAGTAACCAGGGGAGATTATTCATCTTTTTTTTTGAAAACGGGTTGTGATGAACATTTGATTAATTATTTAGTTCTCCCCTGGAAATTTTATTATCTGTAGGACAACATGCCATCTTGTCTTACATTAGAATGAAAAGCCAAATGAAAAACGATGAATGCTCTGGAGTCTACCAAAATCGGTAAAAGCATAATCGAAAGTGCCTTTATAGTTATTGAAACTGAAATTCAATCCGACTCCTGCGGAAAAGCTTTCTTCCTGTTGTTCCTGCTGAACCGTATTGAAACCAGCCCGGATGAAAAATATGTCCATAATAGCCGTTTCTGCCCCAATGATCAGGGCTTCAACTCGATCATTAGTTTTCACAAATTCAACACATTCAGTAATGTTTACCGATTCGCCAAATGGATCCCAGCCATAGCTCAAGCCGAATCGGAAGGTCATCGGCAGCGGATAAGGTGTTGTTTTCATATTCGCATCTATTGGCGCGACATTACCCGCCTCAGGAAAGGCATTATATTGAGTAAGCAAACCAGCACCTGAAAATTTCATCTCATTGCCGAAATTTGCCATGTTCATCGCCAATTTTAGACCATTAAAACCAATATCATAAATCGTCCCGAGATCAACAGCAACAGCAGTGGCGCTCATATCCCAGATGGATTCACGGATGATTTTCAGCTTAATCCCAAACGAAAAGCGATCGGTCATATTTTTTGCGTAGGTTAAGCCCACAGCAAAATCAGAAGCATTGAAAAAATTGCCTGTTCCCTGGGGTTCTTCGGGGGTCGTGACTTCCATCTCACCCATTGTAACAGCGGTTAGACTGATACCAAAATTTCCCAATGTGCCGGTATTATAGACAAATCCGACATAAGTATGATTGATATCCGCGAACCAATCTGTGTAAGAAAAGATAAGTTCATTGCTCGAAATTCGTGCCACACCGGCTGGATTCCAATAGAGAGCGGAAGCATCGTTGGCTATCGCGGTAAAGGCACCTGCCATACCTTGCGCCCGGGCGCCAACACCAATTTTCAGGAACTGGGCGCCCGAAGTTCCACGTTTTGAGAACTGAGCCAATGCCATTCCTGAAAAAACGTATGCGATAATTATTGTTAAACAGATTATTCTTTTCATTTTATCATTTCCTCCTGATAAATCGAGTGAATAGATTTTCAATTGATAGCATCTTAAGTTATTCCATAAATTCAGGAAAATTTTTTTTGACAGGATTAACATGATAAAACAGGATTACTTTTTGTGTTAGGGTAAAATTTTTTTATCCTGTTGATCCAATTAATCCTGTTATCCTGTCTTTCAATCCAATCATCTGACAACGGCAAATTTACCAACGTGGTCACCCATGCCTGGTGCTTCAATATGGTAGATATAAATACCTGCTGCTATTTTCTGGTTATTGTGAGTTAACAGATCCCACCATTCCCAGCCGGGTTTATCGCTTTCAGTTTGCTCGTTATGTTCAATCGTTAGCACATGGTCGCCGGCTAAGGTGTAGACTCGAATGGTACACATTTCAGGAAGATTTATGAATTGCAAACGAGCGTAATCTTTGCTGCGCTCCCAAGTATTTCGAACGATATATGGATTGGGTACAACCTTTATTTCTTCAAGCATCTTTTCAGTTGGAGCAACCTTTTCAGCAAATGTTTGGAAAGCATATTTGTCATTCACTGAAAATTGCTTCGTGAGCGTCAGTTTATAAATGTCACCCACCTGGGGTGCTATCTCACCGGTTTCTGGCTTCGCTACCTCGAACTGAATCGTAAAACCGGACTTCCAGGTTGCTGACCTCGTATCAAAATAATCTTCCATAATTTTAACCTGGTCGCCATTGGTGAAATTATCCCGCATTTCCTGGGTGCTGTCGCTGGCACTATTGAACAGAAAATAGCTTTTTGCCTGATAACTGGTATCCGATTCAATTCGCCACACTTCAAAAGGAAGGGTAAAATTAGCAGGATAGGTGGTTATAGATTCCTGACCTGTAAATCGAATTTCGTAATCAACTGGAAAATTTAATATGGGAGAAAAATTCTCAAACGACCAATTGGTTCCTGAATCACTCAACCATTCACTGGACAACAGCGTGCCATTGGAAGGTTCATCAAGAAGAGTCAAATAAACTCCATTAAAATAAGTTTCTTCCCCATTTAAATTGGCGGAATTCGATACAACCATTTCATTATTTGTCAGGTCAGTCACCGAAAAGGTTTTGTCTCCTTCAACAACCTGAAAACTGATTTCATATTCTGCATCAAGCACATCACCAGTAATCGGCGAGATTGATATCCTTGGTAATTCACAGGTTGCATTTCCTGCTACATGTTCTGCTATTAATGCTTTTGGTCTCTCATAGCCCAGTTTATAAAATCCGGGTCGAACCGATGCTCGATTTTGATCAAGAATGATACCACATTCCAAACTCCTCAATCCCGGTGTTCCCCGATCGTAAGAAGTAATGGCATAATGATATTCCACACCGTTGATAACATCGCTATCCCTGAATAAATGGACTAATCCAGAATCGTCTCCCAGGTATTTATCATCCGGATGATATTCATCATACGCATCATCAGGATTTATCGGCGCCCCATTTACAATACCATTTTCAATATCCCATTGGGCAACTAGCTGCCATTCTGTAGTTGGATCAGCCGGATTCCAGTTGCCCAAAGGGCCAACGCCTGTGCGGCTCTTGTAAAGCCGATAACCCTCAAAGTCTTGTTCTTTGGTTACTGGATCAAGTGTTGTTTCTGCTTTATCGTCCCAAAGTACCAGCACTTCACCATCTCTTGGGATGAGTGAAATTTTCGGTTCTGGCGGAGGTGACGGACTGACCCACCCTTCATCGTACATCTGCTGGGCTAAATCACACGCTGCCTGGAGCGATTCCAGGTCTTTTGCACAGAGCATCCCAACAACGACCCTGGCGGTGTCACCAGGATTCAATGTAAACGGCCCGGTCGGCATGCAAAATCTTTTATCCTCAGGGCTTGCATCGACATCAAAGGTGCCATTGGCAGCCATGACATCATAACGTTCAACATCAGTCCCGGGATCAACGTCGATAGTAAAAATACGAAAGGCAGTCAATCCCAACTGTTCTCCAGTAGCTGGATCAAGCGGGCTTTCGAGAAATACATACCCTAAGTAGCCAGGATTGGTTGACCAACCCGATTCTCTCCCATCATTATCATAAGTATAGGCAAGATTACGAGTTTCATCAAATCCAACCATATCATCCTGTGCATCCCCAACATCTGGATCGACAACAACACCGAGGTAAGTATCCAATAATGGCGCATCCGAAGCATTGATAATATCATAGGTTAGAAAAACAAAATTCTGGTTGAAAAAATAATTCCAGGCATAACCTTGCTGGATAATTTGGACGCCAAGGATATCAGCACTTGTATCAAACTTATAGGTTTGATCGACATCGCTAAACCAGGCGTAACTATCCTGTACCGAGACTGTCACCGGTTTATAGCCTTCACCTGCTTCTGCCCAGGTATAAACAGTATCTGCATCGTCTGTTTCAGGATCACCATCAGGATCAGGATGATAATAGCCCGATGGCCAATCCGGCAGGTTTTCTTGTTCAATTCGGGAAGGATAGTCTGTGCTCATCAAAACTCTCACGCTTTCGGAATCAAAAGCATAATTATGAGAATCATCATATTCATAACCAGGCACCAGTTCGCTTTGACCGCTATTTGGATTATACCCGACAGCCACTAATTTATTGCCATCCTTAATCGACCCGATCCAGATACCTGCACCAAATATGTATGCCTGACCCGATCCTTTTGGCCAAATACCACCAGCGCTGCCTGTGCTTATTTCATTCCCATGAATTCCATAATTGGTAATCGGCAAATAAAGCTGCCCGACATTATGATAGCGTAAATCAAACATATTGTCGGGATAGGTTTGTTTCATTAGCTTCGTTTTGGACGAAGCAGATTTTGTTTTCGCATTAAGCGTTGCTATGCTAAATAGAGTCATGGTCGTGATCAATAAAATTGATAACAACCAATAAAGAGACTTTTTTTTCATCGCGTTTCCTCCAGTATAAAATTTGATTCATTATTCGTTATTCGAGATTTGTTATTCAAAATTCAATATTCAAAATTATATAACTTAAAAATAAACCTGAAATCCGACCCAGAATCGCCTGCCGCGCATAAAATTGGTCTTTCGAGCATAATTATCATGAATATAGCGTAAATAAGCATTATAATATTCTTCAGGCGTAACCATACCATCCTGCGCGCCAATCACATCTTCATAATCGCCATCCCCGTTTAAGTCGATTGGGTCTGCCAGTAGAACATGACCTTTTTCATTATAGGGCTGCGGATTCCATTCCTGAATGCCCAAATCCGCATTCGCGCCATATTCCGGGTCTTCCCCGTCAATAAAAGTGGAAGAGCCCATTGAGTACACTTTTCCATCCCAATAGGGGCTGCCAGTTCGTGGATATACGCTGATCGCTCTTCGCTCGTTGAACAGGTTTTCTATTTCGCAGAAGAACGAATAATTCACGCCCCAGAGTTTGAAGTCTTTATTAATGCGGGCATCGGTACGCATATACCAGGGCTGTCTTGCCCCATTAAAATCACCGACCTGGTTTCCCCGGGAATCCTCTCTCGTATATGGTTGTCCGCTATGATAGCGCCATACTAAGTTCACACCAAAATTTTCCAGAATATTAATCCCAAATAGCAGCGGACCTGCATTTTCGGGGATACGATAATCGAGCAGGATATTGGCGGTATGCCGTTGATCAAAGTCAAGCCAATAATCCACCTGGGGATAAACTCTCATTTGACCCGTATACGGATCAGGCGGTCCATTGGTGACTAACTGGTAGTGTTGAAACTGCGAAGAACTGGTTCCCCGCGCCCAGGAAAGTGTATAATTAATATCAAAGCTGAAATTATTGCTATAACGCTTTTTAAGTGAAAGCTCGATTCCATAAGCTTTGCCATATTCTGAGTTCGTTAGCACTGAATAATTACTTGGAATGGCGGGAATGAATCGGATACCTTCAATATCATATAAATCTTTGTAGTAGCCAGTAACATCGATACTCAGTGTAGTGGTCACCTGATGCCCGACTCCGAATTCCCAGGCTTTGGTTTTTTGAGCGCCTAAATCCGGATTGCCAATATTCTGGTTTCCCCGCCGTAACAATCGAGTGGGCATCACAACGAAGTCATAAAGGCTATTAAATCTTGGCTGTTCAAAGAACCAGCCATAGTTAAAATGCATGACTGTGTTGCTCGAAATCGGGTGAGAAATGCCCAATCGAGGACTGAGTTGCCATTTTGTATCCGCATCGATCCACTCCGCGTCTTCCCGGGTATCGAGAACATCTGCCCGCACCCTGGCATTGGGTTCAATATAATCCAACCGCAAGCCTGCATTAACCACCATACCCTGCCACTCCATTTTATCCAATAGATATACCGCGCCTGTTTTCGGCTCGTATTTGTAAATATCTTCAAACGGTACCGGATCGTACGGCAGCGAATTATAATCTTTTTCCATCGTGTACATGAAATACTCCAAGCCAATCTTTAATTGATGGTTCACGGTAACCTGCGAAACAAAATCCCACTTGGAAGCCAGGTAGCTGCTTTCATATATGCGACTGCCATTTCGAGTATCTCCACCGCCGCGGAAAACATTAGCCAGACCATAAGGATTATCCCAGGGATAACGTGGCGTATTCGAGAAACCGGATTGCTTATAAGAAAATTGATCCCAAACCCCGTCTCCATCACTATCTCGATTATCGATCGGGACAAATTCGTAATCTTCCCACCAATTTTCAAAAATTGATAAAAATCTATCTTTAGAATCACGAAGCATCCTTTTCGAGCGATTATCAAAGTTGCTAAAATAAGTGACATTGGCAGTATAAAATGTTTTTGAGCTGATGGTATGTGTCCAATTTAATTTATACTGCTCGCTTTTTTGCATTCGAGATGGAAAATGATCCAGCATATTCAGGCTGGGTGTATATGCCCAACCTAACGAATCATACGCTTCCTGCTGGGTTGTATAACGCCAATCCCAATCATACTCATCCCATTGATCACGCGCTTTAAATCCACCTAACATGATTTTCATATCAGGATTGATGTTGTAAGTCAATTTAAATTGTGCGCTGTATTGTTGTTCTTCATTGTGAGGAGACCAACCCAGGTTATTACCAGCCGGATCAAGAACTTTATAGCCCGGTCCACTATTGATGATAATACCATTGATGGTATTCTTGTAGGAATTGTTACCATCTTTTGGAAAATAGACCTCATCGTACTGTCCCCGGCAATCCGTAGTAAATACTCGACCGGAAACATAAAATTTTAATTTATTAATTCCCGGAACCGGTCCACCGAAGCTTAATTCGTAAGTATTGTCATTAGCTGAAAAAGTCTTCTCCCCAAACGGTTCATCAGTGGTGTAGCGTAACTGTCCCGAATATTTATTTCCTCCCTCCTTTGTAACCAAATTGACTACTCCGGACATTGCCTGTCCATATTCAGCGCTGAAACCTCCAGTGAGCAGGACAATTTCATCAATAGCATTCCGGTTTATCGTTGCGCCGACAATTCCCTGCAACGGATCTCTAACCGTCATACCATCGACCATGTAGCTGATTTCCGTGCCCCTGCCACCACGGATGTGATTATCAACCACACCAGCCTGGAGACTAATTGCATCCTGAAAGGTATCAACTTTGGGCATCAACAAAACTTTGCTGCCCTCAATCTGCCGATTTGAAGACGTTGCATCCCGACTGATCATGGGACGCTCAGCCGTAATCGTGACAGTTTCACCCAATTCCATCACTTCACTGGTTAATTCAAAATCAACCGTTGTTGTCATGTCCTGGATGGCTCTTATCCCGGATTGTTCGATTGCTTTATAACCGAGATATCGTGCCATAATGGTGTAAGTTCCAACAGGCACATTGATGATAAAATACTCGCCCTTAAGATTAGTGGCCGCACCCATGTTGGTGTTTTTAATAATCACATTGGCACCAGCCAGCGGTTCGCCGGTATCTTTGTCAACGACCTTCCCTGAAATTTTTCCGGTCACCCCTGCAAACATTAGGGAAGGAATCAACAACAGCATCAAACAAACTAATAATTTGTTCCTCATAGTTTTAGGTCCTCCTGGTTTGGATTAATTATGAATCTGTTATTTGGATTAAGTGAATTTTCATCTTCGGGTTCTTTGTTTCTTTATAGTTCAGTTTTTATTCTTAATGGAATTATTTGGATTTATTTGCTTTGGTAATGTGTTAAAATCTTACTTAATATAACTCAATATTTTTAATCCAGTAAGGTTATTAATTAAAGAGATTTAAGGAGAGAATCAATAACCCGAATGGGGTACATTAATGGTGGACAAAATTGTTTAAGTCAGATTATTTAACCCAAATGTAGTATAATCGATAGCTTTACGCTTAATAGGGATTTGCAATAAACATTTGCTTAATTCTTTAATGTTCCAATTGAAATTATGGGACAATTTAATAAACTGTTTACTTTGAAAAAACCTTAATCCTTCAAATTATAGTAATCGTAAAGAGTTAATAAAATTCTTGATTTTTACCAAAATATTGTCTATTTTTTATTCATTAAGTTCTCATCTATGTTTACATCCACGATTATTCAACAACGCTGTCCATTCTAAATTCAGGGAGTGGGATAAAATCAGTACTCAGTTTATTCTTATAATATATTAATTTTTTACAAGGAAAGAATTTTTCAAATATCCAGGTTATTTAATCCCACTCCCTTAATTTACTGTCCTGGTTAATGTAAGAAGAGTTACTCTAATGACACGAATCTAATAACACGAACACTGAAAATTAAAATGTACTCGATTTAAACGAAATATTCACGTCAAACGAATCCACAGGTTTATAAAATTTTCAACATTCTTATAAAAAACAATTCAAAAATGTACAATAATTAACTGTAGGACAAATTGGCAATTTGTCCTACAGTAGAAATCTAATAGTTTTGATTCTTTAGGAGAGCTTCTGATGCCAGATGAAGATTATCTGAATCCCGATGATTTTCTACAACTGCTTGAACGGATTTCAAATATTCGTTATCGCATACTGTTAAATGCTGGAGTCAAGCATATTCCAGCCGATGAGCTAAACAGCGTTGGATATTT
>SMTZ1_10015545_pt1 | contig 10855 bp, 2 predicted proteins | sample DeeMarSWOR136_30_FD_25667 | JGI IMG/M metagenome (IMG submission 25667) | reverse complement strand
TTATTTTATCCAGTTTTGAGCGAATTTTGCAAAGTCTTCGAGATTGACAAACCCGTCGTTGTTAAAGTCGACCTGGATGGAACCTTCGCGGCCGGACGAAAGCCATCTGTCAGCGATTTTGGCCAAGACCTTAAAGTCATGCGGTATGCCGACGGCAGCGCTTCTGACAGTAACGTTGCCGCCATCATCGACTGCCTGATATGTGATAGTGTAAATCCTGCCGGTGTTGGTCCCGCTTCGCTCGGACCTTACAAAGATTTGGCCACCCTCTGTCACCTCAATATCACCGGTAGTTTGGCCGGCGCCAACGGTGTTAGCATCCTCGCTCATCACAATGTCGACAAGAGAGACCTGCGGTTCGGCGTCACATTCGTCGCTTACCGACCAGCTCGGTGTAATCTCGACCATTTTATGGCTCGGCGGCCATAGTATGTTTGGTGAAACGGAGAACTCGAATTCTGGCGGGATCGTGTCAACAAGAGTTATAAGAACCTGGCCGGGTTCGGAGTCGTCTATTCCATCATTTACAGTTAGAGTAATTACATATTCACCCGGGCAATTGCAATCCAACGTAACGGTTGGCGCAGGTCCATGCGCGGGACTTTCGATGAAAGGACCGGTCCATGTATAGGTCAGTGGAGTGCCTTCGGCATCGCTTGAAGCCGTACCGTCCAATGTAACCTTTGTTCCCTGGCCGGTATTGCAAGCACATTCGAGGATCTGGTCTTCGCCGGCATCGGCGACGGGCGGAATGTTGACCGTAGTAAAAGTCCAGTCATTTCCGTCTATCGCGTTGCAGCAGTTCTTCTCCACGACTTTCCAGTAGTATCTCATACCCCGCATCAGAGTCTGGCCGGGGTCAGGCGTCGGGTCACATATCGGGTCGGTCAAATCGCTTTCAATCAGCTCCATTTCGTTCGGATCCGTCCCCAAGTAAACGTCCCAGGTCACAGGACAAGGATGCTGGTACTTGAACAAAACGGCCAAATTAGGCTCCAGCGCCGGCTCGTTGCAGATATAGTTCAAACCCGTTTCAATGTCCCTCTGGATACCAACAGTAGCAAGCAATCCGGCCTCTGAGCTTGGATCCTTATAAAGAAGCAGGATTTCGTTGGTTCCTTCGAAGAGCTGGGCCTGACAAGTGACCCTGTCATCTTCGGAATAGAAGTGATTGACCCTGTCCCACTGTACCACCAGAATACGATTTGGCGACACGCCGACAATCGAATAATACACGTTATCGTATTCGGCGGGACTTGGTTTAAGATCGTCCCAGTAAACCGCTATGAAGCGCTTAACGTAGTAATCGGTATTGCATGGGATGCAGCAGTTGCCAAAGCCAAGGTACTCATTCTCGAAGTAAATAGTTCCATTTGAGCCAACAGCAACCCGCTTGTAGAGTTCGCCGTAGAAATCGAATACAAATGGCAACTCAATAGGGTAGTAGTAGCTGTCATCAGTGAGATTTAGATTAATACCGTTTATAGTCTCGTTTGGTTCGTGTCCCGGCTCATCCTGCTCATGCCCATCCGGCGGCGGAGGAGGCGGTGGTGGAGCACCGACCTCAATCCAATCGAAAGAAGGGCCATTCGGATCATAGCTGTCGAGGAAGATGTAATTTCCAGCATCAGGACCACCACTATGCGGTACACCTCCACTATCCTCTACCGCTATTTTTTGCGGTGGCCGCGAATCTTTCAAACCGACTTCATCGCCTTTTCGTACTCCTGTGAACACGTACTCGTATTCAGTCGCATCTGACCTGCCCCATAGCTGAACACCGGCCTCTGCCCCGTTTGCATCCCGAATCCCACCTTCTTCTTCATACATACTCATACCCTCAGCGGCCGCTGCCGGTCCGGGCAGCCCACCGCCTCCGGGAATCGGGCTGTAAGTAATGTTATCCAGTGCGAAACGCGCGAAATCCGGGTCGGGATGAGAAAAAGTAATTTCAACACGCGCAATCGGCTTTGTGCTTGTACCGACATTGAAGCCCTCCGTCCAGATGAAACCCATATCACGGGCATCGGCTGAAAAAGTGCCGATCTTGCTCATCAAATTATCATAGAAAACCATAGTGCTTGCATCCGGTTGAGTTACCAGAGCGCTCAATACGAAACCGTAGGAGACTCCGAAAACGGGAACGGCAAAGTCCAGTGTCAAAGTGCCAAAGGCGTCTCCCTCGATATATGGCTCCCGGACATATAGTGTGTCACCGGGACCGCCGGTGATGGAAGCATCATAAGAAGAGAAAGCGAATGTCACGTCGGCGATAACCATACCGTCGACTTGAGTACCTTCCATTCCATCAAACGTAATCGTACAAGGTTCACGTTCCGGTCCCCAGAAGTTCCATATCAGGTTCGTATCGAGTCCAACATCTCCGGCGCCGTCGCACGGGTCCGGAAATCCCGGCTTTGCAAGTGGATTACAATACAACTCGAAGTCCCCATCACTTTCATCGATATATTTTCCGTCGGTTATGAGGATACGGTAATCCGAATCGAACGGCAAGCTTGCAGGTATTTTCCATGTGAACTTCCCGCAGCCGGGAACGTCTTCGGCCAAGAGCGCGTAAAAGCTGCCTCCCTTGTACAGTTGAATATCAAAGACAGAGTCTGTGGCTATGGAGTACCATTCAATATCGTGCCTGGAAGAAATTTCCCATCTTTCTCCTCCGTTAGGGGCAACCACAGTAACTGAGGGCGTTGCGGTTAAGGCATTGTATGCATTGAGTCGTCTTCCCGAGACAGTTTTTCCGTCCAGCGCCGGTATTGGATCCCCCGTCCACAAGATTCTTGACTTCAATTCCTCCAGCGACATTAGGGGTCCAACAGAACCGGGAACATTCGCCATTACCAGAGCAGCCACACCCGCCACGTGCGGTGCCGCCATAGATGTTCCCCGCTTAGAAGCATAATCTCCGAGATGGTCTTCGATACACTGAATACGAATATTGTCAATTTCGGCTCCGAAGTACTCGCTATCAACATCATCGCTGGTCCAACTGAACCTGACCTTCATCTGCTCGTTGCGATAGGATTCCGGAATGTCAATCAGTGTCCAGAAGTAGTAGTATTGCTGGTAACAGCAGTTACTGTCTCTGTGAAATACCTTATTCCATTCAATTCCATCCCACACGTCGACGCTGAATTCATCACCGGCACCAATCCCGTAGCGGTAATTGAATTCAAGGGTAAGCCCCCGGAGTTCCCTTGTGTCTAAAGGAGGCGTAACAATAGAGCCGTCACTGCCGCTCAAATAAGGAAAGGAATTAGCCCAATCCCCGCGAGCGGCAATATTATCCGGGGCTTCTATGGTGGAAAGGACCGTTCCCCAGCGGTTTTCGGATCCATCCTGAAGCATCTTAGTGCCCCCAAAACCGGGAGTGGCGGCAGCCTGAAAATCCTCAAAAAACACGGTTTTAAATTTTGGTAATGTGCTTAGAATACCCACTCCCGGTGCCCCGACGTCCACCGTCTCAACACCGAAGTTGGAAAAACTTGCGAGCGAATCATCTTCGGTGGTTGCCGCGACAGCGATCACGTTAGAAACATCGTAACCGGAGGGGTAATGTGGTCGAGAGTCAGTATCGACACCCGAATTACCCGCCGAAGCTACGAACAGCACACCCTGGTCTCGGGCATCGGTAATGGCAGTTAAGAGAGACTGTGAGTATCCCCCTCCTCCCCAGCTATTGCTCAAAATCCTCGCTCCGTTTGCTACCGCATAGTTTATCGCCTCTATTGCATCCACCGTTTCGCCCTGACCTTCCGCATTGATGAATCTCAGGGCCATCAACTTACATCTCCAGTTCACTCCGGTTACGCCAATCCCGTTATTACCAACACCAGCAATTGTCCCGGAGACGTGAGTCCCATGTCCCGCCGGGTCACTCGGATCACCATCGTCCTGGTAGAAATCGTAGCCGTGCACATCGTCGACATATCCGTTACCGTCATCGTCGATACCGTTGCCTGGTATCTCTCCGGGATTGACCCATATATTGCCGGCCAAATCCGGGTGCAGATAGTCGATACCCGAGTCGATAACACCAACGATTACGTCTGAGCCGTCCGGCACACCGGTAGCAATATCCCATGCCTCGGGCGCATCAATGTCAGCATCTATTTTCCCTCCCGTCTGACCGGTGTTGTTCATAGCCCATAATTCAAGGAAGCGGACGTCGTCTGGAGTCCGAGTTATACGCACGCGGTAATTGGGCTCAACAATTAGGATTCGCCGGTCTCTGCCAGGCCAGTTCTCAGCGATTGCATCCTGTACCGTTTGTCCTTCCGGCAGTTTAACACGCAGCAGCTTTTTCCCGCGCGACAAACCGATACTCTTTTCGATTTTTCCCTCCACGGCGGCTTCAATTCCAGACAAATCCTCCTCAGCCTCAACCACACCGTTTCTATCCGCATTCGCCGAAATCAGCACAAGTACCTCGCCGGGAACATATTGTTCCTGCTCCTCACTGATCCTAAGATTCTCGGAGACAGTTTGGCCTGCCTGAACAGTTAGAACTAATCCCTGCGATGCGACTATCTTCAGCAAACAGGCCGCCGCCACTCCGAGAGTTACGGCTCGCAAGTCGAACGAAAAAATTCCATGATGTCGTTCCCTGAATACCCTCATCTTTTTCTCCTTGCTTCTGTGGGGCAGCCGTTCGTACCGCCGGTTCTTATTGCCTCTTCTCTTTAGCTGATATTTACGGTGCGCTTACAGTGAAGGAATTCCTCTTTAAGAGATGTACAAAATCAAGATGGAATTGAATATTTGCTCCTGCTTTCAGGACCTTATCCCTTCCCGTGAAACTATTATGCCGTTCTACATCAGAAAACAATCGTCTTTTTTGTGGAAAAAACCAGGTAGGAGGCGAAAGGAACCCTTCACCACCTTCCTTTTTATAACAATATATCTTAATAAGGAAAAAAAGTCAAGTAAATTACGTCCGTTTTCGTATTCACGCCTTCAATTCTATAAAAAACTCACAAAAACAGAGGTCAAAAATTTCCAGCCACCGCCGCCCTACCCTCCGAAAAGTCACTCTCTATCTACAATCAAACGCCGCTTGAGCTTCACATACCACACTGCATGTGAGGAGACATGTTTTGGCATTAAACCGGCATAAATAGTGCAAACAGGCAGGCTGATGCGCAATCAAAAGTTTCAAAAGAGCTGTAAAATACTCAGGTCGAAATAACACCAATAAAAAAAGAGCCACAAGTGATATACTCACAGCTCTTTTATTTGAAATTGGATGTACAATAAACAGCTACTTACCTGCCAGCCAGTTATCAGCAAGTACATCGAGGTCGTTCCGATCTATGTGGTTATCAGCAGGAACACTAATGTCGCAGGCAGGATTCCACTGTGCATCTCCGGGCTCAGTCAACCAGGCCAATGCAAATATAGCATAGTCCACAAAGTCCACGTCGCACTGGCCGTCGAAGTCACCGCTGTAAGCATAAGCAAACTCATACGCACCCATATCTACGATGACAGTATCATTACAATCGCCGTCTGCAATTCTGGGGTGATTGTCAAGGTCAAATGGTAAAGGCTCAAATGTGTTGTCATCATTATCCAGATCCGCAAAATCGGCGGGAACATACGCGTTATCACCGGCATCAATACAGGGCGAGCCGGATCGAAGATGTCCATCCTCCATCAGCATGGGATCAAGGTCAATATTACCGGGGCCCCAGATGATGTGACTGTCGTATTCTCTGTATATCGCTGGCTGTCCTCCTTGCAGATTGGTGTAACCAATTAAAACATCGGAGGCCTCTACAATGGTTATCTGTGGACCGTATGCAGCTGTGTTGTCATGGAAGATACAGTTGAGCATTGATGCATAGCTCATTTGAAAGCAGTACAAGCCCCCGCCAAACATAGGCGCCGAATTACCGCTGAAGGTGCAGTTGCTCAGTTTCGGATTGCCATTAAAGACGCAGGCTATACCCCCGCCCGCGCCACCGAGCATGATTTTATTTCCTGAAAAGACGCAATTGATAATTTCCGGGGAGCTGTTATTGGTGCATAACATGCCACCGCCGAATGTACCCGCAGTATTTCCCGAAATCGTGCAATTGGTGATTGTCGGGCTGCTATAGTCGCATAATATACCACCGCCATTCTGGGGGGATACATTTCCGTCTGTTATAGTCAGGCCGGCAACAATAGAATATGTTCCTTCGCCCGAGTGAAAGTAAAAGCCACGATCCAGATTCTCACAGTCGATGACCGTCACCTTGGGGCCGTTCTCGCTCCGCAGCGTGATGGCCTTGCCGCCAAAGTCGATATTCTTATTGCCTGTTCCCGTGTAGGTTCCGTCCATAACCATGACCGTTTCGCCGTTGTGGGCGATACCGATCGCTTCCTGAATTGCGTCAAATGGATGCTCAGTGCTTCCGTTCTCGTTGGGGTCGCTAACTGTGGGATCGCCAGGCCCCGGGTCGTTAGATGCGTCATCGTCCACGTAAAGTATGCCTTGAAACTCGTACGCCCCCATATCCACGGTACCGCTTACAATCCGCGGATTGCCGTCAAGGTCCCAGGGCGTAGGCTCTAATGTATCGCCGTCTGAGTCAATGTCAGCAACGTCCTGAGGAACAGCTGTATGGTCGCCTGCCTCGATACAGGGCGAGCCGGGCGAAAGGTGAAGGTCGTCGTCGTCGGTCCCGGCTGTGCCGTCGAGTCCTTTGGAATTCACGAAACACGGATCGTTGGTAATATTACCGGAGCCCCAAGTAATTGAGCTGGTGACATCTTTATATATCCCCGGCTGACCGCCCTGCAGGTCGCAGTAACTAATGCTTACGTTAGTGCGGACTCCAACCGCGACTTGAGGACCATTACTGGCAGTGTTGCCCCAGAATATACAGTTGGTCATTATTGAGTTACTATCCACCCTGCTATATATGCCTCCTCCATAGTTGGGATTTGCATTGGTAGAGTTGCCGCTGAAGGTACAGTTGATAAGCTTCATACTTGATTCCGTATTATATATGCCGCCTCCACCACCGAGAAAATGGTTTGGATCATCTTGCTTGTTACCGCTGAAGATACAGTTGATAGCCACGGGATTACTACCACGGTCATTAGCCATACCCCCACCGTAATACCTTGCTGAATTACCGCCGAAGATACAATTTATTACCTTTGGATGACTTCGCCGGGTATTGTATATACCACCCCCGTAAGATATACAAGTATTGCCGATAAATATACAGTTGATGAGCACCGAATTGCTGTCGTATTCATTGTACATCCCACCGCCTCTGTGGGCCTCATTATCAGTGAATATGCAATCGATCAATATCGGGCTGCTGCCATTACAAAAAATTCCACCTCCACTGTTAGTAACTGTGTTATCGCGAATCTTGCAGTCGGCGATTTTCGGATTACTGTGATTACTGTTCGAAACGCATGCTATGCCGCCCCCGGGATTCTTGGTGCCGTTGCAGATGGTAAAACCATCCACAATAGTATTCGGACCCTCACCTGAATGAAAGTAGAAGCCGCGCTCTGAGTTCTCACAGTCGATGATAGTTACATCGGCGCCGTTTTCACTCTTTAGCGTGATGGTCTTACCGCCAAAGTCGATATTCTTATTTCCGGTCCCTGTGTACTTACCATCCCGAACAACTACCATACCTGGACCACAGATAACATCTATCGCCTCCTGAATGGCATCGAATGGATGGTCACTGCTGCCGTCCTCATTTGGATCGCTGACAGTCGGATCGCCATGCCCCGGATCCCCTGGGGCATTATCGTCGACATAATATGTTCCATACAGGCTTTTATACGCATTCACCAGTCCCCACCCGTAAAAGACGTCGTGACCTTTGGTACCCAGGTCATCACATCCCTTCTGCATCCTTTTCTCTACCTGTTCCGGCGATAAAGACGGATTGCATGACAGCACAAGGGCAGCAACACCGGCCGCGTAAGGTGAAGCATACGAGGTACCGGTCCCAAGGTGGTAGTCACCAGGGTCATATCCCGTACTCCCACTAATGTCGGTCGTCCAGATATCCTGACCGGGAGCCGAAAACGCAAGACCACTGCCCCAGCTACTGCCCACTCCTGGCCCTTGAAACCACAAGGTTCCGTAACGGTTGATTGCAGTTACCGCATTTACCGAAGGAAGGCTGGCAGGCCAACCGATTTTGTTCGTGCACTGGTTTCCTGCCGAAGCAAAGTGGATTATTCCATCGGTCCGGGTCTCGGCATATTTTTGAGCAATAATAGACCACTTCAAAGAGTATATGTTGCTGTTATTGGTCACTTTGGCGCCTATACTTACTGCCCAGGCCAGAGCATCTACCATATCACTCGCCTCGCCGTCCCAGTCGCCGTCCGACCGCGTACTGTAAACTCGCGCAGAGAAGACTCGGCAATCTGGTGCAATCCCTACTGTTCCCAGCCCGTTATCAATAATTGCAGATACACAACCCGCCACCGCCGTACCGTGATCATCGTAGCTCGTAACGGGACCGCCTCCACCCCCCTCGCCCGTGAAATCTTTTCCCGGGATTTGGTGAATGTCGGGATGGCTTTGGTCCACTCCACAGTCAAATATCACAACTATGACGCAGGGATCACCCGTAGTGACGTCCCACCCCTCAGGACCGTCCATATCCCTGTCAGCGATACCACCGCCCTGCCCGGTATTGTGTATCCCCCAGCACTCTGGAAAGCATGGGTCGTTGGGAGTATATGCACCTCGCCCGCTAAAAATACCGTCTGGTTCGGCAAACCTCACTTCCGGTCGTTCGGCAAGGCTGTTCGCCGTCCTGAGAACTTCAAATCCGTTCCGAGACCGGCTGCGAAGACGATAAACACCGGACATGTTGGAGTAGTCCCTGTCTAAAATTGTTCCAGCATCTGCCTGATCGATAATCGATTCGGCTGTCTCCGTATTAACGCCTTCATGAAAGCCCACAAAAATATCATTGTTGAAAATCACACGTCCTCCACCTTCTCCAAAAAACACCGGCGATACAAAATCTGCAGCGATGTCCCTGCTCATCGAGGCAACCAGTTCCTCCACGTCCTCCGCTGTTCGAACGCTGGTAGGAGTCTTTGCCTCCGACCAGCCTTTGTGCGCCCGTGGCTTTATGTTTTCATCAATAATGCCGAACTTCTCAAACCTGCCCTTGATCGCCCTCTCCCCTCGCTCCAATACAGCGATGCTGCTCGGATCTAATTCCATCGGTTGCTTTTCCTTAAAATAGTACTTGTAATAACTGAGTTCCGCCCTTGCATTGAGTTTCGCCGTACCGGTAAAGAACAATGATACTAACACAATCAAGATTGGTCGGAGGAACCTTTTTGGGCGCTTCGGAAAAATATCAACCAACTTAATGCGTGCTCTGGCTTCCCTTTTTAGAGTTGTTCTCTTAGCCATTTTTTGTCCTCCTGAAAAATCGTGCACATTTTTATGCTTTTACACGTTCTAATATCTCGTGAAGCCTCGCTTACTCTATGGCCATTCAGAAGAAGTGCTGAAAGAAAGGCATTTTATCCATCCTCCTTTCTGGATGGCCGAAAAATATATAAAAACAGCATACCATATTTTCGCCACATTTCAAGCGAAAAATATTGTTCTACAGACTTGTATACGCCCCACCTTCACCATTCAGGATGATATAAAACAGTACAGAACAGCAAAAAAACAACTTTTTTGCACCCACAGTTGTATTCTGTTAAATTTCACTTGACAAAAAGCCAGCGGTAAATTATTTAGGCTATTTTTAGATTTTTTTGTTAATCGACAATAGTGATTTTGAAGTCTTTTTTAGTTAGTGAGTAATGTTACCTAAAAGAAAAACCAGTAAGTGCAAAACACGTACTCGTCGTAGTCATCATCGTCTGAAGGCCGCTAATTACGCCCTATGCCCACAGTGTGGACAGGCAAGGCTGCCCCACGCAGCATGTACGAATTGTGGTTATCTGAACCCAAAGATAACTTTGAAGCTCGGCAAGGAAGAAAGTAGCTAAGCATGCGAATTGCTATTGACGCAATGGGAGGCGACAATGCACCCGGTGAAATTATCTCAGGTGTATTGGAATCAATAGAGTTGCTCGGCGATAATGACGAGATGATAATTGTCGGCCCGCAGGATATTATAGAGCCGCAATTGCCTTCTGAGAAATCCCGCAAAGGAGTTATCAGCATTGTCGATGCCCCCCAGGTCATTGATATGGACGAACCCCCTGTGGAGAGTCTGCGCAAGAAACGGAAGAGTTCAATTGCCGTTATGGCCAAAATGGCAAAACTTAACCAGGCCGATGCCGTTATTTCAGCCGGTAACACAGGTGCCTGTGTTGCGGCCTTTCAAATGAGGATGCGCAATCTTGCCGGCGTCAACCGTCCGGGCATAGCCGTGGTGTTTCCAACCTTCGAAGGCCCCGTCACCATTTGTGATGTCGGTGCAAACATCGCATGCAAGCCCATAAATCTCTATCAATACGGGGCTATGGCCAAGATATACTCAAAACATCTCCATGGCATTGAAAATCCAAGGGTCGGCCTCATGAGCATCGGCCAAGAAGACGCAAAGGGAAACGAGATTGTTAAAAAGGCACGCGAACTGATGAAATCGGATACTAATATGAATTTTGTGGGTAACATTGAAGGAAGGGACATCTTCAAAGGAGTTTGTGACATCGCTGTTTGCGACGGTTTCGTCGGTAATGTAATCCTGAAGCTGACCGAAGGCGTTGTCGACGGCCTTTTTAAAGCAATAAAATATGAGCTTTCAAACGAGAAACTCAGACTCGCCATGAAGTTTAAGCCTGTCATAAAGAGGATATATAAAAAGTACGACTATAATGAATA
>SMTZ1_10007595_pt1 | contig 10855 bp, 6 predicted proteins | sample DeeMarSWOR136_30_FD_25667 | JGI IMG/M metagenome (IMG submission 25667) | reverse complement strand
TGGCCTATCTCGACGACGACTGTGTTTTCCTGACCTATAGTTTGAATATCCTCCAGTCTGAATTCATTGGGGGATGTACGGCCGTAAATGATCCCTGGACAACCTGGGATGCCCACTACGAAAACACTCTGACCGAGCCTCACGAATTAATTCAATTGTATGCTCATTCCAACCCGGTGCATCACGGCTTCACAAATCCCGCCGGCCAGTGGAGTTATACCGAAAGCTGGGAAATACCCGCCATCGATCCGAGTGCCTATTTCTACATCCTGTGTGCCTGCTCCAATGCCAGGTATACTACTTCCGATTACATGGCTGGATGGTATATTTTCAGCCCGAGTTATGGCTTGGCGGCTATTGGAAACACAACTTTGGGGGCCATGATATACTGTCACGACTTTTATCCATCCCTGGGCTATCAAAAGCCGATTGGCGAAGCATATATTGACTGGTTTCTGGCTCAGGCGGCAGGCGGTTTTTGGAGGTGGGAAGAATGTTACTATTACGGATTGACACTATTGGGCGATCCAACATTGAGAATACAGGAAAAATCGAATTCGAGGATGATACAATATGATAACGAGTGGGGAGGCTCCAGCGTCTGCCTTCCGAACAGCGATGGCACGGATCTTTTCAACACCCGATTCACCGCTAACAAGTCTTGCTCGCTACCAGCAGTTTTGATGCTGGCCAATCCATGGAGCGGAGCACCGACCTGTCGAATCTACGTCTGGGACAGTGATGGGACGTTTCCGACAGACAAAATAGATTCAATTGATGTCCAGTTGAATCCTGCCAACATAGGCCGCTGGTCCTGGGTTGATGTGTCCGAACTGGGACTGCAGTTCTCAGAAGGGGAGGATTTCCACGTTGGATTCACGGCTGTAAACCTGCAGCCGGGAGATCGTGTGGATTTGCACGCCGGCGTACCGGTGGATAGTCTGCCTATGCGCAGCAGCCTGATGCACAACGGGGAGTGGGTCCTTTTCAACGACTTCGACCCTGAGGGCCACAATTTCGACATCCGGGTTGTAGTCGTCGAGGAGCCCGAGCCTGTGGTCGAAATCACGACCCTGACAATCCCTAACGCGTGCCTGGAACAATACTATAACCAAGCTATTGAGGTAGAAGGCGGAATCCCGCCATACTCCTGGGATCTAACCGCCGGGAGCCTCCCGGATAGCATTACACTGGAAGGCCAGACCGGTGTCATCTCCGGTCAGGCGACATGCCTGGATACGTCTCATTTCACAATTCGCGTTACGGATAGCGGCACTCCGTCGCTCATAGATATTCAGCACCTCACGCTTGTTACGCGGAGGTGTAGTGACACTGCTGAAGATGACAACGGTTCAGTTCTTCCGGAAGATTTCGTTCTGCGACAAAACTACCCCAATCCGTTCAATTCATCGACATTGATTGAATACCGCCTGCCTAAACGCGCCCATGTGACCGTTGAGATCTTTAACGTCTTGGGGCAGCGGATCCGGACACTTGTCGATCGCGAGCAGTCACTTGGCCCTTACGCAATCGAATGGGACGGCAGGAGTGATAACGGCCATGGACTGGCTACGGGCGTCTATTTCTACCGCGTGGCGGCCGGCGATCATGTCGAGGTAAAGAAGATGTTGCTGTTGAAATAGTCCTTGAGGAATCGTTACAATATGAACCGAGTGTAGTGTAGGTCCTTGTGCCGCAAAGCGAATATGCGATTCGATTCCCCCAACCTTCGGGCTATGAATGCAACGGCAGAATCATCCGGAATAAATAGGAATCTTAGATTATTGCAAAGTCGAATCACATAGAAGTTTGGGGAGAGTGATACTGCGGTGGAATGCTTGACCTTCCTCAGAAGCCTTCCTTCTTCGTCTCCTTTTGAAATCCTCCAAAATCTTTGCATCTATTTTGAGAAACTTCGCCAATCTCTCCATATTCTTTCCGGAAGGATTCTTTCTATCATTTTCCCACTCATAAACGGTATCCCGGTGGACCCGGAGCTTTTTAGCCAACTGTCCTTGCTCCAATCGCTTCTCCAATCTCAGTTTCCTCAGGAATTGCCCCAGAGTCTCTGAGGGATATCTGGATACAGTAAAGGTGATGCTCAGGGAGCGTGAGTTTTTGTAAATGGGAACCGCACGGTCATGCCTAATCACGTCTGCAAGCATTAATCACGAACAGCACGAAGGATGGGGAGTTCGAGTCTCATCCGCCCCACATTTTTAGGACGACTCGTAGTTTGTGGTTCATAGTTGGAAGTCAATTTAGAGGTCGTCTCGTCCTTCGGCAGGCTCACGGTAGTGAGCGAAATCAAACTGCTAACGGTGGGATTGACCCCACATTATTGTATCTGAAAATCGTCCCTCTCCCAATAAAAACACTCAGTGGTGGTTTATGTTGAGATAAAGTTTGCTCGAGGGTGGTGTCGTTTCCTCTATTAGATAGTTGGTCTTCTGATTTATTTCCACTCTTCCAGTTTTGAGACCTCAACAGTATGATTCAAAATGGTGCAACCCCGTTATCAGCTCTACGTATAGAAAAAGGCCAGATGTTAAAATGAAAGGAGGGTTCCATGCGTTTTATCTGTTCAGTTGCGATTCTCGTAGCTTTTCTGTTCGTTGCTATTGCTACTTCTGTCTCAGCTCAAGGGATTAATGATCCCCACGAAATTCTGAATCGATACTTCCAGGCCGCAGGTGGACTGGAGCGGATGCTGGCCGAGCGGACGTCTTACTCGGAGGGTACTCTATTGTTGGGCGGGATGCAGGGAAGCTTGAAGGTATGGATGCAAAAACCGGGGCAAAGTCGGGTTGAGATTGCCTTGGGTCCACTGAACATAATCCAGGGTGATAACGGTGAACATGCATGGGTACTAGACCAAAACCGGAAACTCCAGGTGATCACCAATCCGGATGATGCAACCGTTAAACGCCGCCAGGTGAGAAGGCTGATCGAGGAATATGCCTTTGCCAAGCCGGCTTCCGATATCTTCAAAGTCAGCCTTGAAGGTATTGATCAAGTGGAGGGCAAAGACTGTTATGTGATCAAGATCACAAACAAGATCAATGTTGACAGCTACACTTACTACATCAATACCCAGACCTTTGCCTTGGAGAAAACTGCATTCGTGGAAGATATAGAAAGCCGTGACACTTTCTACGGCGACTATCGCGAGATCGAAGGTTTACTGGTACCCTTTTGGACCAAAGAAGTCCCGCATCAAACCGGGCAAGCTCAGGAAATTAGGATCACCCGTTATGTGTCGAACCCAGAGATCGCACTTGCCTTATTCGAACCCCCACCACAAGGCAATAAGGACTACCAGTTCGTCAATGGTGACCGCGCCGAGAATATTCCATTTGATTTCATTGGTAGTCATGTGTTTATCCCGGTAACGGTAAGTGGGAAGGAACGCCTGTGGGTTCTCGATACTGGTGCCGGCATGACGGTGCTGAACAAGTCGTTTGCCGAAGAACTGGGTCTGGTATTGGAGGGTGAGATAAAAGGGAAGGGTGCCGGAGGTGTTGTGTCGGCAAGCTTCACTACACTTCCGCCATATAGCATCAAAGGGATAAAGTTTGAGGATCAGAAGGTAGCCGTCATCGATATGAACGAGCTCATTCGACGGCTTGGTCTGGATGTGGTCGGTATCCTGGGTTTCGACTTCCTTTCCCGGTTTGTAACCAAAGTAGATTTTGCCAATGAACTTGTTTCATTCTACGAGCCGGAGAAGTTTGAGTATATCAGTGAAGGGCATGTTTTGGGCATGCATATTTACAACAAAATCTTTAGCGTTCAAGCGACGCTCGACGGAACCCATGCGGGTAGCTGGACATTCGATCTGGGGGCGAGCACTACCTTTCTGGATGGTCGATATGCTCTGCGTGAAGGTTACGCAAAGAAGGATGGAGTTATACATATGGGTCACGGTGCTGGAAACGAATTTCAAGCTAAGGACATCAGATGCGACAGTATTCAGTTTGCCGGTTTCACGGTTTATGAACCGGAGATCAGCTTCTCATACGGAGGTACCGACACAAACTTTACTGCCGACCAGATAGGTGTGCTGGGCAATACGCTGTTTCGGAATTTCGTGCTCTATTGCGATTACGCTGGTGAGCGGTTAATCGTGGAAAGGGGTGGCAAATTCAATCAGCCCTGGTCAGTGGATAATTCCGGTCTGCAGATTGCCTGGAGTGATAACCACGAGGTAGAGGTTTCGTTTGTCTCTCCCGACACTCCGGCAGAGAAGAGCGGTTTCGTTAAGGGTGATATCCTCCGATCAATCAACGGCATAAATGTGGATTTGCTGGGTGGTGTGACTGCAATCCGGGAACTACTCAAGGCAGAACCCGGCACCACATACGAGTTTGTTGTTGACCGGGCGGGAGAGAACAAGAGACTGATGCTCAAGCTAACCAGACTTCTCTAATTATTAGGGCGCTTTCAGTCGAAGTTGATTATTTTACGGCGACTTGAGTTAACCGCCACATTATGCAATCTGAAATCCTCCAACCTCTTTATGCTTATTCTGAAGAACCTCGCCAAGCTCTCCATATTCTTTCCACACGGTCTATGCCTGTCATTCTCCCACTCGTAAATAGTGTTTCTGTGTACCCGGAGCTTTCTTGCCAATTCTCCTTGTTCCAATCCCTTCTTAAGTCTGAGCCTCCTAAGAAACTGCCCCAAAGTCTCCGCTGGACATCTGGATACTGTGGAAGTTATACATAAAGGTTCATGATTTTTGTAAATTTGTACCGCATGGTCATGGATTGACTACCTCTGCAAGGTCAGAGGATTACCGTTTGCAGTCTGGACTTTTCACGAAAAATATCCGGCAACGTTCTATTCCCCACTATCAGCCGGAATTGACGGAAATACGTTCCCCTCTCGGTGTCCAAATAGCGTCCATTAAATTTAAAAACCATACAAAATTATCCAAAATGGCACGACAAAAAAACGCCCACAATCTGGAGTGCTGTTTGATATTACGATGAAAGACAAAGAGTTAGAAAATCAATGGGAAAGACTTTGCCGTCCCTTGCTCCGCCAACTGAGTTAGAGCGGCAAGCCTATCTTAGGCAATGGTCAAACCGATGCTCATGGCAACATCTATATCGGCACTATATATAATCCCAATCATCTGGCAAGTCAAGATTTTTTTGAGGTTTGTTTGCATCCACTGAGGCGGTATGATTGAACTATCCTGGGAGGCGAATTCTCACACTTTTACCTATCCCCGCTTTCTCCACCTTCCGGTCGAATCTTTCCGTGCATGATGGAAAGATGACCAGCACCTACCTTAAGCTAGGTGCTCGGTTTTCTCTATCTCCATTTCTCAATCCCTCCCTCCCACCCACACATTTCAAACCTTATCATACCTATGACCTTTGACACAACCTTGAGATTTTCCACCAAAGGAGCCGATTTTATTCGGAGAAAAAGTAGTCTCTGAAACGATTGACCCAGTGATCTTCGAAAGATTGTCCAAAGACTTCTCTTTAAAAGCATCACCATCTGCACGTTCTGAACGTTAATTAATGGCGCCATTCTTAAGCTTCCCCTTCTTTCAACCGAAGAATCACCAGACGAAAGCGAACTTCACAAATTCGATTTCATCTTTTCGTTTACGTTCTCAAACAAAGCTTTGCAAAACTTTGATGATACCGGTTCGTTATGGATTATTAGAAACAAAATTGGAAGAGATTAAAATCAGTTCATCCAAAGATGAAATCTTGGCGGAGAATTATGCGCAGATTAAAGAGCAGTGATATTCAAATCAGTTCATTTGAGAATGCCATGACTCGGTTTGATCAGGCGGCAAAACGCATGCGTGTTGATCCCGCTTGGCTGGAAATTATTAAGCAGCGGCGCAGATCTGTGATAGTCAGGCTCCCCATTCAGATGGATGACGGAAGCTTCAAGGTTTTTACCGGTTATAGGGTCCAGCGTTCGATGGCAGCAGATCTCTTATATGATGATGGATGCAAAATTATGGCGGTGAGTGACGTAAGAGGAGGTATACAGAATAAGAACGGTATCAACATCAAGAAATTGCTACCTCATGCAAAACGGAATCGGAGCGTGGTGAAATTTCCCGGAACCAAACCAATCTCCAACAAAGACCTCTTGGAATTGGATTGTGACATTCTTGTGCCTGCGGCTTTGGAGAATGTCGTTACCGAGGAAAATGCGCCCAATGTCAAGGCAAAGATTATAGCAGAAGGGGCAAACGGGCCGGTTGTTCCCAAAGCAGATAAGATACTGGACAAGAAGGGAATCTTTGTAATCCCCCACATACTGTGTAATGCCTGAGGAGTCACGGTCTCCTACTTCTAATCGGTGCAGGATCGGATGGGATATTTCTGGAGCGAGGAGGAACTCAACCGCCGACTGGAAGAAATAATGAAGAGAGCCTTTGCAAGCGCTCTGCTGGTTTCCTGCGCAAAAGAGGTCAATATTAGGATGGCCCCCCTTGATGTTGGTATCAAAAGGGTTCCGGATGTCTCTATGCAGAGAGAGGGTATATGTAAAACTCATATTGACTTAAAAGTGAACACCCGACTGAACGCAGGTGCTGCCTTAATGTCCACAAAGGCTGCTATATATGATGAGGCAAGAATTCCTTTCGGCATGACCTGTCCCGCCCAGCAATTTTTTTCAAAAACTACCAGAAAGTATTTGACAAAGAGGCAAGATTTTTTATATTTTGAGAAAAATTTCACAAGCTTTGTGTTTTCTTAGGATATTTTCTTGTTAGTCGGAATTACAGAGTAAAATGAACCGTTGGCAAAACTGAAAGGAGAAGTCATGAGTGGCGGGATATTCGATATGGCGCTCAAGCAGTTGGATGATGTGGCAGAAAAGATCAATCTTGATCCTAATCTACATGCTGTGCTGAGACAGCCAGAAAGGGAACTTACCGTTGCCATTCCGGTGGAAATGGATGACGGACATATAGAGGTATTCACCGGCCATCGAGTGCAATATTCCAGTGTAAGAGGACCATGCAAAGGAGGAGTGAGATACCATCAGGATGTAACTTTGGATGAGGTTAAGGCTTTAGCCGCTTGGATGACCTGGAAATGCGCGGTGGTTAACATTCCCTATGGTGGAGCTAAGGGAGGAGTCAAATGTGACCCTTTCAAGATGTCTAAGGAAGAGGTGAGGCGTTTGACCAGACGTTTCACCGTGATGATAATGCCCATAATAGGAGGGAGAAGGGATATTCCGGCTCCCGATGTTAACACCGGCGCAGAGACCATGGGTTGGATGATGGATACAGTGAGCATGTTTGAGGGTCGGACCGTCCTGGAGATCGTTACCGGCAAACCTATAGAGTTGGGAGGATCTCTTGGCAGGCGGGAGGCTACTGGTAGGGGGGTGATGGTTACAACTTTGGAACTCCTCAAGAAGAAGGGATGTAACTTACCCGAAACCAAGGTAGCGGTGCAGGGCTATGGGAATGTGGGGTCAGTGGCGGCGACCCTCCTTTATGAAAAAGGGTGCAAGATAGTGGGCGTCAGCGACGTGACGGGTGGATTCTACAATCCTAAGGGCTTGAACATCCCGAAGATAAATGAATATGTGAAGACTTCAAAAAACAATCTCCTTGAGGGCTATAAAGAAGACGGGGTTGAATCTGTCTCTAATGAGGAGTTGCTTCTGTTAGATGTGGATGTGCTTATCCCTGCGGCTTTAGAGAATCAAATCTCCGACAAAAATGCTTCAAAGATAAAAGCCAAATTTATCGCGGAGGGAGCCAATGGTCCAACCACTCCGGAGGCGGATAGAATTCTGGAAAGCAAGGGAGTTGTAGTAATTCCAGACGTGCTTGCCAACGCTGGAGGAGTGGTCTGTTCTTACTTCGAATGGGTGCAGGGCATTCAAGCCTATTTCTGGGACGTTGACCAGATCAACGCAAGTCTGGACAAGATCATGGTAAAAACCTTTGATGAGGTTTGGGCAGTTTCTAAAGAACGTAAAGTGGACATGCGAACAGCGGCTTATATGAACGCAGTCACCCGGGTAGCCAATGCACTTAAGCAACGTGGAATTTTCCCATAATCTTTTTCAGCGGTTTCAAAAACAGAAATTTGTTTTCAAGCGCTAGATAGGCGAAAACAATTACAAAAGTGTATCGGTGGTTGCCTTAGACAAGGAAATGTGTCAGATATTCCACTAAGGAAACACAGCCTAAGTCTTTAGGCGGGATTTAATTATCCCGCCTTTTTTATTTTAGCAAAAATGAAGACGCAGAAAATGATGGTCTTCCTCCTATGCTGGTCTTTGGTGTTTCCACCAACGACTTGGTAAGCCAACTTTCATCCTAATTCTCTATTGGTAAAGAATGCCGAAGGCAAGCGAGCGCATTTTATTTGCGATTATATGTAAGGCGGAGCCATGCACCGTATGCTGCATGGCGGAGAGGTGGGAGTCTCACCTGGGCATTCCCATAAGTTGCTATCTATCATTAAATGCGGAATCAACGCCAGAAGTGCGCTAACTCTCTTTATGGAGAGATCTTCTAAATAAGAACGAGATGAAATAACGATCGCTTAAGAGCTGGTTCTGGGTCAGGTGATACAATATCCGTGTTTCATCACGGCTTTTGATCGTATTATTAGAGAGCATATAGCAAAAAGCGTCATGACGAAAGTATTGCTCATGTTCCTCGTCATCTCGTTGCACACAAAGCTTTTCGCTTTCATTCCAGCTGAGTGGCATGACAGATTCCGTTGGCAGCAAGAAACTTCTGTCTTTATAACACGCAATGACATCATCCATGGGAACGGAACCTATATCCAGCCACTCCAGGGGACGCTTGCTTCGGACCGCAGAACAGACTCTATTGTAGAATTCAGTGATCACTTCACCATTCATCTCTGATGCCATAAAGTTGCAACTCATGTAGCCAAAAGGATCACGATATCCAACGAATCCAAACTGTTGAGTCATGTCCAAAACATCCGAAAGGTTTCGCAATACTATGCAGTCAGCATCAATGTAAATGCCACCGTAATGCTTGAGAAGATAAGCTCGAATGAAGTCAGATTTGTGGACTAAGCCAAGTGGATCTATGTCGATGTCACGATCTTGCGTGAAGAGATGGTCGAAGGAAGCCCTATCCAACAGCACCACATTTTTATTGTGGGCAAAAACGGTTTTGACGCACAGCGAAATGTATGGAGGCTTAAGTTCCTCCCAATACAACCAGATCGTATGGGACATCAGGGTTCTCCTTCGACGATTTTGGCTGACAAGTTTATCTGGCTTCAGTGGACGCTCAGAGGGAAGATGACTTTGAGCTAAGTCATAACCCCCGCGTCCGGAGTCAGCTCAGATTTTGTGATGTTAGAGGATTCTAAGACCCCATTGCATTCAAACGGTCGGAAAGTGATGTGCATTCTCTATTAAGTCATGCGTCAGCAATACCCGACTTTTGCACCACTATCATACTGCCCACTCTGTGAACTTTCCGGTACTTTCCTGACCCCAAGAGCTCGTTTACGAACGCTTGCACGCCTGGATAGTAATCAGCATAGTCGTGAAAGACCATATAGCCTTCGTCCACCACCCACGGCTCGAAATGGAAAAAGTCTCGAGCAACATTTACATAGTCGTGTAGGCCATCAATTAGCAGGAGGTTGATTGGTTTGTCCCAGGACACTCTAAAGGAGTATTCTTGGATTACCTCCACAACATCTGCCATGCCGGCCCGGGCGATGTTTAGCTTCAATTTTTCCAGGGTGGGTGTTACTTTACGGATGCCTTTGTCAAGGGCTCCGATCTCCCCATTGTGAGGATCGATGGCATATACTTTAGCTTCTGGGCAAATGGCTTTCGCCACGCTGCCGAGCACAATTGTAGATCGCCCGCAGTAACTACCCAATTCGACGATGGAGCGGGTTTGTGGAAACTCAGCCAGCGCCCGTCGACACGCCGCTATAAGCAGATCCGCCTCTTGTTCTTCCAGCCAGCCTTCGACTTTTCTCATCGCAGTCAGGATGGGAATCGTGAGCAGCAAACCTGGATGGGCATTTTTCTCAAGTGAGGGAATTTTGCCTTCAGAAAGGTCAGTCCTCTGGTAATGGTTGAACCTCTCACGGATGTGTTTGCGCAAGCCATCATCATACCTGCGCATAACAGGATGAATCCAGAACACATCCGTATTTGCCAGGGCGGTGTCGACCTGTTGAAGGGAATAGGTCATCCGGTATTTGACGTAATTGTAGCTGCACGGGCTCGCGCAAGTTTTATAGCCCAGAAGCCTCACCAGCGTCGGAAGAATGATCTCCTCGGTCGCCCAGATCTTGGTATGGCACATAATATACTGTAACTGCTTATTCGTGGCAAAGATCTGTGTCAGATCGCGCGCAGCGTCCTTCGTGAAAACGGTAGAAGGCCAAAACGTCCAGTGCACGAACTTCGCTTCGCCTTCCGCGAAACGCCGAAGAAAGGGCCTCCACAGTTCGATTTCCCTGAATGCCTGCACAGCCGGGGCAATATTGGTTGCGGTGGACAGTGGGCCAGGCGAGTTGCCGAGCATGCCTACCTCAGTCTGGCCGGACAGAAACTCACCCAGACTATCCGAGTATCCTGAACGTACTCCCAGCTGGTCTGAGTCCACGATGGTCAGCGTGTCAAAGGATAAGTTGTCCAGTGCGAATTGCATGCAATCCAGGGCGAAGGTGTGCAAACGCCCCCAGACAGTCGGCCGAGGTGAAGGATGCAGAACGGCACCGTACCGTTCGAAGGGAAAGTGATCATCAAGCTGCCCCGGCTCCTTGCCGCCATGGTAAAGTAATATGACTGACGCAGGATCGTGATATCTCAGGTTGCGAACCAGATCAACCAC
>SMTZ1_10007593_pt1 | contig 10856 bp, 10 predicted proteins | sample DeeMarSWOR136_30_FD_25667 | JGI IMG/M metagenome (IMG submission 25667) | reverse complement strand
ATTTCGGCAGATATTCACTTATCAATAGTCCACCTCTTTCTTTTATTTCATTGAATAATGGTATATTTTCTTCTGGATACATCTTAAAAAAACCTGATCCCAGGACCGATATAGTCTTATCAAAAGAGGAATCCAAAGCTCCTCTATGTGCTGATGTGTCTATACCTTTGGCACCACCACTTACAATGACAAACTGGTTATCAGCCATTTTTTTTGAACAATCATAAGCAAATTTCAATCCTTCAGGAGAGGATTCCCTGCTACCAGCAACTGCAAATTTTTTTTCGTTCTTTAATAAATTGGTATCTCCAGATAAAAACAATGTAAGAGGTGGATAAGATACATTTCGTAATTGTTGGGGATAAATTTCATTGAAAATTGTTATTATACCAATTTTATTTTCTTTGCACTCGTTTATGACATTAAAAAAGTTATCACTTGATGCATTTTTCAATTTTTCCCAATTTTCTATCATTCTTTCATTAAATAATCTTGAATTTATTAAATCCTCTTTTGATGCTGAGATTACATTGTCCATAGATTTAAAAATAGAAAAGAGAGTCAATATTTTTTTAGGACCAAGATACTTCACTCTTGTGAGTTTCATCCAGTTTACTAAACTCTCTTCATTAGAAATTTTTAAATACATCAATACCCACTATAAATTTTTTCTATTATAATAGAAAAATCTATTATAATAGGTTTTTGATATTATTCTTTTGTTTTTTTAGCTTATAAAATAGTCTGTCAATTAAAGACACTTTTGGCCAGTGAAATCTTTCTACTATTTCTGATGCCTTTATAGGGTTGGTAATATTGAAATCAAAATCATCTTTTTTACCAAGTTTACCTAAACCAAAACAGAAAAAGTAAATCTTATCTACGCCAGCTTCCTTTAAAGCATCATAAGCAACACTACAAGTTGATCCAGTAATAGAAGTATTGTCAAAAATAATAACATTCAATCCTTTAACATCATAAATCACCTCTATAGAATCTTTTACATTAGCCATTCTTTCATCTACAGTTTTTAAATCATGTTGCTCTTTTACGAGTTTAGTTCTTTTCAATAATTGTTTATATGGTATTCCTATTCTTTTGGACACTTCATTTACAAAGGATAACATATGAGGATTTAAAATATCTTTTTCATTTGTTGGCATTAAAGAAATGAAATCTATTTTCATATCTCCTTTAATTCTTACATCAAAGAATTCTATAAACTTGTCAACAAAAAAATTCATATCGTTACCATATTTGTAAAAATACATTAACGTTTTAGAAAATTCATCTTTTTTATCATCTTTATCTATATAATGGCCTAATGCGAATACAGGGACAACCTCTTTAGAATGATTGCATCTTTGACCCCTATAATAATGAAGTTCCATAGCATTAACTATTTTTTAAAATTTAAATATAAGTATCAATCGAATCTTAACAACCCCGACTTTCTAAGAATTTGCCCATCTAAATTTACCACTCAATTTTTAACAGATAAATCAATTAAAGACTTAACACTACCCAAATTACGATACCTTTAAATAGTTTTATATACGTATACACTAACTATGAGAATAGAAATAAAAAAGAAAAAAGGACAAACAGCAATTCTAATAAGTTTTGACACTATTAAAGAAAAGTTTGAATCAGCCTCAGAAAGAAACAGATTCTATTGGAAACTCTATGGAAGAAAACAAATTGTAACCAAATCATCAGGCAGATATGAATATAATAGAGAGGGTTTATTAAAAGAAATTCCACATATTAAGGTTGCAAACTCAGTTTTCATAATTGCTTTAGAACATATGAAAAGAATGATGGAATTTTTTGATAAATGGGAAGATAAAATTGAATTAAAAACATTCCCTGTTTTATTAGATAAAGATGAAATAGAAAAATTAAGAGAGATTGAGATGGAGTGATTATATGAGAAAAATTGCAAATGCTGGGATAGGTATAATGTTATTGAAAGATAATAAAGTTTTATTGGGAAAAAGGAATGATGACCCTGTTAAAGCTGATAGTTTATTACATGGTGAAGGAACTTGGACATGTCCAGGAGGTAAATTAGATTTTGGAGAAAAAATTGCTGAAGCTGCTAAAAAAGAACTTTTTCAAGAAACTGGAATTAAAGTAAATGATTTAAAATTAATATCTGTTACAAATGAGATTGTTCACGATGCTCATTTTGTTACAATTGGATTTTTATGCAAAGATTTTGATGGTGAGCCAAAAATTATGGAACCAGAAGAGATAGTAGAGTGGAAATGGTTTCCTTTAAGTGAATTACCAGAAAATATTTATCCACCAACTTTAAAGCTAATAAATAATTATCTTGAAAATAAAATCTATAAAGGTGATTGAATGGCTGAAAACGAAATAAAATTAAAGGTTGGAGAGCTAACAGGAAGAGAAGACTTTGGAAGAGGTATAGCAAGATTAGATACAAAAACTATGAGTAAAATTGGAGTAAAAGAAGGAGATGTTATAGAAATCGAAGGTAAGAGAAAAACAGGGGTTGTTGCTATAAGAAGTTATCCAGCAGACATAGGATTAAACATATTAAGAGTTGATGGCTTGGTTAGAAGAAATGTAGATGCTTCTATTAGCGAACCTGTAAAAGTTAGAAAAGTTCTTGCCAAAGAAGCAAGAAAAGTAACTTTAGCTCCTGCACAAAAAGGTTTTATGCTTCACATTTCTCCAAATTTGTTAAAACAAAATCTTTACATGAGGCCAATGACAAAAGGAGACATAATAATAACTAATCCTGTTTTTAAAACAAGAACAAGAAATCAAGATGATATTTTTTCTATTTTTGGAATTGATATTCAAGAAGTTTTTATGCCAATGGGAACAGAGATGAGATTGGTTGTTGTAGATACAAAACCTGAGGGTATAACAAAAATAACTGATATGACAGAAGTTGAGCTTTTGCATGAAGCTGTAGAGGTCGCACAAAGAAAATTACCAAGTGTTACATATGAGGATGTTGGAGGTTTAAGCCAAATAGTTCCTAAAATAAGGGAAATGATTGAAGTTCCATTAAGACATCCAGAAATTTTTGAAAGATTAGGTGTAGAACCACCTAAAGGAGTTTTGCTTCATGGTCCTCCGGGAACAGGAAAAACATTAATAGCAAAAGCTGTTGCAAACGAATCTGGAGCAAATTTCATAAGTTTGGCAGGACCTGAAATATTTTCAAAATGGTATGGTCAAACAGAAGAAAATCTTAGAAAAGTTTTTGAAGATGCGGAAAAGAATGCACCAAGTATAATATTTATTGATGAAATTGATGCAATTGCTCCAAAAAGAGAACAAGTAACTGGAGAAGTTGAAAGAAGAACTGTTTCACAATTATTAACTTTAATGGATGGTTTGAAATTAAGAGGAAAAGTAATTGTTATAGCTGCTACTAACCGTGTTAACTCATTAGATCCAGCATTAAGAAGATCTGGAAGATTTGATAGAGAATTGGAAATTCCTGTTCCAGATAAACAAGGAAGAAAAGAGATATTGCAAATACATACGAGGCACATGCCATTAGAAAAAGGCGTTGATCTTAATAAATTGGCAGAAATTACTTATGGTTATGTTGGAGCAGATCTTGCTGGGTTGGCAAAAGAGGCTGCAATGCATGCATTGAGAAGAGTTATTCCAGAAGTTTCTGCATTAAGAGAAGGAGAACCTTTACCAAAGGATGTTTTAGAAAAACTAAAAGTTACTAAAGAAGATTTTGATTATGCATTAAGAATTGTTCAGCCTTCTGCAATGAGAGAGGTTTTGGTTGAAATTCCAAGAGTTAAATGGGAAGATGTTGGAGGTTTGGAAGAAGTTAAACAATCTTTGAAAGAAGCAGTAGAATGGCCTTTGAAAAATCCAGAAAGTTTTAAGAAAATTGGAATTAGACCACCAAGAGGAATTTTATTATATGGACCTCCTGGTTGTGGGAAAACTTATATTGTTCAAGCATTGGCAAATGAAGCTGGAGTTAATTTTATTGCTGTAAAAGGACCTGAATTATTATCTAAATGGGTTGGTGAATCAGAACGACATGTTAGAGATGTTTTTAGAAGAGCAAGACAGGTTGCACCTTCAATAGTTCTTTTTGATGAAATTGATGCTTTGGCACCTAAAAGAGGATTAAGTATTGGAACAAGAGTTACTGAACAAGTTGTTTCCCAATTGCTAACAGAGATGTCTGGAATATCTGAATTAGAAGGAGTAGTAGTTGTTGCAACTACCAATAGACCAGACATATTAGACTCTGCTTTGCTAAGACCAGGGAGATTTGATAGATTGATATATGTTCCTGCACCTAATGAAAAAGCAAGAATAGAAATCTTTAAAGTTCATACAAGAAACATGCCTCTTAAAAAGGTTGATTTGAAAAAACTGGCTAAAGAAACCGAAGGTTATTCAGGAGCAGACATAGAAGCTTTGTCTAGAGAAGCTGCAATGTTTGCATTAAGAGATGCAGTGAAAGATAAAAAAGAAGCTAAGGAAATTACATCAAAGCATTTTGGAAAAGCTTTAAAGAAAGTAAGACCATCAATAACAGAAGATATGTTTGCTAAGTATCAAAAAGCTGTTGAAAATCTTAAAAAAACAAAAATAGAGGAGGAAGAAAAGGCAAGAAAATATATTGGGTGATTGAATGGAAAAACAAAAAAGAATTAATATAAAAGTTGAACATGGGGATCATGCATTTTTTTCTGACAATGTTACAATTTCTCATAATCCAAACAAATTCATAATAGATTTTTCTCAAACAATACCAAGTTTTGATAATGTTGGAGGAAATATGCAGCAGTCTTTTATAATAAAACACAAAGCAGTAATGCTAGATCCACAGTTTGCTAAAATATTAACAGATTTATTGCAAAAAAATATTAAAAAATACGAGAAAAAGTTTGGAAAAATCAAAATTCCAAAACATAAAAGAGCTAAGAAAAAAGATATTATAGAAACTGAAAAAACAACAAGATATATTGGTTAAGATAATATTTTATTATGAAAGCAGTAACACAAATAATAGCTGTAATAATCATAATATCTTTATCAATAGCTTTGGTAGCTTTGTTCTGGATTTTCATTTCTGGAACTTTTACTTCGTTAACATCTTCAGGAGAATCAACTGTTGGCGAAACTTTAGTTACTATTTCTTCATGTATGAAAATAGAATCGGTCTCAGGTAATAAGGTTTTTGTAAAGAATTGTGGAGAAGGATCAATTACTGAAGATACTTTAAATGTTTATTTAAGTGATATTCCTTTTAATTTTACAATGAGTCCAACCATTGTAGGGAAAGATGAAGTTGGAACAGTTAGTTTATATGATTTACAGGATCTGTCTCAAGGAGGATATTTGTTAAAGGTTACAAACCCAAAAGTAATAACTGAAAGAACTGTAGAAGCTATTTTGTTAAATATTTCAGATTTTTGTGATGGTGTTCTTTGTCTAGATTTTGATGAAGGTACAGGAACAACAGCTTATGATTCTTCAGAATATAAAAATAATGGAACATTATATGGAGATACAATTTGGGTTCAAGGAATATATGATAAAGCTTTAAAATTTGATGGTGATGCTGATTATGTTATAGCTCCTACAGCAGGTATGGATACTACCAAAGGTACTGTGATGGCTTGGGTAAGAGTTGCTGGTCCTGGTGGCTCTTCTGGTTACCAAGAAAATATATTTTCTCATAGAGTCGGTTCAACTAATACTAGAATTTATTTAGTAAAGAGTGATGGAAGTAGTATGAATTTTGCTATAGGAATTGGAGACGATGCTTATATTGATACTGGTTCTGATTTTGTTTTAGATAAGTGGACCCATGTTGCTTTAGTATGGAATGGAGGCAATTATTATGCTTATGTTAATGGCTCTGAAGTTGATAGTGGAACTTATCCTAATTTCAATAATTTAAATTCTGTTATTTATTTGGCGACCTTTACATCTACTGATTTAAAATATACTTTCAATGGAACTATAGATGAAGTAAGAATTTTTAACAAAATTTTAACTCCAGAAGAAATCCAAACAGAAATGCAAGACCTTGAATTAGAAACAATAATACTAAAACCAGTAAAGTATTACTAATAGTTCTTTCTTGCTAATTCTATATCTTCTCTTTTTACAGTTTTTCTGCCAGCATGTCTAGCAAATCTAACAGCATCTTTAGCAATATCAAAAGTAAGTTCTTTAATAACTCTTGCTAAAGCCTGTGCAGCTGCTTCAGAAACCCTTTCTGCTCCTGCATGCCTTAAAATGTCTGCCATTGGTGCAGCAGCTATTATAGACCTTTTTCTTGGCATATTGAATTTATTTAAATGAGAATATTTATAAATATGCTCATAATTTAAAAAGTTTACTAATTAAGATTAAATTAGATGATAAGATGAGAAAAAATGTCTTTAAAATAATATTGTTTTTTTCTTTATTTTTACTCCTGTTTTCGGTTAAAGGATATGCTGAACTTACTATTCCAGATTCTTGGGAATTACCTACAGATCCTACTACTTATACCCCAAACAAAATTTATAGGTTTAATGTAACAGTTTGTGATGATAATGGGTATTCAAATGTAGATACAGTGTTGTTTGAATGGCACAATGAACCAAATATTACAGTAACAGATAGTTTTAACATTACTGAAAATTGTTCAGTTTTTTCAACAACAAAAAACGATTTATCAGCAAACGAATCAGGTTGGACTTATAAATGGTATGCTAATAATACAACAGGTGGGGATGCCACTCCATTAATAGATAGTTATACAATAAACAAGCTTAATCCAATATCAAATATGCATATAGAAATAAATGGTACAGATGATGATACAACTTTAATTTATCCAAATGCAACAAACGTTAAAGCTTGGAACGATAATTATGGAGATAATGATTGTTTTTATGGTTTTTATAGAGATGATATAAATCTTACTTCAACATTAAATGAAGAAAACTCATTTGGAGTCGGTACTTACAATTATATCTATAATGTTACAAACTGCACAAATTATACTGACAATTCTACTACAAGAACTTTAACTGTATCTGAAGGTTATTTACCAATTCATTTGTATTTGAATGGTACAGAAGACAATAAAACAGATGGTAATAGTTATGACCTTTATGATATAGCAAACTTTTCTGTTCTATTAAATACATCTGGAGTTGTTTATGAATTGGCAAATAAAACAGTATATTTAAAATCAGATTTTCCATTTTCGCAAAATAGTAATAACTCTACATTCTTTAATTACACAATCGATTTAACTACTGCAGGTTTATTTAATTTAACTGCATATTGGAACGGTGATGCAAACTATTCTTCTTCATCCAAAACCTACTTCTTTGGAGTTAAACCCTATTGGATAAATAACATGACATCTGTTGATTCAGGTTCAAATTACTCTTCTGGACAATCTTACCAATTCAACATAACTTGGATAGGCGATATTGAAAATGTTAGTTTTGAAGCCGACTTCTTGGTTGATAATAGTTTTAATTATACTGATAATACTTCAATCAAAGTTAATAACGATACTAATGGTAATTATTGGATAACTTTTACGGATTTAGCTGCAAACCCATCTGGTTACTCATATCGTTGGTATGCTAACGATACTAATGGCAATTCTGTTAAAACGGACAATTGGAATTATGTTATATCAAAAATTCCAGTAAATTTATCTTGGACATCTCCAACTTCTTGGACATTTAATGTAGGAACAGATGTTACAGTTAGATGTGACTCAAATCCTGATTTGAATTTAACCTTAGGTATAACTGGATATTCAGCTGTATACTCATTTACTTTAGGAACCGTATCAACTTCTGTTTCATCTTCAACTGCAGATACTTTTTCATGTTTTTGTCGTCCAACAGACACTACTAATTATTCAGGTTACATTACGGCAACACTTAATTTTCAAACTACAGATGGAGGCACAGGCACAGGTACAGGAGGAGGGGGAGATGATTATACTCCTACAGGCAGTTTTCTAATAAAAGATTTAACATCAAGCTTATCTGTAGAAGCAGGTGAAAGTAAATCAACTACATTTAAACTATCAAACACGCTGAGTAGCAATATGAAAAATGTAAATATTTCACTAACAGGAATAAGTTCAACTTGGTATAGCCTTTCTAAAACCTCAATTTCTCTTCTTAAAAGAGATGTTCCAGAGTCTGTAACAATAACATTTAGCATACCAGAAGATGCAGAAGCTAAAGACTATTCAGTGACTGTAACAGCCAAAGGCAAACCACTTGTTGGAAGCACAAGAACTACAACTAAAACAATGAAACTAAAAGTTACTGCACCAACAGCACCAGAAATACAGCCTTTAGAAGAAGTTGAAGAAGCTGTTATTGGAACTACAGAAGAAAACATAACATCTAATGAAACAGCTATAGGAGTACCAACAGGACTTGCAGCAGCGTTTGAATATCTAAAAAACAACTTAGTCATAGTAATTGCAATAGCATCTTGTTTACTGATATTCATATTCAGAAACAATATAACCACATCTTTAATGAAAGCTACTGGAAGAAAAGTTCCTAAAAAAGTAAAGAAAATGAAACTACCATCTTTAAGCAAATACAAATTAGCTATAAGACTGAAAAGAGGAAAAGGAAGGAAAAAGGAAGTTTTAGAAAAAGAACCTGAAGTAAGAAGACCTGAAGCATTAGAAAGAGAAATTAAAAGAGATATAAAAGAGTTACAGGAAATTCTTGAAGCTGAGAAAAAAATTGAGAAAAAGAAGAAAAAATTTGATTTAGAAAATAATTAGGTGATAAAATGTCTGCTAATCCAAAGATAGTTGATTTAACAAAGAAATTCTTTCCAATAATAGGTGAATTTCTCTTAGGAAAAGAAAAAGAAGAAAATAAAGCAGAAGTTAGTGAAACTGAAATACATAAATACTTTCAAGAACTTCATGAACAAGGCGAAGTAGAAGGTTTAACATTTAGATATATAACAAGAAACGGACCACCACACAGTACACAGTTATATCATGTTATAACTAATCTCATTAGAAAAGGAAGACTAAATGAACCTGCTGGACACTTGATAAGTCTTTCTAGTTATGGTAAAAATTTAATGTCAGAAATTAATAGAAAATGAGAATTTTAGCGATAACAATTAAAAGTTAAAAGTTCAATTATATTTATGAAAAAGATTCTAATTTTGTGCTTGGTAATATTTTTATTAGCAGTTGCTTTTGAAACGCCTAGCATAGATATAACAGGTTTATTTTTAAAAGCAAGTTCAGCAATAGTAACAGTAGCTAGAGCAGTTATTAAACAAGTTTTATCAGCTATTGTAAGTATGTTATAATTAATAAATTGCCTTGTTATAAATTCTTAACTCATCTATAGTGCCAGTAAAATCTATCCATGCTCTACCCATTAAAATATCCCAACTTGTTACTGCAGCTTTTGTTACAATAGACGTATCTTCTTTATCGATATTACCATTTATAAATATTTTTATATTACCTTTATTGAATGTTCCAACAACATGATACCAATTATCCCATATCAATTCTGTATCGCTGATTAAGCTTGCATAATCAGAACCGTTACCTACGGTAAACCTTATGTTATTATCCCATATCAATAATTGGTAGGACGAATTTTGCCAATTTAAAGGATAAGTTTGAAATGCATATTTTGAAACAATCCCCCCATTTTCTTGTTTAGTTTTAACCCAGGCTTCAATTGTAATCTCATCAGTAATATCTAAACTGTTTGAATCAGATACATTAACATAATCATCTATTCCATCAAATTCCAAAGCAGAACTATACTTTCCTTTAACCCAAACATGAGCATCATTAACATTTTGTCCAGATTCTTCAAAACTATAAGAAACTATTGTTTTTGTTATTGGTATAGAACTAAGCATTTCAGCTTGTATTTCCTCTTGTGTTAGAGAACGATTATAGATACGAACTTCATCGATAGTACCATTGAAACGTCTGTCAGTATATTGCCTATCTCTTCCTATTTGAAGAACATCACCACTTGTGTCTATATAATCACTAATATCAGTAATTGGAGTAGCATCTTGCTCTCCATCAACATATAACTCAATTTGCTTTGTGCTGTTTCTTCTTACAGCAGCTATGTGATGCCATACACCATCTGATATATTAGTTATCCCATAAATGTATGTAGCATTTGTTCCATCATATACAGTAAAACGTGCTTTTTCATTAGCATTAACTGAAAGCATATAATAAGAAGGAGAACCAACTTTAGCTATAATGGTTGTATAAGATGAGGTCGAATCCATATTAGTTTTAACCCATGCTGCTAACGTGAAATCTCCTGTTCCAAAGTTTAAACTATTATCATCAGATACATTAACATAATCATCTACACCATCAAATTTCAAACCCTTTCCAAATTTACCATCAATTCTAGTAGCTTCATAAATAATTCCATTATTAAATGTCTCTCCCTCAAACTTTCCATCATTCCCACTATGTCCAGCACTATCAGAAGCAGTATCACCAGAACCTTCATCCATTTCTAAACATAAAACAGCTTCATCACATGGATCAGGAGCTTTTTTACTAAATAACAATCCTTCAGCTGTTGTTACCTTAATATCATCACCTTCTTTAATAAAATCATATATGGTAATGGTTCCAGTTTCTCCAGGCTTAACAACACCAGAACTTATATCAAAGTTAGCAGCTTCATCATTCAAATAAACAGCAAACCCAGTCAAATCAGACTGACCAACATTCCTCACATACACATCATTTATAGAAATAGATTCTATCTTAGCATTAGCTAACAGACCTGTGGTTGTTCTAGTTATTGATTCTTCTG
>SMTZ1_10008117_pt1 | contig 10857 bp, 10 predicted proteins | sample DeeMarSWOR136_30_FD_25667 | JGI IMG/M metagenome (IMG submission 25667) | reverse complement strand
ATTAGTCGTGTGTGTTCCCAGAATTCTGGGCAAGAGTTGGCTTCGTGGAAGACCACGGCGTTCTTATTTTTTTCTATGCTCTTTTCGATTATGCTTTTGACTTTTTTGTAAGGCGCCGTGTTCATGTAATTGTGGAACGCTACTTCTAGTTTGCTGTTCCAGCTTGGAAAGTTCCGCAACCGGTTTTCGTCCTGTTTGACTTTTCTCACGTTTTCAAACGCCGCTGCTACTTTTTCGAGTTCCGATTTAAGCTCCGTGTCGTCCACGATTTTGTTTCCGCCGACATTAACCATTGCGTCCAAGGCGAACAGCCACGCTTTAGCGTCTTTGCCGAGGGCTTTGCCACATTTCACTGCCAACCCCAGATAGGTGTTTGTTCTGAAGTCTTTGAAGCCGCCTCTCGCTAAAGCCACGGGGTGGCAGACAGGCGATTTGCCTTTTTCTTTTGAAACTATTATGCGTAAATCGTAAAACCACTTTTGTATGAATTCTTGGGCAACGATGCCTACGGGGTTTATTATTGAAGGTTTGGTCTCATGGATGTTGGTGATGAGTTGTTCGCGGTTTTTGGAGAGAAAGGTTCCTTTTCCATGCGTGCCAGCGTCGGGTTTTATCACGATTCCTTCGTCGGCGGCAATTTCTTCCTGTAGCAGCTCGGCGATGTCTGTTTCGTTGTGGATTTCTCTGCCGCTTTTCAGGGTATCGGCTGCGTCGCAGGGGACGTAAACCGTTTTTGGGATGGGGATTCCTTCCGCCCAGAAGTGCAGCAAGGTTCTTAGCTTGCTGTAGCATATGAATTCGATTTGGCTGGTGTTTATGGTTTTTTTGTCGAGCATTTCCATGAGATATGACGCTTGGAGTCTTCGGTTTTTGCTCTGGGCTCTGTTTAGCACCACGGCGATTTCTTTGACTGCGCTAGTGTAGTCTTTGCCTTTGGTTTTGGCGGTGAACTGGTTTTTGTGGATGGAGAGGGCGATTTTTCGGAATGGAATGTACGTTAGGGGTATACCTAGTTTTTCTGCGGTGAGTTTTATGCCCATTTCATCCGTTTCTGATCGTTCATAAAGAAGTGCTATGCTCATCGGTGCTTCGGCTCCCGTAGAAAATATTTTGTTTAAAAAATTTTGGTAGCGGTTTCATGTTTTAGGTTAGAAGGCTGTTCGGTGAATACGTTTATTCGCCCCAGTCTTCTCCTTCTATGGTTAGTTCTTGAAGGTCAACGCATCCGCCTTTTATCTGTTTCACTTCGAGTTCGAGTCCGCAGCTTGGGCAGCTTAGGATTTCACCTTTCTCAGTGTCTGCTGGGATGTTGAGTTCTGCATCGCAGTCGGGGCATTTAGTTTTGTGCATTATCTTCACCTCTTGTGGTTTTAACTGTGCAGTTTGTTTAATCATTTTGCTACCACGTTTTATTTGTTGGAAATGTCTCTCTCATTAAGACGTCTTTCTTTTAAACGTTGCGACTTATTTGTAACATATTAAGCTGTAAATGTTCCATTTGACACAAAGTTTCATGTTTTGCCTCTTTTTGCGTTTTCCGAAAACAGCACGGCAAGGCGCAAACTGTAACGGAATCCGCATTGAGCATACGCAGTGGACTACAGAAATCGTTAAATTTTTCCGCCGCCAACAACAAGCAGGGAACAAAAATGGATGACACGGACAAGCAGATACTGCGTATCTTGAAGGATAATGGGCGAGCTGGCTACGGCGCCATCGGCAAGAAAGTCGGCTTATCCGAAGGCGCTGTGAGAAAGCGCATTAAGGCGCTTGCCGAGGCGGGTGTGATAAGAAAGTTCACGGTTAAAATCGGCGTGGCGGAAGGCGCTGAGGCTATTACGCTGTTGGCGTCTAATCCTTCTTTTCCAACTCAGGAAGTCTCCAAGAGGATACGGGAAATTCCGAACGTGGAAACCGTCTACGAAGTCACAGGTGAATACGACATCGTGGCGGTTATCAGCGGGATGAACGTGGTTGAAGTTAACGAGTGCGTAGAGAAAATCCGCAGAGTAGACGGCATCATGAAAACCAACACCATGATAGTCCTACGCAGCTGGTAACCAGAGCACAAAGAAGACACAAGCATTAGCATATTTGGAGCCTAATAGCCAATCGATGCAGAAACCTATAGAGGGTGTCTACCCACGGCGCTTCTCTTGCACTATATATAAGGGGGTATAGTCTTTTCCGAGCACAATAGTGCACAAAAAAATGGCGGATTAGCCACGAAAACTCTTAAATGAGAGCGAGAAATAACTGAATCAAGATTTAACGCATATTAACCAGACAAGGATGAACAGAAAATGGCCGCAACAACCGAAAACAAACTCGAAATCCTAAACTACGACGATAAAGAGAAAACTTTCACCGTAAAAGCCCCCCAGGCAGGACACACCTGCAAAATCGAAGATACTTTTGCCGAAATGTTCCCCCTCTGGGCAGGACGCATCCTCATCACCGCAGACAACCAAAAATGGGCGCTGACAGCCGCCAGCGTAGCAACAGGCTTCGCCACAAGCGTCATCATGGCACCAGCAGAAGCCGCCATCGAACGACTAGTCCCAGCCGACCAGACACCAGACAACCGCCCTGGCGTATTCATCCAAATCTACAACCGCGACCGCTTCGAACTTAAGCACCAACTCATGGAACGCATCGGCCAATGCATCATGACCTGCCCCACAACCGCAGCTTTTAATGGTTTACCAGCAGCCAAAAGAAAACTAAACGTTGGCAGAAGCCTGCGCTACTTTGGCGACGGCTTCCAAAAAAAAGCCACTGTTGGCGACAGAAAATGCTGGAAAATCCCGGTCATGGAAGGCAACTTCATAGTCGAAGACAGCTTCGGCGCAACCGAAGCCGTAGCAGGCGGAAACTTCCTCATACTAGCTCAAGAAAAAGCCTCAGGACTCAAAGCAGCAGTAGAAGCAATCAACGCCATCAAAGCCAAAACAACCGACGTGATTATGCCCTTCCCAGGCGGAATCTGCCGCTCAGGCTCCAAGGCAGGCAGCCTCAAATACAAACTAAAAGCTTCCACATACCACACATACTGCCCAACACTGAAAACACTCGTACCTGACACACAGGTTCCAGAAAACGTAAACAGCGTCTACGAAATCGTCATTAATGGCTTGACTCTCGACGCAGTCAAAAACGCTGTGAAACAAGGCGTAACCGCAGCCGCAAGCACTCCAGGCGTGGTGAAGATTTCAGCTGGGAACTACGGCGGAAAACTGGGTCCATACAAAGCGTTCTTGAAAGAAGCGATAGAAGCGCCTTAACCTCTTTTTTAAAGTAGCAACTTTTATCTTAACCGCCACAACGTAACTTATGGCAAAAAAGCTTCCTCAGTGAAAACCATTGAGCACCACTAAAAAATCGTCTCTGGAACTGTTCAGACTACGAAAAACACTGAATATACTAGCCAGTAAAGAAGGCAGCCACACAGAGCTAATTACGCTTTATGTTCCGCCGGGAAAGCAAATCAGCGACGCCATCAACATGCTCCGAGACGAGTACGGCACGGCTTCAAACATCAAGTCAACTAGCACGCGCAAAAACGTTCAAGAAGCTATCGTAAAAGTGCAGCAGCGCCTTAAGCTCTTCAAGAATTCTGGAGAAAACGGTCTTGTCATTTTTTGCGGTGCAATTCCGCAGGAAGGTGGTGGACCAGGCAGCGAGAGAATGGAAACTTACGTCATTATACCACCTGAGCCGATTAGAATTTATTTGTACCGTTGCGACTCGCGTTTTCACACCGAACATTTGCAGGAACTTCTTAGAGAAAAAGAGACTTATGGCATACTTCTCATTGATGCGTCAGGCGCTACGATTGCCACGCTTCAGGGCAAGAGGCTGAAAATAGTCCGAGAAATGACTTCGGGTGTTGCGGGGAAAACGCGTGCAGGCGGTCAATCAGCTCGTAGATATGAGCGGTTGAGGGATATGCAGCTTAATGAGTATTTTACTCGTGTGGGTCAGCATGCGAACGACATATTCTTGCCCATTGAAACATTGAAAGGCTTGATACTTGCAGGTCCTGGACCGACAAAGTACGATTTTGAGAAAGGCGACTACCTGAATTACCAACTGAAAAACAAGATAATCGACACGATTGACACGGCTTATGTGGAAGAACAAGGCGTGAAGGAAGTTGTGGAGAAAGCGCCTGAGATAATGCGGAAAGTCAGGTATATCGAGGAGAAGCAGATTATGCAGCAGTTCCTGTACGAGGTTGGTCACGACACTGGAATGATAACTTACGGTGAAGCTGAGGTGCGAAGAGCGTTGGAAGCTGGTGCTGTTCGGACGCTTTTGATTTCGGAAAAAGTCGATCTTTTACGCGTCACGGTTAAGTGCAGCGCGTGCGGCTACGAGGAAAAACACACCATCAAGAGCCAAAAGTTGACGGAGTTTGAGCAGAGTTTGTCTGGAAAACCGTGCCCAAAATGTCAAGCGCCATCCTTAGCCATAGTAGATAAGCAGGACGTGATTGATGATTTGGCGGAGCTGGCGGAGCAGGCGAACACGGATGTGGAGATTATTTCTGCTGAGACGGAAGAAGGGCAGATGCTGAAGAACGCGTTTGGCGGAATAGCGGCGATTCTGCGGTTTAAAATGTAGAATTAGCTAAAACTCATTTAGTACGCAAAAATTGTTCCACTTCGTTTTTCCCAAAGCCTTTTATTAGCAGTCTTTTCTGTTTGGAAGTTAAGCCTGAAACAAGCTCAACTTTGGCGTGAAAAAGTTTTGAAAGCTCTTTAACGAGTTCTTTGTTAACCTTGCATTTAACAGGTTGCTCCGCGCAGAAGACTACAATTTCGTCATTGTCAATCGCGATTTTAAACTTAGGAGAATTAGGTTTTACGAAAACTTCGATTACTGCGCCATCTTTCGTTTCTTTTACGTTCATGCTGCCGCGCACTCGGTTTCGGCTTCATGCCCTAAAGCCCAGCTGAACTTCTTTCGAAGAGTTGCGGGATAAAACTTTTCTAAGTCGAAATCCACTTTTCGCGCCCACTGCACGTAAGCCTTAGGATCAATGTAAGACTTAAGCGACGTGCCCAGATTGTATTCTTTGGTGAGCCTTGTTAATTTGATGTCAAGCCGTGCTTTTTCAATTCTGGTTTCGAGAGAAGCGGTTTTTTTGCCGTCAGCCTTCTTCTGCTCCAGTTGAGCTTCCATTTCTTTGAGCTTGGCTTCTTTCTTGGCTAACCGCTCGTCAAAGTTAGCCGGAATCTTGCGCTTGTGGTTTGCTACCTCAGCTACTTTCAAATTGGCCATTTTCGCATGAAACTTTTTCACGTAAACTGGGTCTTCCTTTGCTGTTCCGCTTTTAGCCAACTCTTCCTTCACGGTTTTTGTGCATCGCCATGTGCGGAAAACTTTGGCGGTTAACCCAGGCATCTTTTCTGAAAGGAATCTGGAAACCTTTTTGGAGTCAACGCCCTCGAAAAGGTAGTCCTTGCTGTTTTCTGCGTAGTGTTCGATGTTTCTGATGACTGCAGCTGGCGCTTGCACGCTTTTTTCCCATCGTACGCAGTCTTTTCCTAAAAAGTCAAAATGTAAAGTGTCGCCGTCTATTTTGATGTGCTCGGGCCTCAGTGTGATTGCGCCCACGGTGTCGGCTTCATCAGGGTCTTTTTCGTCGCCAACCCTCATGTTAGGCTTAAGGATAAGCCAGCACACTGTAGCCACTTTCCGCTTCGTTTCGTCTTCAGCGTCAAGATTACTGATTATATGCTGCTCAATTGCGGCAATTTGCTTGCCCAGTTCTTCAGCTTTCTTAAACTTCTCTTTTTCACGGTTCTGCTTAAGAAACGCTGAGTCGCTGAACCAGACGTACTTGATTTTTCCAGTAAGCTTGTCAGCCCATTTTGCCACGTACATCTTGTCAGGTTCCCAAACGATTTCTTTCCAATTTCCAGCCGGTCGTGGGTTGTCTGGAGAAAGGTTAAGGATTATGTCTTTCTTGCTGGGACCTTCTTTCCATTTGCCGCGTCTGGGATGGTCGCCACGTCCAGCAAAGAGACATGAGGGTTCAGCGGTCCAGTTGGATATCTCCAATTTTTTCCCATTAACAAACGCGTAACCGTATTTCTCTTTGCGTTCTAAGCGGATGGCTTTGCGTTCTGCAGCCAGTTTCTTCTTCTCGTCTTTGCTCATGTTCTCCTTCTTCTGTTTTTCCGCATCCAAGTACATTTCGACCTCGGAAAAATCGATTGCAGGAGCTTCTTGGTCGGCTTTGTTCGCTGTTTTTTTCAGCACATCCAGCGCGGGATTCTCCTGTTTTAGCTGTTCCAAGAATTCTTGCATGAAGGTCTTTTCGAAAACTTCGTCTGGCGGCGATAGGATTGACTGTTTTTTCCGTATCCACGCGATAGCCATCTGCTCGCTTTTCGGCATCAGCTTTACGCTGTGCCCTTGAATCGTGATGCTGAAACCTTTGTAATCATAAGATGGAACGTATATTCCGTTGTGCTTCAGGCTTTTCATAACTTGCTTCATTTGTCACTCCTCTCAGAACGCGTTGGGTTCCATCTCCGTAGCTTTTTCATTTTTCTGTCTTTCCGTCACTTAAAAACTTTAACAATAAATTCAATTATTAGCTTATAAGAAAGGCTCGGATTTTCTGGAAGACCTAGCTTGCTGCAGCTTCTTATAAAGCAATTCCACAGTTTTTCGCTCAACATAACCTTTGTGAGGACGGAAACCACCTGAGAAACCACCCGGGATGTGCAGGAGCTCATGGATCAGAGTTTTCTCTTTTTCTTCCTTGGACATCTTGTCGTAAATCTCGGAGATGACTTCAATGGTGTAAGAAGGGGGAAGATTCAGCACTCCCTGCCAGATCTTGCCCAAGCCATGGATACGGGCGATTGTGCGTTTAGCTTTGGAGCCTTTGCTTCGGACGCAGAAAACGAATTGGGGCACAATATGAAAAAGGTCTAGGTCAGACGCGATTTCGTCTACTTGCTTTTTAATGTCGGGCGCAGGGTAGTATTTTATAGGCACATAGATCAAATGGGCTTTTGAAGTTAAAAAGGTTAAAGCCCACAGCATATTAAGCCGCGGTTCTGTTGTTGCTCTTCGGAAACTATACCCCCCTTATATAAAGACGGAAACGCTGAGAGAATTGTCCCTTCAGCTTTTTGCGTTGTGTGTTTTTGCTGCATGGATTATTGCGAAAATCGCGTTAAATATGAGTTTCGCGTTTTTTACGCGGAATTTATTACGTTAATCGTAAAATAATTACTGAAAACGGAAAGGCTTAAATAATCCATTTACTAATTGCTAGTTCCAAAATGAGGTATATGAAATGGCAACATTTAGTGGTTGCTACACAGCACTCGTAACTCCCCTGACCCGCATTGGTGAAGTGGACTATGAAGGGTTACGCAGCTTAGTGGAATTTCAAGTCAAAGAAGGAGTCAGCGGTATTCTCGCCGTTGGCACAACAGGCGAAAGCCCAACCTTAGACTGGAACGAACACAACAAAGTCACCGAAAGAATCCACGAATACTCAGACGGAAAGTGCTTAACCATAGCGGGCACTGGAAGTAACTCCACCCAAGAAGCTATAGAAGGCACAGCGCACGCGCAGCACGCGGGCATAAACTGTGTCCTTCTCGTAGATCCGTATTATAATGGTCCTAGCTCTCTGGAGATACGAAAAGAATACGTGGAACCCATCGCCAAACGTTTCCCAGAAACCCTAGTAATCCCCTACGTTATCCCAGGCAGAACAGGCACGCAGCTCTACCCTCAAGACTTGGCAGTTCTCCACCAGCAATACCCAAACGTCAGCGCCGTCAAAGAAGCCACAGGCAACTTGGAAAACATGCGCTTAACTCGCAAGTTCTGCGGTGCAGACTTCGCAATTCTCTCAGGTGACGACGACAAAACATTCGCCATGATGACAGCGCCCGACATCGCCGCAGCAGGCGTCATCTCCGTCACCTCTAACATCGCCCCACGCGCAGTGCAAAACCTAACCCAAGCCATCCGCGCCCACAGAACAGAGGAAGCGAACAGCCTCTGCACAGCACTACAGCCACTGTTCAACATCGTCACCGTAAAAACGCAAGAACAGACCCCCTTCGGCCCAGTAACCTGCAAAGCCCGCAACCCGTTGGCATTCAAGACGCTGATGAATATTCTAGGCATGCCCGCAGGTCCATGCAGACAGCCACTTGGAAAAATGACCCGCGCTGGTCTTGAAATAGTCCTCGTCAACGCAAGAAGAATCTACGAAACCAACCCGGCAATACTCCGACCTATAGAAGAATTCTTCTCTGTAGACCTAAGCGAACGCTTATACAACGAACGCTTCTGGCAGGGACTCACCTATGCTTAAGCTATGCGTAGCAGGCGCCGCAGGCAGAATGGGCAACGCCGTCATCGACGAAGCCTCAGCAAAAGGCCACCAGATAACAGGCGCCGTCGAAGCCCTAGGCAATCCTTGCATAGGCAGAAGCCTCAGAGAACTCGGCATCTGCGACTCCGACACGCGCATCGTCGGCTCAGATAAAATCAGCGAAGCCGCTAGTGACGCGGATGTTTACGTGACGTTCACAGCGCCAGCCGCTGAAGTTCAAAACATACCTGCTGTCGCTGCACTGGACAAGTGCATAGTCTTAGGCACTACGGGCTTCACCGAAAAACAAACCCGCCAACTGCGCGAGGCAGTTTCAGACAGGGTTCCAGCCGTCTTCTCACCTAACTTCAGCGTAGGCGTCAACATACTCTTCAAACTCGCCCAATCTTTAAAGGCGTTCCCGCAAGAATACAACTTCAGCATAAGCGAAATTCACCACACGGGCAAGAAGGACGCACCAAGCGGAACCGCCAAAAAACTAGGTCAAATAATCGCGGACGCACGTGGCTACACCCGAACCGTGTACGGCAGAGAAGGCGTCAGCCCCCGAAAACCCGAAGAACTTGAAGTTACCGCATTACGCGCAGGCGGCGTCCCAGGCATCCACGACCTCATAGTCGCCGGTCCATACGAAATGCTTCGTATAGAGCACACCGCTTTCTCCCGTAGCGTTTTCGCGCAAGGCGCCGTTTACGCCGCCGAATGGATAAGCAGGCAAAACCAACCCCGCATCTTCAGTATGGAAGATGTTCTTGGCCTTTCCTAGAAATCGGTGAAATCCCTGTGGGTAACAGAGTTGTCATCAAGTTCGGTGGCGCTGACCTCGCCAACGGCGAAAAAATCCAACAAGCAGTCAAAATGGTTGCCGAAGCGCCGTACAAGGAAATCGTAGTGGTGGTCTCGGCGATGGGTAAAATGACCGACAGCCTCGTCAACACGGTTTCCCAGATAGGCAACGTGAACGACGCTGATTATGCGGAAATCATATCCATGGGCGAACGAGCTAGCGCCCGCGTTTTTTGCTCCGCCCTCAGAGCTAGAGGCGCCAAAGCCGACCTCTTCGATCCAGTCAATGACAACTGGCCGGTAATAACGGATTCCAACTTTCGCAACGCAAAGCCCGACCTAGAGAAAACTACGTTGCTAGTGCAGAAGTTCATAACTCCGTTACTAGGCAATACCATAGCCGTGGTTTGCGGATTTCTTGGAAAAGACGAAAACGGCAGGGTGACCACTCTCGGACGCGGCGGAAGCGACACAACCGCCATGTTACTCGCAAAATGCCTAGACGCTGACGAGGTAATACTAGTCAAGGAGGCAAGCGGCGTTCTCTCAGCAGACCCCAAAATAGTCCCCCAAGCCAGATTACTTAACAAGCTGGACATACACGAAATGTTTGACCTTGCCCAAGGAGGCGCAAAAATCGTGAAGCCCGAAGCCCTAAAATACAAGTTGCCAAACCAAACGCTGAGAATAGTTGACTTCTCCTCTGGCAGCCTCGTCGCTGACGGCACCGAAATCACGGGTTCCTTCACATTAAACTCAGCAGAAATGAGCAGCCACGAAGGCTTGTTGGCTATTAACGTGGTTTGCGAGGTCAACACGGAAAACCTAAAAGAGATTTTCCAAGCGCTCAGCCAAAACCCAGTTTACGGCGTCAGCTCAGGAAAAAAATCAATCACCGTCTTCACCGCTGACGGCAACGTCAACGAAGTCATAAACAGGCTTCACCGCACACGAAGCTTCAAGGCAATAAGCCACAGGGAAAACGTAGCCATGCTTCAGATCAGTCACCCCATGTTCATTGACTCGCCCGGAGGCGTTGCAAAGATCTCCAGTGCCCTCAGCCAACAGAGCGTCAACATAATTGAAATCACAACTAGCAAAGCGACCATTAATGTTTTTATCGAAGAACGTCAACTCAAAAGAGCAAAGGAAGCGATAAGATGTCTTCAAACCGCAAAGTAGCCATATTAGGCGCAACGGGAGCCGTTGGACAACGGTTCATCCAGCTATTGCAAGGGCATCCGTGGTTCAAAATCGAAGTGCTCGCCGCTTCGGAACGGTCAGCTGGCAAAAGGTACAAAGACGCTTGCACTTGGACCATGGAATCAAACTTGCCAAGAGAAACCGCCGAAATGCCCGTCGTGCATACTGATGTGGAATCAGTGGAGAGAGCAGGCAACATAGACTTTGTCTTCTCAGCATTACCAGGCGACCTGGCTGGACCAGTTGAAGCAGAATTCGCCGCCCTGTATCCAGTATTCAGCAAGGCAAGCGCGCACCGAATGGATAACGACGTTCCCCTAATCATACCGGAAGTGAATCCTGAGCATGCGGCGCTCATTCCAATCCAGAAGAAGGCAAGAGGCTGGAAAGGCTTCATCTCAACAGACCCCAACTGCTCTACGATTCAACTAGCGATGACGCTGAAGCCACTCATGAAATTCGGCCTCAGGCAAGTTGTAGTTTCAACT
>SMTZ1_10007590_pt1 | contig 10857 bp, 11 predicted proteins | sample DeeMarSWOR136_30_FD_25667 | JGI IMG/M metagenome (IMG submission 25667) | reverse complement strand
TTTAATTTTGCAATAGGTTTAGCCGCGTTCCCCGCAAGTGTTATTTTCGGTTTATTATATAAAAAGTTTGGTGCAATGGTGGCATTTGGAACAGGAGCAATTATAACCTGTATTTCTGTGTTGTTATTTGTCATATTTGTTAAAGAGCAATCAAAAAAACTTGGCCCCTAACAATGCGTTTCAAGATGACACAACGGCTCTGTTTAAATTTTGATTTTTGGAGTCCCGAATCATGTCTTTTATTAGTCTGAACGTTCCGTGCTCTGCTACCTTCTACACCTTATATGTGCGTTAACAATATAAATCGAGGGTTAAATTATGAAAAATATTTCAAAAGTCTTTATAATATTAATAATATTACTTTCCTTATCTTTTGCTGATTCCATAACAGGATTTGGTATCAAAATGGGCATAGTTGCTACGGATTATGAACAAAAGATAATCATTGGTGATCATGAATCCAGCATTACCCTCTATGATGATACTAGAATAGGACCATCAATGGGTATCTACATAAGATATCTTGATTACAAATTTATCGACTTTGAATCTGAACTATTATACATGCAAAAAGGTGGACAAGATAAGTATGAAATAACAACTTTATCTGATCCTGATGGTACAGGAGAAATCATAATTTATGATATTCATTTTGATTATTTGCAATTTCAAACAGGTGTTCAGCCAAAGACTATGTTATATAATATTGGTCTGTATGGATTATTAGGTTGCTCATTTAATTATTTATTACAAATCAGAAATGGAATTCGGCCTCTTGATCGCTTTAATAGATTTGCTTTTGCATATTATTTAGGTACTGGACTTGAATTCAATAATATTTTGGAAAAACCAATTTTACTTGAGTTTATATTAAATAATGATTTGACAAATATTCATAAGAATTCTGCTTCAGAATTTAAATTTCAAACATATATATTTAGAATTGGTTTTGGTATTTAATCTTATTGCTAATGGTATCAACCTGACGCTCACACACGAGGTGTGTCGATGTGCATAGCTAATCTCACAATGCCGATTATACACCATAATTGGTTACATTAAGTGAATAAAGCGGGAATCGCATTCATCATGCTGGATCAAGCCATCGGGGAGTAAGATATTGAAAACAAGGTGAGATTTATCGAGCATAAGCCATTTGAACAAAACTCCCGGTACAAAAGGCATGCTCTAGGCGACTTACCTCAGATATTTGATGAGTTCTTGAAAAAATAGACTGTTTAACCAAGGGCTGCACGGTATTATCACATACCCTCTTAAATGTGAGCCCGATCGTTAGCATTGTAATGAAAGGATAAAACGAAATGAAACAGTGGTATGAAGAATTATTTGAAAATTATGGAATGAAATATGATAACGAAAGTTTCACTCAAGGCACCATTGGAGAGTGTGACTTTATTGAAAAAGAAATCACCCATAACAAAGAAACTAAAATTCTAGATATTGGTTGTGGTACCGGCAGACATTCAATTGAGTTATCCAAAAGAGGATATCAGGTTGTCGGAATTGATTTGTCAGAATCGCTCTTGAAACGAGCGAAAGTAAAAGCATCTGAACAAAATTTGAAAATTGTTTTTCAAAAACATGACGCAAGAAATCTTCCTTTTTCAAATGAATTTGATTTGGTCATCATGTTATGTGAAGGCGCATTCCCTTTAATGGAAACTGATGAAATGAATTTCCAAATTCTCCAGAATGCTGCCAATGCTCTAAAATTACCAGGGAAATTAATCTTTACAACCCTGAATGGATTATTCCCATTGTTTCATTCTATTAAGAATTTTCTCGCTTCAGAGACAAAAGAAGGAAACGCAACATACAGTAATAATTCTTTTGATTTGATGACATTTCGTGATTATAACATCACATATGTTGAAGACGACTTTGGCAACAAAAAAGAACTGCAATGCAATGAAAGATATTACGTGCCATCCGAAATGACCTGGTTATTGAAAATGCTCAAATTTAAAACTATTGATATATACGCAGCAAAACAAGGTGCTTTTAGCCGAAATGATAAATTAACGACAGAAGATTTTGAGATGTTGGTAATAGCAGAAAAGTAATGAAATGCTAACAAATCACTGCAATGGATTTTTACTCTACTGTGCTGGGTAAAAACCAGTGAGTTCAAACGTTATTAGTTACTTGGGAGATCCATGAAAAAAAAATTATTAGAAAATGCATTGAAGTTGTTTGCCGGTGAAAAGGTTTTAAATAGACTCCAAGAAATTGGAGAAGAAGCTTTAAAACCAAATTACACGGTAGAATTTGGAACTATATATGGACAAGATTTGAAGTCTTTGAAAGTTAATGGTGAACTAATCACGATTGATCAACTCGTCAAGTTTAAGAATGAGTATTTGAATGATCTTTCCGCTAACATCATAAAACATCATGGCTACATCATAAGCTATCAAGGTGATTTTATCTTGGCTTTTTGGGAGTCCAAAAAAAAATCGTATGCTATTTCTGCATGTAAATGTGCTTATGAATCCGTTAAAATTACTCAAAAGCTAAATCACAAATGGCAAAAGATAGGAATATCAAATATTGTCCCGAAAATTGGTATTGTAACTGGGAATGTGCTAGTTGGAAATATTGGTACTGATTACCGTCTGCAATATTCCTTATTTGGAGATCAGGTTAACTTTATGTATAGATTAGTTGATGCAAACAATACTTTTCAAACGCAGATTCTGATTTCACAATCAACTAAAGATATTGTTGAAAAAGAAATTTCTCTTCAGAGGGTAGACGAAATAATGATAAAAGGAAAGAAGGATCCACAAGTTTTATATACAATAATTTAATGTAATTCTTAAAGATATCATTAAGCGAACGCGAGTGCTAGAGTATGAATTCCTAGAAATCGTGCCCTACCCCAGTCCGGGGCACGCCGCTTAGCTACACCGTTAATCGGGCACTTCGCACAGCAATGAACAAAATTGAGGTAGTTATGAACACTAGCGAATCCATAACAGAAGAAATTAGAAATTGGCTTAAATTCCTTGAAGAGGAGAAATATAAGTATATCAAGTCGAGATCAAGCTATGAAAGAAAAGATAATATCAATTCAATCATTACTATTAATGTGACGACACCTAATTCGGGAATGATTTATTCAATAGCTTTTTATTATGGAGTAATTCATAAAGAAGTAGAAGAAGTAATAAGCAAAATTGAAAAAAAAGAAATGAATAAATACGCAAGAACTATGTATCAATACTCTGTGAATGATACAAGAAAGAAATTTCCAGAATATCAAGAAAGAAATGACTGGTATATTGAAAAAGAGGATGAATTGAAGAAGATAAAGAATGATGTTCTTTTATTTATTAAAAATGTCGCTTTGATACAGATTGCTAAATGGAAAAACCTGAAAGTAATAAGAGAGCAACTTGAAAGTAAAATATCAAATAATATTATTATCTATCCTTTTAAGCAGATAATTGGAATTGACTGTGTCTTGAATGATAAAAAACACGTTGAAGACTATATAAATAGTTTTTCAAATAATAATGCAGGTATGGCAGAAAGCTATAGAAATAAAGCTTTTTCATTTTTTCATAAATGCATTGAAAGTCAAATGGAAATATTCAATGGTATTGACAAAGGAAGAATCGGCTAACAATCGCTACAACCTGACTTGGACCACAAGGGCCCTCTCAAGTTAAGCGTATGTTAGGCGAACCCAGAATTTTTGGACGCTATTCAGGCGAACGAGAAAATGAAAGACAGCATCTTTTGAAAAATTGCTATTAACACATATAATTAATAGAAAGCCTAAGGTAAATAAGTAATGAAAGTAATTATCACAGGTTCAACAGGGCTCATAGGGAAAGGGGTTCTTTTAGAGTCTTTTAAAGATGATAGGATATCGTCCATCCTTGTTATCAATAGGGAATCGGTGGGTATTCATCATCCTAAACTCAAAGAAATTATACATACAAATTTCTTTGAATTAAAATCTATTGAAGGAGAATTGGCGGGATACGATGCCTGTTTCTTTTGTTTAGGCATATCAGCTTATAGAATGTCCGAGCAGGCCTATTCAAAAATAACTTACGATTTGACCATGAACTTTGCAAGAACATTGCTGAAACATAATAAAAAAATGATCTTTTGTTATGTTTCCGGTGCAGGCACGGACAGCTCTGAGAAGGGAAGAATGATGTGGGCAAGGGTGAAGGGAAAAACTGAGAACGATCTTTTGAAAATTGGTTTTACAGCAGCCTATATGTTCCGTCCGGGATATATTCAGCCTATTGGAGAAGTCAAGTCTAAAAATCCTATGTACAACCGATTTATGAGTATCCTTAAATATTTGTATCCTGTTATAAAAGCAATGTTTCCCAAACACACCACCACTACCGAAAATATTGGCAAAGCAATGATTAATGTGGCTTTGCATGGATATACAAAGAAACATTTGGAAAGTTCAGATATTAACAGTTTAATCAAACAATAGAAAATGAGTAAAAAGATTTTGAAGAAAGTAAAGAGAATGCCAATAGGAATGGGCATTGTAATGTGGTTGTTAATTACGGATGTTTCTGGATGAGCAACTCAACACCGGGTCGTTATAATAATTTTAAAATATAGGGAGTTATTATGTATAATAAATTAATCACCAATATCAAACCGTTAGGATTTACCTGGGAAACCCGTGATCCGTTTCTGTTTTGTGTACATCACCTTGATAATTATCCGGCTGGAAATAGTCAAATGGGACCTGCTGCTTCATTAGAAGGTAGAAACCTTGGTCAGGATTTTACCACAAAGGAGGGCTGGCGGATGTACCATGGAGAAACAATACCTGGATTTCCAGCGCACCCGCACAGAGGTTTTGAAACAGTAACGGTTGTATTGACCGGTTTTGTTGACCATTCGGATTCACACGGTGCGGCGGGAAGGTATGGTAATGGAGATGTACAATGGATGACTGCTGGTGCCGGATTGCAACATTCCGAAATGTTTCCTTTGCTTAATGAAAAGAAAGTGAATCCACTGGAACTTTTCCAGATATGGCTTAACCTGCCGAAAGCGCGTAAATTTTCCCGACCTCATTATGCTATGCTTTGGGCAGAAGATATCCCTGTGTATGCGGAAAACGATAAAAAAGGAAAATTAATAGAATCTACTGTTATTGCAGGGAAAATAGCTGATGTGGTTGCGCCAGCACCAGCGCCTGATTCATGGGCGGCTGACCCCGGAAATGAGGTCGGCATTTGCCTAATAAAGCTGGAAGCCAAAGCACAATGGACAATACCTCCTGCATCGCTTGAAGTAAACCGGACTCTCTATTTTTATAGAGGTTCAAATATAAATGTTGCAGGAATCAGTGTCATGCCCTATCATTCTGTTGAGCTGCTGGCAGACCAACCCGTAATTTTAGAAAATGGAAATGAAGATGGATTTTTCCTGTTACTACAGGGACAACCGATTAATGAACCTGTAATTCAACACGGACCGTTTGTTATGAACACGGCTGCGGAAATTCAACAAGCCTTTTATGATTATCGTAAAACTCAATTTGGTGGTTGGCCCTGGCCAAGGTACGATAATGTTCATTCGCGTGAAAGGGGAAGATTTGCAAAATACGCAGATGGTAGGGAAGAAGTTCGGTAATATTTCAAAAAAGTGTCCATAATTATTGAAACAGCAATCTACAGCAAAGATAAATTTTTGAGTTGTACTTAAATAATAGGATGGAAATATAAATTACATATGAAAGTACCATGTCAATAACAAATTTAGTAATCCATGAGTGTAGCTAAGATATCGGCGACTTTTTGGTAGGCCGGATTTTACCATTCCGGCAAAAAAGAATGGGGGGCCCGTTCATTTTCCTGGACCATATGGGGCCATCAGAAGGAGAATCTTGGGATGAAAAAGAAGGTAACCAAATTCATTTGTGGGGAAGAACATCTTTTAAGGCATTAACACAATTGTTAATAGGTTTGGATTTTGAATATTTTTCTAAAGGTGATACTAAAGTCGATGGCAATACAATTGATGATTCTGATTCCAATTATATGAATATTATGCCGATGGTAGGTTATCAATTATCTTCTGGTAAAAATAGAGTAAATATTACAGGTGGATATTTGTTACACATAAATGGCAAGAATTTCCCTAAGTTCTATGGTTTCTTAATAAGTACTTTTATATTCGTGTAAAGTAACGTATGAATGGGTGGTTAACAATTAACTGTAGTAGCTTTGCTCCGCTACGCTTTGCATACTACTGAAATTAAATAGTCAGATAACAGATATGAACGATAGAGTTTCTAGATTAAGGAGAAGCAATGGCCATTAAAATCGTAAGGCTAGGTAGTCCAAGAGAAGAAGGAGAAGGGTTGCGGATAGGTACGGTAAGGCGTCCTCCCCGAGGAGTTAGAAAGGAAGAATACTCCTCAAAGAATATTTATGATGTTTGGTTTCCTAATCTTTCCCCTAGCGAGTCTTTGTTGAAGAAGGCTCAGGCTGCGAATGATGAAAAGTCATGGAAAGCATTTAAAAAAAGTTTTCTAGGCGAATTGAAATTGCCTGGGGTGAGTAAAGATTTGGATTTGTTGGCTGCGCTTTCCCATCAAACAAATATATCGATTGGCTGCTATTGTAAGAATGAGAATCGTTGCCACCGTTCAATTTTGAGGGAGATTCTTGTTCAAAGAGGGGCTGATGTCAAGTAGGGTTAGGTTAAAATAAATAAATCTAGCTAAGGCATCAAACCGACCCCGCGCTCAATATTGTTTAATGGAGTTGATTACAAAATGTTTCCTATTTTCAAACTTTAGGTACTTTTGCCGTGGCAGGGCATTATTGGGCATGTCAGATGGTTATAATCGTTTGTGGCATAACTGGTGGATGTTTTTTATATCAATCAAAGCTCATTCTACGATTTATGTCAAGCTTGGGCATCATTGGATACCCATTATCGATAGTAGCACCCTTGTTAGATATGTTCAGCCGTAGTGCAGGAATAATTATATTTCTTCCTGGATCTTTATTTGAAATAATTTACCCGATATGGCTAATAGTTAAAGGATTTAATTCATCTGCAGCCGCTTCCGGGTCTACCAAAAAAAATACAAACCAAGTTTAAATAAGCGCACCTAAAATAAGGATGGATACCCAAATGAAAGCAATTGTTTACACAAAATACGGACCACCAGATGTTCTTCAACTCAAAGAAGTAGAAAAACCTGTTCCCGGCGACAATGATGTGTTAGTAAAAGTCTATGCGGCCTCGGTAAATTCATGGGACTGGGATCTCCTGAGAGGTAAACCTTTAGTGTTCCGCTTTTGGGGACTTTTAAAACCAAAATATCAGATACCCGGAGCTGACATTGCTGGTAAGGTCGAAACGGTTGGTAAAAACGTAAGACAATTTCAGCCTGGTGACGAGGTATTCGGGGATCTGTGCGCTTATGGTTGGGGTGGATTTGCTGAGTACGTATGTGCTCATAAAAATGCATTAACGTTGAAACCAACCAGTATGACATTCGAGGAAGCCGCTGCTATTCCCCAAGCAGCCGTTATGGCCCTGCAGGGTATTCGGGATAAAGGACAGGTTCGGCCGGGTCAAAAGGTTTTGATTAATGGTGCCGGTGGTGGGGTGGGTACATTTGCGGTGCAGATGGCCAAATCGTTCGGAGCTGAAGTAACAGGGGTGGACAGCACAGAGAAATTGGACATAATGCGCTCGACTGGTGCGGACCAGGTCATTGATTATACTCAGGAAGATTTCACTAAAAACGGGTTGTGTTATAACATGATTCTTGATATTGCAGCATATCATTCGATTTTCGATTACAAGCATTCATTAAGTCCCGAAGGAGTTTATATCATGGTTGGAGGTTCTCCGGTTCGAATTTTCCAGACTATCTTCCTGGGACCATTGATTTCGATGACCGGAAATAAGAAAATGGGAATTCTGGCGCATAAACCCAACAAAGATTTGGCTTTTATAAAAGAACTTTTTGAAACCGGCAAAGTCGTACCTGTTATAGATAAGCGCTACCCATTGAATGAAACTCCTGAAGCTTTCCGGTATTTTGGAGAAGGACACGTTCGAGGAAAAGTAGTTATTACGGTGGAGCATAATAGCAAAATCTGAAAAATTTGGAGGGATTGAAATGACAAACTGCAGTACCAATGTATCACTACGCAAAGCTGCTAGAATAGCAGGGTTCGGATATCTAATCATATTTATAACCGGTATCTTTTCTAATTTTTTTGTTCTCGAGAGGCATATAGTTCCCGGAAATGCTGCAATAACTGCAAATAATATAATGGCTAACTATTCGCTATTTCGCATAGGTATTTTAAGCTTTATCATCATGGTTGTTTTTGATGTTGTATTGGCCTGGGCTCTTTACGTTTTACTCAAACCAGTTAACAAGAATCTTTCGTTACTTTCGGGGTGGTTACGGTTGGTTAATAGCACTATTTTTGGAATCGCCTTGTATAATCTTTTTAATGTTTTGCAAATTTTAAGTGGTGCTGATTTTTTGAAGGAATTTGTTACCGGTCAGTTGCAAGCTCAGGTAATGTTATCTCTCAGTACATTTAACTTTACATGGCTTATTGGATTAGTATTTTTTGGCCTTCATTTACTTTTGCTAGGTTATTTGATTTTCAAATCGGGTTACATGCCAAGAATTCTTGGCATCTTATTGATAGTTGCATCTATAGGCTATCTGATAGATAGTTTTGCAAATTTTCTTTTACCCAACTACACCAATTACGAAGACCTATTTCTGCTAATTGTTGTCGTACCTGGGGTAATTGGGGAATTGTCACTTACTTTTTGGCTTATATTTAAAGGTGGTAAAATACCAGAAATGAAGGAGGTTGCATAGATGAGAGCAATTGTTTACACACAATACGGCCCCCCGGAGGTTCTTCAGCTCAAAGAAGTGGAAAAACCCACTCCGAAGGACAATGAAATACTGATAAAGGTATATGCGACATCCATAAATTACGGGGATATTACAGCCCGGAATTTTAAAAATATATCTTCTCGCGAGTTCAATATGCCTATGCCTCTCTGGCTACCTGCCCGAATAATGTTTGGTTTCAGAAAACCAAGAAAAAATATCCTGGGGAGTGAGTTTGCCGGGGAAATTGAAGCAGTAGGCAAAGATGTAAAACGATTTAAGAAAGGCGATCCGGTTTTTGGATACCTCGGTCAGAACATGGGTGCCAATGCCGAATATCTTTGTATGTCTGAAAATGGGTCAGTGGCAGTAAAACCAGCCAATATGACCTATGAGGAAGCCGCCACCGTTCCTTATGGGGCACTAATGGCGTTGAGTTTGCTTAGAAAAGTAAATGTCCAGAGCGGACAAAAAATCCTCATAAATGGTGCTTCAGGAGGAATAGGTTCAGCGGCAGTACAGCTTGCCAAATTTCATTTCGGGACAGAAGTTACCGGGGTATGCAGTACCCCGAGGGTAGAATTGGTGAAATCTCTGGGAGCGGATAAGGTCATTGATTACACGAAAGAGGATTTTACCCAAAGCGGTGAGACCTACGATCTTATTTTTGACATATTAGGCAGGAGTTCGTTTTCAAGTTGTAAAGGATCACTAAATAAAAACGGACGTTATCTTTTAGCCAGTTTTAAGATGAGACAGCTTTTTCAAATGCTATGGACGAAAATAATAGGCAGCCTGCCTGGCCGGCAGACAGGTAAGAAAGTAATATGTGCGTTAGCGCTCGAAAAGCAAGAAGATCTGATTTTCATAAAAGAGCTTATTGAGGCAGGAAAGATAAAATCGGTTATTGATAAATGCTATCCATTGGAACAGGCTGCCGAGGCTCATGACTATGTCGAAAAAGGACAAAAAAAGGGAAATGTAGTTATAACTATGGAACATAATAACAAAGCCTAACAAAGCGAGGCACCAGACCGCTATTCCGCCGTGCTTCATAGCAGTAGGTGAACTTAGTTGTTACTATAACTCTGTGAATATGTTGGTTTAAAAGAGAGGTGACTGATGAAAGAACCGGAAAAAATAACTTTATCTTTTTTTCTATTGGTTTTTCTAATGAGTTTTGTTATCGATGCTTACACACAGGATGTACTGACTGTGGGAGAGGTCGTTGCTCGTCCCGGTGAGAAAGCATCGGGATTTATTCGGGTCAAGGGGGATGATGGTGGTATGGATGCCTCCATTCCTATAACTCTGATCCGGGGACAGCGTCCCGGACCGGTGCTGGCCCTTATTGCCGGTATTCACGGGTGTGAGTATGCCTCCATTATGGCTTTGCAGCAATTGAATCGGGAACTGGATCCGGCCATTCTGTCAGGAACTGTGATACTGGTCCTGACGGCTCACAGGCAGTCTTTTCTCAAGCGGACCGTGTATTACAATCCTGTGGACTGGCAGAATCTGAACCGGATGTTTCCGGGTGATCCTGAGGGGACCATGAGTCAGAGAATTGCCCATGCCATTACCACCCAGGTCATCGATCAGTGTGATGTTCTCATCGACAATCACGGCGGCGATGCCAATGAAGATCTGGCACCCTTTATCTTCTGTACCGAGACGGGCGATCAGAAAACTGATGAATCAATGCGGGAATTGGCAAAGGTATACGGCATTCCCATTGTCAAGAAGGACACGGTTTCCCCAGGGAGTCTGCCCAGATACACCAGTCACACCGCTGCCATGAAGGGCAAACCGGCCATCACCATAGAATCGGGTAGGCTGGGAACTGTGAAAGAAGAAGACATTGTTCGGGTGGTGAAGGGATCCTACAATGTAATGATACATCTTGATATTCTGGAAGGGGAACCGGAAAAAACACCGGATCTGCAATGGAT
>SMTZ1_10026603_pt1 | contig 10858 bp, 2 predicted proteins | sample DeeMarSWOR136_30_FD_25667 | JGI IMG/M metagenome (IMG submission 25667) | reverse complement strand
ATGGAGATGTACCTTCGGGACATGAGAATAACAATCCTCTGACTATCACCATGGATGGGGATAAAACCATAGCTGCTAATTTTATTCGCCTGCAGTATACATTGACCATATCTTCTGGCTCTGGCGGGACTACCGAGCCTTCGCCTGGTACCTACACCTATGATTATGGGACAAATGTAACTGTTAGTGCCATAGCTGACAGCGGGTACCAATTTGACGGATGGAGTGGTGATGCAACGGGAACTTCAAGTACTATTACAATAACTATAGATTCAGATAAATCGATTACAGCTAGGTTTAAGGAGATACCACCACCACCGCCTAACGGTCAAGGTGGAGCCTGCTTTATCGCCACGGCAGCCTATGGATCTCCTTTGCATCCTCATCTGGATATTCTTCGGGACTTCAGAGATAGATACCTTATGCCCAGCAAGCTCGGCCGTATATTGGTTGAGTGTTATTACAAATATTCACCGGCTGTAGCGGATCTAATCGCTGAGCACAAGGCGTTGAAATGGATGGTTCGAGTAGGCCTGCTGCCCCTGGTGGGTTTCAGTTATTCGCTTCTTCATCTTAATCCAGTGATCACCGCAGTTATCACTTCATTGCGATTTAATTAAATCCAATCCCTTCAGGAAGAAACAGGAAGATTTATTTCCTCCAAAGAATGTGACATTCTTTTACATTCTTTTACATTTCTTTGACACTCACTAAAGGGAATTTCTTTATATTGACAGCAGTTGTAAATGGCAAAATCTTCACACCTGAACATGGTCTCCTTATTACCCCCGGTCATAACACTCATTCCATGCATCATATGTGCTTTCTTTAACGCGCCAGTAGTCCTTCATCCTTTGACTACAAATTTCATAGAGAAATCAACAGACTCACCCATCTCCTCGGCTAACGCACCGGCACAAAAGACTATCCCCGCCTCTAATGAATCCATTGTGACAGGCCATTTTAAATTTCGGGTCGCCAAGCTCGCTTTTGATGAGACAGCAATGGGTTTTGTTCCAGTTGACATGGGTCCAGATAACCAGGTGATGTTTGTTGAATTTGAACTCCTAGAAGGCAGTAAAGAGTCATTTAAAGCTCTTGAGATTACAGTTGCTGATGGTTCTGGCCATAAATCGAAAGCCTTCATTTTGACATCTGGTGGCATGATACAGATGCTGGCGACTGTAGTCATGAAAAATGCCTCATCGTATTATCAACCCGGGGAAGACAGAATTACGTGGGCTTATGTGGTTCCCAGGGTTGTGAGTAAGCTCTACTTGAATTTCACTACAGGAGAGATAATCGAGCTGACACCAATCATAAAGTCATCGAGAGGTGTGGCCCTTAGATCATGTCATGGATGGGAAAACTAAATACCAAATTGGAGGTTTTGGAGAATACTAGGTTTTAGCCGTGAATTTTGAATCCAATAATTACAAATTTTGGCCTATAAACGGAATTTTAGATTGATTTTCGTAAGTCCCAATAGAACCTAAAGAAATTTTATTAAGGAATTAAAGAGGGGGAAAATGAATAAAAGAATATTAATCTTGCCATTTTTTATTCTTACTTCATTGTTGAGCATTATTCTAACTTCACAATCCGTTAGAAAGGCTCCTCTGATTTGGAGCGATCAAAACTTGTACTCAGGACAAATCAGCATCTCCGATGTATCAGAATATTGGGAAAACAAGAAGGAAGGCACTCTTGAAAAAAGATTAAAAGAAGGACGTTCTATTAAAAGAGAAAGAAGAAATTTCAAATCCGAATCCTCCAATGTTGATTTATTGGGGAAATGGCCTTATGGCCCCTGTTCCGCCTCGGCTCTGGATGCCACAAGGAATATGGAATTGATTGGAAACAAACCTGGCGCAAAACTGCCGACTTCTCAAGAGCTAAAAGTCCGTACTGATTTTGGCAGGATGCCGCTCTTTTTTGTTCCGAATGAAGGCCAGGTCGGGAGTCAAGTTGATTTTTATGTCAAGGGAAAGGATAAATCTATCTATTTTACTTCACAAGGTTTAACCTTTGTGCTGGCAAAGCCAGAATCTTTCAATTCTGAAGAAGGCAAAAATTATTCGATAAAAAAGTTACCTTCAGCTATGAATCAGACTTCGCAGCGGTGGGTTGTAAAGTTGGACTTTGTGGGGACTGACGCTGATGTGCATCCTGTAGGAGTGGAAAAAACAGGGGCAGTCATCTCATATTTTAAAGGTAAGCCGGAGGACTGGCATACTGGCCTTCCTGCGTATTCAAGGATTGTTTATCCTAATCTCTGGCCTGGAATTGACCTTGTGTTTTATGGGACGTTCGACAGGCTGAAGTATGAGTTCATTGTTCATCCTGGAGCGGATCCGTCGAAAATTCGGTTGGCCTATCAGGGTACAACAAATGTGAGAATTGATGAAGAAGGTCGGCTCGAAGTCGAGACTCCCATAGGAGGCTTTTGGGATGATGTGCCAGTGGCGTACCAGGAAGAGAGAGGGGAGAGGGTCAAGATATCCCTGGCTTATGAGCTTCAGATACATGATGAAGAATGCAAAAAAGAAGATATGGAAAAGCAGGGGTTTGACTCTGAGAGTTTTACTTATGGCTTTAAAGTGGGAAACTACGACCGAAGCCTGCCCCTTATACTTGATCCGGTTATTGTGGTTTATTGTGGCTACATCGGGGGGTTTGATGAAGATCAGGGCTATGGCATCGCTGTTGATGAATCGGGAAACGTCTATGTCACTGGCGAAACCCTTTCCGAAGAAGACACGTTTCCAGCGATTGTGGGGCCGGACTTGATTCACAATAACTCATATGATGCTTTTGTTGCCAAGGTGGATCCATCAGGATCAACTCTTGTTTACTGCGGCTATATTGGGGGCTCATCGGGTGATGCAGGTGTACACATTGCTGTGGACAGTTCTGGAAGCGCCTATGTCATGGGTGTTGCTCAATCCTCACATTCCACGTTTCCAGTGACCGTGGGGCCAGACCTAACTTATAATGGCGGACTCGTGGACGCTTTTGTTGCCAAGGTGAATACGTCAGGGACGGCGCTTGACTACTGCGGCTATATCGGCGGCTCATGGGAAGATTGGGGCTATGGCATTTCTGTAGATGGTTCTGGAAACGCTTATGTTGCAGGTTACACACAATGCGACGAAGAATATGGCTCGTTTCCTGTAACCATAGGACCAGACTTAACATTTAACGGAGGCGATTGGGATGCCTTTATAGCCAAAGTGAATACGTCAGGGACGGCACTTGCTTATTGCGGCTATATTGGCGGTTCAAATAATGATTATGCCACTGGTATTGTCGTTGATACATCAGGGAATGCTTATATCACTGGGCTGACCTATTCCAATGAAAGTACTTTCCCTGTGGCTCTTGGACCAGACCTGACCTATAATGGCGGACAAGACGGCTTTGTAGCCAAGGTGGGAGTATCAGGGACATCGCTTGACTACTGCGGTTATATCGGCGGCTCAAAGGAGGATTGGGGATGGCGTATTGCTGTGGATAGTTCAGGGAGCACCTATATCACGGGATACACTAAATCGACTGAGGTGAATTTTCCGGTTATGGGAGGACCCGATCTGACCTATAACGGCGGCGATTGGGATGCTTTTGTAACCAAGGTGAATGCGTCAGGGACGGCGCTTGACTACTGCGGCTATATCGGCGGCTCAAATAGTGATTATGGCCAAGGAATTGCCGTAGACAGCTCTGGGAATGCATATGTTACGGGTGACACTTTTTCCGCTGAAAGCACATTCCCTGTGGTTGTGGGGCCAGACCTGACCCACAATGGTGGTTCAGACGCCTTTGTGGCCAAGGTGGATTCATCAGGGATGTCACTTGTTTACTCAGGATATATTGGAGGCTTATATAATGACTGTGGTCATGACTTGGTGGTGGACAGCTCAGGAAATGCTTATATCACAGGTATTACCGAATCATCAGCTACGAGCTTTCCTGTAGCTGTAGGACCTGGCCTGTTCTATTCCGGCGGAATTGATGTTTATGTCGCTAAGGTTTCACACAAAACCATTTTACCAGACCTCCCATCCAATCCTTCTCCTTCGGATGGAGCAACTGGAGTTCTGCTTTATACAAATTTAGACTGGGATGACTGTACTTGGGCGACATCATATGATGTCTATTTTGGGAAAAGCTCTCCACCTCCCTATATTAGCAACGTAATAGAGAGTTCTTATGATACCGGCGTACTAGATCCTGGTACAGAATACTACTGGAAGATTGCAGCCAAAAATGAAGTGGGTGAGACATCTGGGCCGACATGGAGTTTTTCTTCATGCAATTTACCTGATATGCCATCCAATCTTTCTCCTTCTAATGGAGCTTCTGATGTTTCTTTAGATGTAGATTTGGATTGGGAAGATAGCGCTAACGCTTCATCTTATGATGTTTATTTTGGTACCAGCTCGCCCCCTCCTTATTTGACGAATGTACCGCAGAGCTATTATAACCCTGGCATGAAGCCTGGAGAGGAATGGAGTTTTTCAACACTTAATGTATTGCCCGAACCATTTGCAAATCTTTCTCCTTCAAACGGGGCAGCAAACGTCCCCATCGATTCGCTGTTAAACTGGGAAGATAGTAACAATGCAAATTCCTATGATGCCTATTTCGGCACGAGTTCACCTCCCCCTTACGCTGCAACTGTAGCGCAGAGTTATTATGATCCCGGGGTGCTGAATTTCAACACGACCTATTACTGGTATGTAGTGGCCAAGAATTCTTGCGGAGATGCCCCGGGTGATGAGTGGAATTTCACAACCGGTCAAAAATCATGGACATTCATGGTTTATTTAGATGGGGATAACGACCTTGAGGACGATGGAATAAACGACTTCCTGGAAATGTCTTCAGTGGGATCCAATTCTGCCATAAATATTGTTGTCCAATTTGATCGGATCAGCGGTTACACCTCGAGTTATGACAACTGGACAACTACCAAAAGGTTTTACATCACTTCTGGGATGACTCCCACCGCAGATAACGCTCTCGAAGACCTGGGTGAGCTGAACCACGGTGATCCTCAGACGCTGATTGACTTTGTTGACTGGGCCAAAACGAACTATCCTGCCCAAAGATATGCCCTCATTCTCTGGAATCATGGGGGCGGTTGGCGTGAATCTAATAGATTACAGGAAGAACTTGAAGGAAAGAAGAGGCCATTTTACAGAGCCGTCTGCTGGGATGACACAGATGGAGGAGACACACTGTACATGGATGAAGTCCAGGGAGCTTTAGATGCCACTGGGAGCAATCATCTGATCGGGTTTGATGCCTGTTTGATGGGGATAGGATTATGCTGAGGTCATGGTTGGTTCCGAGGAATCAGAGCCTGGGGATGGCTGGCCTTATGACCTGATTCTTCAGGATTTGGTGAATAATCCCTCCTGGTCCTCCAGCGAATTGGGCCAGGCCATTGTGGATCGGTACTTTGAATCTTACGGAAATGACTACACTCAATCAGCCATTGATTTAAGTAAGATGGATACCTTGGCCAGTACAGTGAGTTCATTCGCTCAATCTCTAATGGATAACTGGAACACAGATGGGTCTGCGGTCAAGAGTGCGGCATCTGAGGTGATGACTGAGATTGAAAGTGTGGTGATCCATGAGCAGCACGGCTCGGACTGGCCAGGGGCAAACGGTCTTGCAGTTTATTTCCCGCTGACTTCTGGCGAGTTTGATCCGGATTATGAGTCTGTCATTGATTTTACGAATGACACTCAATGGGATGAGTTTCTCCAGGAATTTCACAGCTTCATGGGAGAATCCTGGATAGAGGACAGGAGAGGGGCTTCCCAGTCATTTACATGGCCTCCGCACCAGCACATAGACCTTTACCATTTCTGTGAGCGACTCCAGGAGGAGCGAGAAGTATTTTATACCAAGTCACAGATTTCGCATGAATATCTTGGAGGAGGGACTGCCTGGAATTTTCATTATGACGAGGCTTCTAAGACATACACTCTGCCCTTTGATTTTCCTTTTTTTGGAGAGACCATTCCGGCAGGATCGACAATTTATGTTTGTATAAATGGCTATATTGATTTTAACGATTTCAATATTGACTACAGCAATTCCGGTTTGGAACTGGCCGGAAACAAAAGGATTGCTCCTTATTGGGTTGATTTGAGAACGAACGGCTCTGCTCAGTCGGGAGAGGATGTCTACATCACAGAAAATGCAGACAGCCTGGTTATTCGCTGGGTGGCCCAGACTTATTCTGGAGCGGTTCCGGTCAATGTGGAGCTCGTCCTTTATGATGACGGCCGGATTCAATTCAACTATGACGGTGGGAATGATTTAAGCGCTACTCTCTACAGCCCAACGATCGGCATCTCAAAAGGGGATGGGATCAACAGTTATTTTGCTGTTCACAACGGCCAGAAAGTGTTGAGCGATGTGGATTCAGTGGTGTTTACTCCCATGGAACCTCCATCTTTGCCAGATAATCCCTCCCCCTCCCATGAAGCAACAGAAGTCTTGTTGGAAGTGGATTTGAGCTGGGATGACTGTGTGGGTGCGACTTCCTATGATGTCTACTTTGGGACAAGTTCACCTCCGGCTTATGCCGCCACGGTGACCAGCAGCTATTATGATCCCGGAACATTGAATGAAGGGACGACTTATTACTGGAAGGTCGTAGCCAAGAATGAATGGGGGAACACCGAAGGTTCTGAATGGAATTTTACTACGGCCTCTCCGCCTCCGGTGGCGGAGATAGACATCAAAGGCGATTCAACCGATATTCCTGATGGGGGGAGCTATGATTTTGGCTCGCATGAAGTCGGGATTAATACGGATGTCACATTTACCATAGAGAATAATGGAACTGCTGGTTTAACTCTCGACGGTTCCCCGATTATCGTCCTCGGTGGAACAGACCTGGATCAATTCAGCGTAGAACAGCAACCGACATCTCCGGTCGATCCGGGAGGCAACACGACTTTTATCATTCGTTTCACACCCACATCAGCGGGATACAAGAGCGCGTCGATTTCCATCGGCAATAACGATGCGGATGAGCATCCTTATGACATCACGTTTGAAGGCATTGGGTTGGCTCTTGGCTCCTTAATAGTCAACATAGAGCCCCAGGGTGTGATAGATGCTGGCGCGCAGTGGAAGAGGCTGTGCACGACGACGTGGAATGACAGCGGTTATGAAGAAAGTGACATTCCCCCAGGCAGCGTGATAGTTAAGTTTAAGGAGGTTGCGGGCTGGCTCAAGCCGGATAATCGAATCGTTTTCATCCCAGGGGGGGATACGGCAGTAATAACAAGTATATATGCACAGCTATTTGGAACGGGGATATTCGAAGATAGCGGCCAGAGCCTGGGCGATTCATCCAGCTACGGTGTAGCGCTTGGCGATGTAGATGGGGATGGCGACCTGGATGCATTTGTAGTGAATGATGACGGAGCTAATAACGTGTGGCTGAATGATGGAAGCGGCACATACACAGATAGTGGCCAAAGCTTGGGAAGTTCAACCAGCCAGGGTGTAGCGCTTGGCGATGTAGATGGGGATGGCGATCTTGATGCATTTGTCACTAATAGTTGGAGTCAAGCAAACAAGGTTTGGTTGAACGATGGGAACGGCATTTTCACAGATAGTGGCCAGAGCCTCAGTGGTGGCTCGTTCAGCTATGGAGTAGCGCTTGGCGATGTAGACTGTGATGGTGACCTGGATGCATTTGTCGCGAATGCAGGCGGAGCTAATAAAGTGTGGTTAAATGACGGGAGTGGCACATACACAGATAGCGGCCAGAACCTCGGCGATTCAGACAGCCATGGCGTGGCGCTTGCTGATTTAGATGGAGACGGTGATCTGGATGTCTTTGTTTCGAATCATGAAGAATCCCACAAAGTCTGGTTGAACGATGGGAGTGGAACCTTCACAGACAGCGGCCAGAGCCTTGGCGTAGGCTCGAATAATCGCGGCCTAGCACTTGGGGATCTCGACGGGGATGGAGATGTGGATGCCTTTGCCGCGAATCAATTTTGGCAAGCCAACAAAGTGTGGATAAATAACGGGAGTGGTACGTTTACGGACAGCGGCCAGAGCCTTGGTGATTCAAATAGCATTGGAGTAGCGCTTGGAGATGTAGACTGTGACGGTGACCTGGATGCATTTGTTGCGAATTGGAGTGATGCAAACAAGGTATGGTTAAACGACGGTAGCGGAAATTTCACAGGCAACGGCCAGAACCTCGGCGATGCATACAGCGCTTACGTAGCGTTTGGGGATGCGAATGGTGATGGCAGCCTCGATGCTTTTGTTGTGAATGCTTATAATACCCCTGGCAACAAAGTATGGCTGAATACTTGTATACTGCCCGAAATCACAGAGCACCCTCAGAGTCAGACCATAGATTACGACACAACTGCGACCCTGAGCGTTACTGCCACGAGCATTCAAGCTCTCTCCTACCAGTGGTATCAAGGAGATTCAGGAGACACGTCCAATCCTGTAGGGACGGATTCCGACTCCTACACAACACCGAATCTCACAGCAACGACTTCCTATTGGGTGAGAGTATCCAATGCCTGCGGTTCGACTGACTCGGATACTGCCATTATTTGTGTCTTGCCTGTGACTCCTGCAAATCTTGCCCCATTGAATGGAGCGTCTGATATTTTGGTTGATGCTGACTTAGACTGGGAAGACAGCGGTGGAGCGACCGAATATGATGTTTACTTTGGAACGAGCTCACCTCCTGGGCATGTGGCAACGGTAGCTGAGAGTTTCTATGCCCCTGGAGCGTTAAGTGCGTGTACGACCTATTACTGGAAAATAGTAGCTAAAAACAGCTGCGGCGAGACAGAGGGGCAGGAGTGGAATTTCACGACAATAGTGATCACTCCTGAATCCTTTTCCAATGTCTCTCCTTCGAACGGGGCCACGGATGTATCCCTGGATGCATACCTGGACTGGGAGGACAGCACTGGAGCGGCCTCTTATGATGTCTATATCAGCAAGAGTTCACCTCCTGACTATGTGGCCACAGTCAGCGAGAGCTCTTACGATCCTGGGCCTCTTGATTCTGGAACACAATACCACTGGAAAATAGTGGCTAAGAATGATTGTGGCGAGACAGAAGGTTCCGAGTGGAATTTCACGACGTGTGATATACCTGGAACAGCCGCTAATCCGTCTCCTTCAGATGGAGCGAGTGATGTCCTTCTTGATTCAGACTTAGACTGGGATGACTGCAGCGGAGCCACTTCCTATGACGTTTATTTTGGAACGGATTCACCTCCTGAGTATGTGGCTACAGTCAGTGAGAGCTATTATGATCCTGGGCTGCTTGATCCTGGAACTCAGTATTACTGGAAGATAGTCGCCAAGAACGATTGTAGCGAGACTCCTGGGGGAGACTGGCAGTTCACAACCTGTTCATTGCCAAATGCATTCTCCAATATATCTCCCTCGAACGGAGCTTCGGATATATCCATAGATGAAAACCTGGATTGGGAAGACAGCGGTGGTGCGACATCTTATGACATCTATTTTGGAGATTCATCGCCCCCTCCCTATGTTGAGACAACGACAGAGAGTTTTTATGATCCTGGAATCTTAAATTACAGTACAACCTATTACTGGAAGGTTGTGGCAAAGAATGACTGCGGCAGTATTGAAGGTTCTGAATGGAATTTCACCACGATCTCTCCACCTCCGGTACCGGAGATAGACATCAAAGTCGATTCTACCGATATTCCTGATGAAGGGAGTTATGATTTTGGCGATTGTAAGGTTGGAACAAATGTAGATATTACATTTATCATAGAGAATAATGGAACTGCCGGGCTGACGCTTGACGGTTCCCCGATCATTGTTCTCGGAGGCACGGATCCAGATCAATTCAGCGTCGAGCAGCAGCCGACATCACCTGTTGATCCGGGAGGCAGCACGACTTTTATCATTCGTTTTTCGCCCGGCTCGGCGGGCTTTAAGAGCGCATCGATTTCCATTGTCAACAATGATGCAGATGAGCATCCCTATGACATTACGTTGGAAGGGACTGGGTCGGCTGTTGGTTCTTTATTAGTCAATATAGAGCCCCAGGGTGCGATAGACGCTGGCGCCCAGTGGAAGAGGCTGTGCACGACGACGTGGTATGACAGTGGGTTTGAAGAAAGCGACATACCTCCAGGAAATGTGATTGTTGAGTTTAAGGAGATTGCCGGTTGGCTTAGACCGGATAACCAAATAGTAACCATTCCATGGGGAGATACTGTGGAAAATACGGGCATCTACGTACAGCTCACCGGCTTTGGTACATTCGTTGATACCGGTCAAAGCTTGGGCAGTGAATCGAGCTATGGAGTGAAGCTTGGGGATCTGGATGGCGATGGAGATCTCGATGTTTTTGTTGCGAATTATACGAGTCAAGCAAATGAGGTCTGGCTGAACGATGGCAGCGGCACCTTTACAGACAGTGGACAAAGCCTAGGCAGTGGACACAGCTTTTGTGTTGCGCTTGGGGATATTGATAACGATGGGGACCTGGATGCTATTGTAGCCAATGATGGAGCCAACAAAGTATGGCTGAACGATGGCAGTGGCGCCTTCACAGACAGCGGACAGAGCCTGGGAAGTGGATATAGCTGGGGCGTGAAGTTGGGAGATGTGGACTGCGATGGTGACCTTGATGCCTTTATCGCTAATTATGATGAACCGAACAAGGTCTGGCTGAATGATGGCAGCGGCACCTTTACAGACAGTGGGCAGAGCCTGGGCAACAGCAAAAGCATGGAATTAGCATTTGGCGATCTGGATGGTGATGGCGACCTTGATGTTTTTGTTGCCAATGCGGGTAATC
>SMTZ1_10018658_pt1 | contig 10858 bp, 11 predicted proteins | sample DeeMarSWOR136_30_FD_25667 | JGI IMG/M metagenome (IMG submission 25667) | reverse complement strand
TAAAACGTAATGGAATATCCTATATTGGGAAAGATCCGAAAGGTTTTGCCGCATCTGCGTTATATCTTTCGGCTAAAAAGACTTCAGAGCGCAAAAGCCAATCGGAAATTGCTAAAATTGCAAAAATTACTGAAGTAACTTTAAGAAACAGAGTTAATGATATTACAAATAAACTCCAAATTACATAATTCTTAATTTAATACTAGTTTTTAACTCAATTTTCAAATTATTCTCTAATTAAATGCTCTTTTTACATAGTAAAAAATTAAAGCGCAAACCGAAATTTATAATTGATCTTTTTTAAACAAAAAAGCCCTCAATTTATTTGCAGTATTACAAGTTTTTATCATCTTTACAAGTAGATCATCAAATTTATAGATCCAAGACACATCACAAACCTGTGATGCCATTGACAATCCTTTTTCTGCGATTTTGACCGCTTCAGAATAATTCCCTTTTTCATATAATTCTAATACTTCATTATACGTATAATTCAAATTCCATATATCAGCACTACTGAGTTTATTAATTTGTACCATATTGATCAAAAATAAATTGTATTATGATTATTTAAAGAAAAAATAGGGAATTCAAATTGAGTGCTAATTTTTAATGATTAAAAACTCTAAATATTTAAATTAATTTGATCTATGATAATTTAAGAGGTGTTATATATGGTTGAATATTATGTAATTGAAATATATGTTTTAACAATAATGGCAATAATAATGTTTATAACTAGTATTGGCGTATTATCCCTAGGTCATAAAAAGGGAACTCCAAATATGATTTTATGGTCGCTTTTTATTTTCAGTTGGGGTCTACATTGGTTAATGGAAGGTATTGCAGACTATTATGAAGAAATTTTAGATATTGAATTGATTATTTTTAGCCAACTTGAATTAGTTACAGCTTTTATCTCCTCTTTTATACTTCTTGCAGCATGTTTAGAATACAATGGAATGCTCCGACGTCATATGGGCAAAATTATCGCTCTAATCTCATCAATACTGCCGTTATATTTGATAATTACGATTAATGAAGAAACTTTGGATGATATTGAAGATATCTATATTATTCGAGGAGAGGTAGTTACCACTGAACTCTTTCGGTTTCTATATGGATTTGTTCTACCCCTTATTGCAATAATTACGCTTTTATGCACGTTTTTATATTATTATTATCAAACAAAGAAGGGAAAAATATTTTATAATCCTAAAGTGTTAAAAATAAATTTAATATTAGCAATTCTTATCTTTATATTTTCATTATTTAATGGCTTTGATTACTATGAAGAACAGGAACTTGAAATTGTTTTTATCAGCCTCCGCGCTATAACTTTGTCATTTTTCATCATTCTACCATTAATAATAATTTTTACTTATGATTTAGGATTGCAAAAATTTCTAATAATTGAACATTCAGGTATCCCTTTATTTGCCTACAGTTTTGAAACTAAATCAGTTGCTACAGATGACGTCTCTTTCTTAACATCAGGATTTCTCTCAGCTATCATTGGATTTTCTGAAGGAATTACGGCGAGAGAAAGTGATTCTTTATCCATACACTCGAATTATCTATATTATATCATTACAAAAAAAGAGAAAAAAATATACGCGCTTCAATCAATTTCCAAAAATAAATCCTTGGTAAAACATTTTTTTCAAGTCGCAAACGAGATTGACAAGACAGTAGCAAACGTTAAAGAGGCGTCTGATGTAAATATAAATCAGTTAAAAGAAATTGTCGATAATAATTTTTCAGCATTCTATTAGAAAATTAATATCTTGATTATAGAGCAATCCAAATAAAATATTGTAACATTTTTTTTTCTATTATGTTTTCTCATTACATATTGTTAACACTAAAAGAAAAACTCTAAAAAAATGAGATTTAAACTCTTTAGTGTTTTAGAATTATAAAAGAATTAAGATGAGAAAAAGTATAGGTATTGAATCTAGCAAATCAGCTTTATCATAACTATTTCCCAATCTTTTTAATACTTTTTTATACAATAAACTTAAACAAATTATTATTCTTATACATTATACTTAAATTTAAAAATTGTTTTATATATTATATATCTAAATTTTTATATATAAATTTAAATTCAACAGTATAAAAGATACTAATATGCCAGATATATGGTTAGAGATTTATATATTGTTAACAATGGCAATAGTGATATTCGCATGTAGCATTTTTATTCTACTTTTTGGGTATAAACGTGGAACTGATAATATTATTCTGTGGACTGCATTCCCATTGGTTAGGGGATTGCATTGGCTGGTTGAAGCATTGGCAAATTATAATGAAGAAATTCTTGATAGGGAAATGATGATTTTTAACCAGCTTGAATTAATCACAGCCTTTGCCTCCTCTTTTATCCTTCTCGCTGCTTGTTTAGAACATAATGGGATGATACGGAAGCCTTTTGGAAAACTCGCAATTTTATTAATAGCTATATATCCATTCTATTTACTATTCACAATTAATGAAGATACGCTTGAGGAGATTGAGGATGTAGTCTTATTCAGATGGGGTGAAATACAAACGGATATATTTCGGTTTCAATATGGTTTTCTTCTACCACTAACCGCAATTATAATCCTTATAGGAGTCTTTTTATACTATTATTATCATACTAGAAAGGGACATATTAATTTTAATCCAAAAGTTATGCGATCGACTATTGTCATATGTGTTCTAATCTTTGTCTTTTCAATTTTCGAGGGTTTTGATTATTACGAGGATAGTGATATCGAAATAATCTTTATAGGGCTTCGGGGTATCTCATTAGCATTTTTTATTATAATCCCCTTGATAGTAATTTTGTCGCAAGATTTGGGTCTACAAAAATTTTTTCTTATTGAACCCTCAGGTAATCTTGTGTTTGCTTATAATTTTCGTATAAGTTTAGCTATTCCAGTTGAAGATAATTTATCGAGTTTAACTTCTGGGTTTGTGGCTGCAATTATGGATTTTTCGAAGACGCTACTAGGAAAAGAAAGTGGAGTTTTATCTGTTCAGTTGGGCTATTTATATTACACTATTTTTAAAACAAAATCAAAACTATATGCGATTCAATCAATTTTAACTAATAGGCACTTAAAAAATAGTTTCATTAATACAATGGAAAAATTGGATGTTCTTACCTCAACTATTCATCAAAGTACAGATGTAGCATTAGATCAAGTTAAACAAATTTTAGATACTAACTTTTCAATCTTCCTTTAGTTCCAACTCTTTTTTTTTTATTTTATATATTATTAATTATTTTAATAAAAAAATAATGAATCTAAATTATTTTATATTAGATTTTTATACAATTAAAAAATAAAAAAAAAAAGATTTAATTAAAAATTAGATTATAGCGCTTTTTCGCTAGATAAATTATTCCAATTACTAGAACTCCGATAATACTAAGGATAAGAGGAATTTCATACCCCGAAATAACTATATTTAATCCATATTCATAAATAACGGTTCCATCTTCATCTATTATTTGATATTGCGTTAAAAAACCATTTTCTGTATCATATGTAAAAATTTCTATAAAATTTTCTTCCTGAAATATTGAATCATGGATTACCATATTATCTTTAGTTTTCCATTCTTCATGGTCATCCTCTTTCCACTCTTCAATTTCATCTAAAAATTTGACCACATCGATAGGAACAAATGGCATAATAATATCATATGCATATCCTCCGACTTTATCATAAGCATCATTTATATCTTCAGGATCTTGAAACCACGCAATTTCTTCTTCCTCATCAGTAGGATCTTCAGCAAAATCGCCTTTGGTCCATTCCCAAATATCTACCTCAATTCCAAAAGCATCATAATCACCCAGTATACCTAAATCGATCTCAGCATCGGTATCCACTTCTCTTACTATAATTTTATATCTTAAACCTACCTCATCAGCATATTCAGGTATAGCATTCTTGTATCCATCACCGAATACATCTTTTAAACCATCTTTATCAAAGATTTTAACTTCGAGTATTATTTCCGTGCCTTTCTTCATTCCTAAAGAATAGTTAGATTCAGCGGCCTGAACTTTTCATTTTCATTTAACCTCAAATAAATTAATTATTGTTTAATTAATTCCCCCTGTTACATATTCGTATTTAGTAATTACCAAAGTTTCATCTGCTATCATTCCAATCCCTTGAGCATAGACTTTATACTCGATTCTTGGAGGCTCTAACTCATTCGACTCCTCAACTATCACACATTTATTAAAGAGCCCAGCAGGGGTTTGAAATGTAAAGCCTATCCCTATATTTTCTGCTCGATCTAATGCTTCCTCAGGAGCATATTCTTGGTAATATCTATCCCCTACTATAAAATTTCCCGGCATCAATATACCAGGATAATTGCCTGGTGTATCAGCTCTCCAAGAACCTTCAGTGCTAACAATTGAACCATCTTCATATTCATTCGATAATTCACCAAAATAGACTAAATCATTCGTTTCATTACATAGTGCGACATAATTATATGAAATTTCAACTAATTCACCACCCTCAATCTCTCTCTCTTCTACAACTCTCGTCTCAATAGAACCAACCATCTCTGTTCGATTTAATACAGTAATATTTACTTGAATTGTCTCTCCTTCTTCTTCTCCTAGTAAGACTATTCGATATCCAATTTCTAAAGGCCAATAGGTATTATTAACCTTCCCATAGGCAATGGAACTAAAATTGTGATTTCCTACAATAAATTTTCTAAAGTATCTTTCATCATTATCTGAGGGTTGAATAGTTTCTTCAAAAATATCTTCGTAAAAAAAGAAAAATCCGATGCTTGCAACTGTACCTATTAATATGATCGATACGATTCCAATCACTATGTACTTTTTTTCCATCGTTATCAATAACTTTTTGAAATTTATTCTATTGTATTTAATTTTTATATTAAATTTGTCTCTGATAAGAAAATGTGACTCATTTTGTAGTTCTAATTATTCCTAATGTATCAAAATCCTATTAGAGATCTATTTTTATATGTATATTTCATTATTTAAAAATCCTTTCATGTATAGTTTTAAATATGGATATGTCCTATAATACATATAATCGATCTAATATATTGTAAAATGTATAAAATGGATGCAGATAGATTTAAAGATTTAAAGTATATTTGCGATAGATGTGGTGCTTATAATCCCAAAAATCAAAGTATTTGTGGAATATGCAAATCATCTCATATAAGAAAAGCATCTAAAAGAGAAATAGAAGAGACAATCATTTTATATGAAAAATATAAATGAAACTTAATCATTATGATTAAGATTCAACTATTTCTTGTTTTTGTTTTTCAATCTCCAAAATTAGATTTGAGATTTTGAAATAATATTGAAAAATAATAAAAATGAGTTTTTAAATATATTTCTTGATTATTTCATGTTAGCTAAATATTCATTCATTTCTACGAAGCTACTTGTTCTCATTAACGCCCCCTTAAGGAACTGGAAACCAATGTCATATGTCGATCCATCACCACCTATATGAATTACATAAGGCACTTCTCCTTCAAATAAATCTTTACTTTTAAGGATTTTATAAGTAGTGCTTATTGCATCAGCTATAGTAGCTCCAGACTCGAATAAGTGGTGAACCCACGGAACTTTCCAAGAGGTTACAAAATCTTTGGAAGTAGATACTTCTGAGCAACTGGTATTATTAACATAAATGATATTATTCCCGGCAACGGCGGTTGCTGCTGTAGCCATCTGATTTAAAACCATTCCAGCTCCACAACCAGGACATAAGCCATGACCAGGATGTAGGTGCATTTGTGGATCTAATTTTTTACGATTAATTCTATATATATCGACTGGCTTTTCAGCCCCAAATTTTTCAATAAGTCCTTTTAATTTATTGTTTCTTTGCTCAGTGTAGTAGATAATCTCATCAATTTCTTTCTCCCTAAATTGTGGACGAAAAAGGTGTCTAAATCGTCCCATTGATTTCAAATATTCTACAAATTTCTCCTTATCTATATCCAATCCTCGGAAATATGAAAAGACTGGCATTCCATCCTTTACTCTTATAGTATAGAGAGGCCAATATCCACAATCGGTTGCTAATTTAGATATTTTTACCGCATCTTCTGCTCCATGCCTCCAACCACGCATGCAATCTGAATAAGCTTGGATGAAGGAAGCTCCATTAGTTTTTAAGGCTTCTATCATCTTACCCATTAAGTCATTTGGATACGCTGGATTAACCGTAGCTAAGAATAAGGATTTAGCACCATAAAAACCGAATGGCGTAACTAAGTCTTGTTTGACACCAACTTTTCCAGGAATTTTTTCTCCTGCGGGACCTGTAGTCGTACTCGCATATGGGGGGGTACCACCTGACTCTTGAATTCCGGTATTCATAAATGCTTCATTATCATAGTTTAGGAATAACACATTGCATTTTTCATCTTTAGCAAGTAAGTCTTCTGTATTAATTATATTTCTTTCTGGTTGTGACATTATTACAAATCCACTCCTAATATTTTATTTTTAGTTTCTCGAACTCCGAGATAGGTATAAAGTGGTCCATTCATATCTTTAACAGCACCCATTTTCTTTTTCGCGACATCAAATTCATCTCTAGTTACATCACGTCCTCCTAATCCAACAATAAAACTTCTAAAGAGAGTCCCGAGAGGATATAATGCGGTTGCGATGGAAGTAGAAAATGGAGGTAAGAGATTATTTAATGAATCAGATTTCTCTAAAATGATTAATTTTTCTATATTATGTTCTTGGACAATTTTCTGCAATTCCTCATAAGGAAATGGACGATAGGCCCTTACTTTTATAAGACCAACGTCTTTATTTTTAGTCATCCAACTTATAATATTTCCACACATCGAGCCCATAGTTATAAATGCTGTTTTTGAAGAATTATCTAAATTATAAGTCTCAATCAAGTCATATTGCCTGCCAGTTGCTTTTCCAAATTCTTTAAAGGTCTCCCTCATCATATCTAAAACAGGTTCTTTTGCTTCATCTAGATTTTTTCTCCCCTCCATGAAGAAACTGGGAGTGACTATTCCACCCCAAGTCCCAGGTTTCTTGGGATTAATTGTATGCCGACCTATTTTAGGAGTTAATTTTTGTACAATCTTATCGGGGATTAATGTTAACTTTTGGACTGAATGAGAAATAACAAATCCGTCATGTACAAACATGGTAGGGAATAGAGATTTATCGGAAATCATTACGGAAAGAATCGCAGCATCATACGTTTCTTGAACATTTTCAGATACAATACAGTTCCAGCCATAATCCGTTAATACAAACTCCCAACTATTCCATATTGATAAGTTCGGAGCATTAAAAGCACGAGCAGATATCATCATGGTTAAAGGAACGCGCCAACCAACTGCCATAGGTAACGCTTCTGACATTAATAAATAGCCTTGAGACGCAGTAGCCGTGAACGCTCTGGCCCCAGCAGCTGCAGCAGCAGTAGAATAGCTTATTGCTGCTAGTTCAGATTCTACATTTACAAATGCTGCCTTTAGCCTTCCTTGATGAACCACATCAGAAAGGCCTTCCACAGATTGAGTTTGGGGAGTAATTGGAAACGCACAAATTACATCAGGATCAGTTTGTGTCACTCCTCCTGCTACAGCATAATTTCCAATCATCGCAGTTTCAATAGGCTCCTTAATTTCTTTAAAAAACAATTTCATAGGTTCCACAGACATTTTAATTCCCTCCAGTTTCTTCAGGTGCAGCACAAGATGCTGGACCTTGTTTCATTCTTTTGCTAATAGCATTCACTGGGCAAATATTTAAGCAATTTTGGCAAGATTTACAGTGAAAAATATCAATACCAGCCATATGCCATAGTCCGTCATCACCTTTTTCTCTGATAATTGCGAAGTCAGGACAAATATACCAACATTGAGCACAATCAGTACATGTATCTTTATCCCATAAAATTTCCCATTCACCCCAGGATCCCGTATTTACTTGATCGCTGCCAACTGGAATGATTTCCTCATCACAATACCATACTCCTGCTTTGTCTACTTCTTTATATCCTGGCAATCCTAATTCAACTTGTTGCCAGGGGACCTTAGTATGTATTAAAAAGTCAACATCCTTACCACTCTCATAAATACATGTTTCATCATAAGCTTGCTGAATAGATTTAATGTTTTTCCCTGCTAGTTCTCCTTTAAATCTCGTCATTATCGCATCAGATAACGCCTCAATACTAAAAAGATGAGAAACTCTCACTAAAGCGCCTAAAATTATTGTATTTGTTATATTTCTCCCCAGTATATCTAAAGCTATTCTGGTTGCATCTATCGTGGCAATATTTAGATCTTTTCTTTTTACAATATCTTGTATTTCTAACTGATTCATAACTGTATTTACTATTAACCATCCTCCTTCAGGAATTCCGGCAGTTACATCTACCTCTCCCAATAAAGAAGGGTCAAGTATAGCTACAAAATGAGGGGCATACACCTGCTCATTTGACCTTACTAAATCTTCATTTAAACTTAAACGAACATAGCTTTCTGTAGGAGACCCCATACGTTCAGCTCCAAATTTAGGTTGACATACTCCATACCCGTAAAAAGCTTCAACGCATAAATTTGAGGCAGTAACGCCACCCTGTCCGCCTCTTGCATGAAATCGTAAGCTTATAGAAGTTTCTTTTAACGCATCTTTAACTTTTTTTTCATCAAGAATTTTCGATCACTTACTTTATATTTGTTTTATTAAATGTTATTTCTATAATGTAAATCCTATCAAGAATTTAAATTTTATAGATTAATTTTTAAATAAATTGAATATAGATTCAAATATTTATTCAATTTCATTTGAATTTTTTATTTTTTTGGTTTTTCGGTTTTAAAATCCTTTTTTGGATCACTGATTACTACTTCTTCAGACTTCCATACTTTTTCTTCTGATGGTTTAATACCCTGTCCGCAATTCCAGCACCCCTCATTTTTAATTACCTCCTCATAGCATCTTTGACAGTAGGTTGTATTACATGAAGGGCAGTAATATATTGATGTTCCCTTTGAGATAACACCTCTATGAACAATACACATTTGCTCTTGATTATAAAACGTACTCAATCCCTCACATATTCCATTAATTGCATAATATAAAATTCCCATCGCAAAAATGAAAATAATTGGTGGTAATATTGTCAAAAAGTTGGGCATTATAAACACAAAAGGAGGATGATCAAACGAGGCAGCTATTAAAATTAAAAAAAATCCAAGTAGTAATGATATCGCTCTAATTCTTAGATTTCCAACTACTCTTTTCACAAAGATAATAACTAATATATAGAGAAATATAAATTGTATTATCATCATAAAAATAACATAAGAAATTTCAAAAAATTCCAATGCAGAACTATTAGTGGTTAAAATAAAAAACATATCTATGAATGCCATAATAAATATACTAATACTTACCATTGTGGGAATATTTTTTATGGAAATTAAATTTTTCTCCCAGAAATATACGAAAAAGATAAAAGTGAATTGAAGTACCGTCAATCCTATTGATAAATACCATGCAAAATATCGCGGATAAAATACACCGATTTGAGCAAATATAAAAAATATTCCAGGACCTAAAGCTGCAAATCCAGCGCCAAAATTCATTTCCTTTCTATTAATAAGATGATCTTTACGTCCTCGATTAAACATTATTAACGCAATTAACAATGTTTCCACAATAAAACCTATCCAGAAAATAATTGAAATCCCAAGGTGATAGTCAGGGGGATAATTTTCTATATTATATATATAGGACATAGGACTTCTCTTGATTCAATTATTAGGAATTTCAATTAATAAATATATTTAGAGATTTTAACTTAAAAAGATTTACAATCTATTCAAAATCCAATAGAAACCTTCAAATTCAAAAACAATTTCAATTATAAAACAAATGATCTAATATACTAAATCAAATTTTAAAGATCAAGATGAACGAACACATATTAAGTGAATTAAAAGACCATATTTTGCGAATTGAGATAAACCGTCCAAAAAAAAGAAATGCTCTTACTAGAGATATGTATCGAGTAATGACAGATACCATAAACAATGCTGATGAGGATCCATCAATTCGTGTCATATTAATTCATGGGCAGAAAGATATTTTTACGGCGGGCAGTGATTTAAAGGATGCTCAAAGCCCTCCCCCTTCAAATGGGTCAAATTCCGCGAGAGATTTTATGAAAGCAATTACTGAAGCTAGTAAGCCCCTTGTAGCTGCTGTGAGTGGTTATGCTGTAGGAATTGGAACAACCATGCTATTTCATTTCGATTTAGTTTATGCTGGAGATAATGCCAGATTTCAACTACCATTTGTTAATTTGGGATTATGTCCTGAATTTGGGTCAGGCTATTTACTACCCCAGCTAGCAGGATATCAGCGAGCGGCAGAATTATTTTACTTTGGGGATTTTTTTTCATCCCAAGATGCTTATAAGATCGGGCTGGTCAATAAAATTTTTTCAGACGATGATTTGCTGGAAAAAGCAATAGTAGAGATCCGACGTTTAGCTAATCAACCACCGGCTTCTGTCCGATTAACCAAATCGCTTATGAAAAAGCATATTCCAGTAAATATAGATGAAATCATTGAATATGAGGGTTCCCAGTTTATGCGAAGATTAAATTCTCCTGAATCGAAGGAAGCGTTCGCCGCATTCTATGAACGTAGAAAGCCAGATTTTTCTCAATTTCAATAGTATATACTAATTAGAATAATAGGTAAATAATTTGAAAATCGCAATTGATATAGATGGTGTGTTACTTGACATAATAGTTAATTTTTGCAATATTTTTAATA
>SMTZ1_10007589_pt1 | contig 10858 bp, 6 predicted proteins | sample DeeMarSWOR136_30_FD_25667 | JGI IMG/M metagenome (IMG submission 25667) | reverse complement strand
TATCCGAAGAGAAGCTCCGGCCAGCCACCAGTAGTCCATCCACCTTGGTCGGCACCAGACAGCGGTAAGGAATCTGGACGTGGTCGGTATCGCCCAGCGCATCGAAACGCGGGATTACAGCTATGGCATCGTCATATTTCTTACCCGCCTGCAGGTCTTCCTTGGTAACTATGCATTCGCCGATTAACCGCCGTCCGCCGCGTGTCCCTGTCTGCGAAGCCGTGTCCATAATAAAGCTGTTCTCAAAGGTGGGGATGTTCTTCTTCATGAAGTCATGCCCGCGCAACATAATCTTACGCATCTCGACCTCCAGCGTGGTGAGGTCTTCCACATTCATGCAGTTCAGGTCTGGTATCCAGTTGTTTACCCACAGAACATCGTTACGGGGCGATGGCAAAGGCACGAGACGGGTACCAGCGACCCTGGCGAGTTCTGCCATAAGTTCTCGAAATCTTTCCGGCTCTTTTTCCCTGAAATCGCAGTACTTCTGGTAATCGCAGTTACCTAATCGGAATACCAAAGCCAGATTCGAACTCCTGATCTTGGGGTCAAGCCTGCCATCAAACTCGGCTCCGGCGGAGGGCAGCAGGTCGCCGTCGCCAGTACCGTCGATTACTACCTTGCCCAGTATTGCCTGCCTTCCCGACTTACTTTCAAAGATAACGCCCTGCACTTTACCCTTATCAGCAATGGCCTGGGTCCCCCAGGAATGGAGATACAGCTTTACCCCTGATTCTTCCACCATATCGTTCAGGACGCACTTCAACAATTCAGGGTCCACCCACGCTGTTTGCTTTATCCTGCCGTGAATCACGTTTCCCATAAAGCGTCGCCAGTATGCCACCAGCTTTTCATCACTCGAACCGATATCCTCTCTCTTTGGGTGGAGACACCCGCCCACCACATCCAGCCTGTCGAGCCACTCCTGGGTGAGACCGATTATTTGCTGCTCTTCAGTGCCGTCGCTCATATGCGGAATCTGTATCACGATACCACCGGTAGCCATGCCTCCCAGATGTCCGTATCTCTCAACAAGCACTGTCCTGGCACCACTACGCGCCGCGGCTATCGCCGCCGAATGTCCCCCAGGACCACCACCCACCACCACTACATCAGCCTCGCGGCATACTTTCACTTCCCTGGCAGCTTCCTGGACTGTCTTAATATCCGATGCCCGTTCCACCATGGCCGTTTCCCCCTTAGTGATATCTCTTCCTATCCCTGCCTGCCGTAATTTCCCGCAATAGTCCATCTATACTATCGCCCGATATTCGTGCTTGTCAACGTATTACCCTTTACCCGGGTGGCTTTATGTACCTCGTCTCCTATATCCACCCCTCTGAGTCGAAAAAGGCAGCAATGCACCACGACAATATTCTTGTTGTATATGTTATATATGACACACCTATGTCATATTTATAGTGTATAATCTGAGGAAGTCAGACTGAAATGAAAATAAACCGACTGCTGGAAATAATTCTGATATTACTGAATAAAGAAACTACCACGGCCAGGGAACTGGCTGACAGGTTCAGTGTTTCTACAAGAACGATATACAGGGATATAGATATCCTCTCTACTGCGGGTGTCCCGGTATACACGAACAAAGGCAGTGGCGGTGGTATTTCCCTCCTGGAGAACTATGCTCTCAACAGGGCTCTTATCACCGAACAGGAGCGAGATAACCTCCTTCTGGCCCTTAAAACCTTGCAGGCCACAAAATATCCCGAGATTGAAGCGATTCTCAGTAAAATCGGGGCGCTATTTAAGAATACTGCGCCTTCTGACTGGGTCCGTATCGAGTTCTCACCATGGGATAGCGGCCCTAATGCAGAAAATAAGCTCCTGGATATTAAGAGAGCGATTCTTGGATGTAAGGTAATTACCTTCGACTATATAGATGCCAATGGAATCAGGAGCCACCGGAATATAGAACCCATGCAGCTCGTGTTTAAATATCAGGCGTGGTACCTGAATGGATATTGCCGGACGCGGCGTGATATTCGTGCTTTCCGCATTTCCAGTATAAAGAACATGCTCACCACAGATGAGGTATTTACACCAAGGCCGTTGGAAAGCATCAAGGAGGAAGAGCCCGCGGCGGTACCGAAAAAATATGTAACCCTGAAACTGAGATTTCAACCCGAGGACTTATACCGGGTCTATGACGATTACGAAGAGGAAAGTATTATTCACAACCCAGACGGGAGCTATGATGTTACGGTCACCCTTCAGGAAGACGAGTGGGTGTACGGTTATATCATGTCCTTTGGTTGCTATGTAGAGGTGCTTGAGCCGCAATATATCCGCGACATTATCAGAGAGAGAATGAAAAAAGCGCTGGAGCTTTATTAAAAATGATTCACAATATGACAGACATTTGTCATATTAATCACTGTAATATAGAGCCAAATATTAAAAGGAGAGGTTAAATAATGGAACCGAAAATATTTACCAGAGAGACTCTCTTAATTGCGGGCGTTACCGGAAGCGGCGATGAGACCCTTAAAGCTTGGGAAGCATTTGAGAAACTGGACAAAATCAACCCCTTAAAGAACAAGGTTAGCGAAGAAAGCTACGAAATACGCATGTACCCCGGCGGGCAGGGACCGGGCGAGGTTCACGTAGGCTGGCAGGTGAAGGATGCCCGTGTTTCGAAAGAATACAAAGTTATCTCTCTGCCTGCATCACTATATGCCGAGTTCGTAATATATCCGTCAAAAGGCTGGGAAAGCAGTAATGCTGAAATGAACAAGTGGTTATCGGAGAATGCGGATAAATACACACAAAGATATATAGGTGATAAGGCGTACGCGATAGAGGTATATGACGACAGGTTTAAAGGCATCGATAACCCGGAATCCGAAGTGCCGATACTGATACCAATAGTGCCTATCAAGTAAGTAGGTTTCTTATTCAAGCAGTATCAGGGATACCGGGAAAAGCTAGTCCTCTAGCCCCGTGCCATACGAATTGTGGCATTCGGTCTGCCTATCTGGAAACGCAGGAAATTACTGGCACCGATGTCGTTGAGTTCTAGTGAGAGCTGAGAAAGATAATCCCGAGCAGAAGTATAGCGATTTCTGGGACTGGCTATTGACTGGCTGGCATCCTATCTGGCTCCTGAGTTTCGGCATTGCCTATGTGTATTATCTTATGACTACCGAGGAAGTCTAAATAGACATATTCTGGCTACAGTTAGCCTGAGTACCTAAGGTCAGTTTACCATTCAGCACTCTTGTCTCGTCTATCCTTCCGTGCCTTCAATCTGCTTTTCGACAGTGAACCCCAGCTGAGAACGCCGATGACAGTCCTAACTGCCTCTTTTTCTTCGGCTTCAAGCGAGTACTTGTTTAACAGGTTCTTCAGGATAGTGGTTGCATCTTGGTATTCCATAATCTACTAACTACCACTTATCAGGCCGACAGTCAATATCACGATACCTGAACCTCTGCACTTGCGTAAATCGATACGCTAAAAAGGCAACCGAGTCTTATTAAGATATTATGCAAACAGAGCAGTACAGTGACAGGTATCTCGTGTCCTGTGCCGAGCTGATTGGGGTGTCTTTATTGAGTAAAGGTACGGTAGTACGGACAGCCGGAGTAGTCGGCACGAAGTGCACGGCCTTCAACCACTGCATCGAAGCGTAGGATTTCGGGAGAGCGCTGGTCATCACCTATCTGGAAAGAGGTACCACCCAGGGGTCTCAGTGGTTCGACATTCCCCGAAGGGAATGCCAATGCTAAATTGCCCTTGCGAAGTACGACCCGAAAATTGGACAGCTCAGGGTTACGCGTCCGATAGTGTCCGGGGTAGGCTTCCCATTCTTCAGGATAATCAAAGTGCCGAGGGCCTGTATAGCTGTCATTGATATACCAGTGGAAGCCGTGGAAGGCTTCCACCACCTTATCACCCTCCCGCCTGAATTCAAACAGGAATAAATCCAAATCTGGACACCCCACATAGAAACTGTCTTGAGCACGCTGTTCGAGAGGGACTGCACGGCCTTCATAGTCTAGCAGGAGCTTCCCGTCTCTAGCCGTAAGCTGAAGAACCCTGCCGCCTGCCCGGTAGGTGCCAACGTAGTCTGTTGCGTTAGGGATGTAGCTGGGGTCAGCGGTCGGGGACACAGGGGGAATCTCTTTATCATTATACGCGGCGTACAGGACTCTGAGGGCGTACTCGGCAGACTCGAATATTGCTCCGGACTCCGTCCGTCGGTTTACAAAGTGGGCGACTCCGAGACCTCCGTCTACATCGGCCAGGATATGCGAGGTGTATCCGTCATTACCTCCGCCGTGGCCAAGGAAAGTACGACCGTCAACCGGATATGAAGCAAGGGCGTATCCGTATTGTTCGCCGCCTGTCTGAGGCATTAGTGGTGCCATCAAGTTGAAACTCTCCTCAGACATGAGCGGGCCTCTAGGTCCCTTGCCCCGGTTTATCAGCATCCTTAGAAATTTCGCCATATCGCCCGCTGTGGATGCCTGGCATCCGTCTCCCGTGCCGTACTCGCTCCACATGGCCGGTACGAGCCGGTGGCTGGGATGCTCCGGGCGGTCGTCGTAAAGGCTGCGGTAACCGATGGCCTCTTTATTACGTGTCTCAAAGGTGATAACAGGATGCGTGTCGGTCATGTCAAGAGGGTCCAGTACCCGAGACTGTATCACCTCTCTGAACAACTGGCCTGTCAACCTTTCCAGAATGAACCCCAAAATCTTGTAGCCGACGCTCGAGTAGTGCCAGTGCTGTCCGGGAGGTACCCTAGTCTTCGTTTCCCGCAGGGCCCATGAATCATACAGGCCGTGGGGTGCCATCTCCGTACCACGGATAATGCCTGCGGTATGGCCCAGCAGATGATGCACTGTTATCGGCGGGTATTCCGATTGGACCTCGAACCAGGGCAGATATTGCGTTACCGGTGCGTTCAGGTCCAATTTCCCTTCATCGCGAAGCCGTAACAGCGCAATCGTGGTGAAAGACTTTCCTATGGAGGCAATCTCGAACAGTGAATCAGGCGTAATTGGAACTTGAGCGGCTATATCAGCGAACCCATAGGTATATACTCTGAGTAACTTTTCGTGGTCAGTAACCGCGATAGCCAGGCCCGGGATGCTGGCCTCTTTCATTCTCAGTTCGGCGAACTGCTCGATATGCTGGAACGCCTTTTGAAGACTGGGCAACTAAACACTCCCCTGTTTCGCTATAGATATGAATCTATTGCTTATTATACTGGAAATGGGCTAGTCAAGGATTCAGTCCCCACTGGCTCAAATGGTCCCATCAGTTGACATCGCGTCACTTCTAATCTGAGAAGACAACTCGTAATCCGAAATGAGGTCGTGAAACATCTGAGGCTCTTGCTCTTTTAACTCAATGGTGTAGTCCAGAAACTTCTGGATACCATCGCCCAGAACCTTGTTCACTTTCTCCATTAGCTGAGGCCGCTTCTCCGCTTCATGAACAAAAAGTCTGCCGTAGTTTTTCTCTTTGAATAACTTAACGTCGTAAATGAAGTGGAGGATATAAATCATATCCGTGAAGATGTCCTCAAAGTCATAATCAACCGCCCACTCCCGGAACTGGTGCCAGACCGCCTCTGCTTCAACATACTCGGTGATAACGGGTTCCATAGCCTCGAGCGACTTATATTCCAGGGTGTTCGCATCCTTGCGCATTTGCTTCAGTTCCTCTAAAGATGAGTCCCTGATTCTCGACATAGTGAAGGATGGAGATTTCAAAGCCTCAAAGTTGGTTATGAAGAGATTACGCATCTGGGACCGGAAGAGATAGCTCTTTATGAACATCAGATGTTTGCGTTGCTCTTTTTTATACCTCTCATCCAGGAATCTCTCGACTATGAAAATAGCCAGCAATACCTCAAGCGGAATCGCCGCCAGGTGAAGCAGGAACTCGACATGCGTTAGTTCCCAGACGATAAGAATGATTACCGGAGCGCCTGCAAGAGCAATGTAGAACCAGAGATTTTTAGTGAACCTCATCTGGTCTCCCCCCAAAACGTAATAAGAGTATTATATTATCCCACGTTAAATGTGATGCCTTCCACTCGCTATAAAAATTAACAAAAAGAGTAGCATTAAGACAAACCACCAGTCAACAATTTAGAGCCGCGGGCAAATTAGCTCCCGAATAAAACGGCAGAAGACCAACGCCTGGTTCTGCATCGGAGTGTTTGATTCACGAGATTTGACGAGGTCTCAAGCGACCAGTATACTTCCCAAAGGACAGAATTAACTTGGAGGTCTAGCATGACTATAGAGGAATTAGAAGCGAGACTCGAGACACTGGAGAAACAGGTCAGGACGCTACAGGACATCGAAGAGATAAAAACCCTGCAGAAGGCATACGGCTACTACATCGAGCACTGGATGGCGCAGGAGATAATAGACCTGTTTGCCGACGGCCCCGATGTCTCGCTGACGCTGGCGGCGGGCACATACCTGGGTAAGGAAGGAATCAGGAAGTATTTCGAGAATATCAAACCAACCGCGGACTTTATGCATCAGGTAATGCAGCTTTCAGGCATCGTCAACGTCGACCCTGACGGTAATACTGCCAGGGGGAGATGGTATGGTTACGGGGCGATTGCGGTTCCCACAGGCACAGGTGTAAGAGAGTCCTTTATGAGCGGGATATACGGGTGCGAGTATATCAAAGAGAACAGTACATGGAAAATTAAGAAGCTCCGGTTCGACCTCCATTACACCGCCACCCCGGCGCGAGGCTGGGTGAGACCGGAGCAAGCCGCCGCAGTAGACCCTCAGTACACACCGACAATGCTTGAAGCCGATATTCCCCGCACCTTCAATCCACGCTACCCTTCCGGATATATCTTCCCCTTCCACTACAAACACCCGGTTACCGGCAAGGAGACCTCAGAAGGAGCACGCAACTCTTCAATAGAAGGCGTGGACACATGGGAGTATAGCTAAGTAACTCTTGGCACCGCTTCTGCAATGTAATGCCAACAGGTAGCAAGATAGGGGGAGCACCTTAACTCCCCCTATCTAATTTGCGTTAATAATACTTACTCGCCACTGAACAAACATCGGGATGTTTGATTCATTTCTACTATAATTCTTCCTCCGTAAAAGAAACTTTAAGCACCATTCCATTAACCTAAGCACAAGCGGTTTATGAATTCTTCTTAAATCATGTTTCTACCAAAGTTCGCCCTCTCGCCATTCTGCAGAGAGGGGTGCTTCAAGGTTAAGGACTGGGGTATTAGGGAGAAACAGAACCATTACTTTTTCGTTTGGTGTAGGTATTAGTCCTTCTCTTGTTCTGATGAAGAGAGGACCTTGCCATAACTGCCAACCCAATCGCGCGTAGAAGTCAGGAGAACCCGTGCATAAAGCACCTAAATCGAATTGACTTATTTCCTTTGCTAATCTCTCCATAATTGCTGATGCAAAACCTCGGCTGCGGTACCTCTCATCGGTCGCAACGGCTTCCACATATGCGGTTCGCAAAGTCGGTAAGTCTGCGCACTACAACCACCGCGTAACCCACAAGGCATGAGCAACCAATAAACCACGATATCGTCCAAGAATGTGAATAGCCCCATTAAAGGTGTCGAGAAAGGGTTTCATATCTTGTTGATATGCGCGAGAACACAATTCCAGTATCTCCGAATATTCTTGCTCGGAGAGATCTCTACTATCTATAGTTTTCAGAGAGAGAGGCTCTACAGACATACTTGCGCTATAAAACTACGCTATAGACTATCGGAGGGATTCATATCGCGCCTAAACGATACCATCACAAACGTAGGAAGTCAAAGCAATAGGAATATTGAACGAACATCGGGATGTTTGTCTAGCCATGCGTACTGGTGGGCAATACCATTCGCCTTCTCGATTAGGTGCGACATATTAAAAAGGAACACTCCTAGATGAGCAGAAACACCTTACAAATGAACGGGGTATCAGTCAGTGAAGTATATTTCCTACGGTGACCACGTGACTATCCAATCATCCCCCAGATTGTTAGTAAGGTTTACTGGGTTGGAGCTATCGGCATCCATTACATGAATATCAGCGTTACCATCACGGTTAGACGTAAAAGCGATCTTGTTCGCATTCGGATACCATACCTGGTTTTTTATAAAGAGAACACCCTAGATCAAACAAACGAATTTTTATTCCCTAATAATGCTATTTCAATACCCTATCTGATATTGTTGATCGCGTTTTTCGCAGTATCATGCCTGCACTTCATGAGGCTTGAAAGCAAATTAAATTCACGAGTCTCCGCCTGTATATTCTGCTGAAGAGCCAGGAATTGCAAAGAGAACGACTGGTTCATTTCTTGCATTGCTGTCGTCCAGTTCATCAATCCTCCTGCTATCGCACAGTATGAATCAACTACTTCTTGCTCCCAACGACTAGCCAATGTCTCAAGCTCTTCAGATGTACTATGGAGCCATGATATGAATTGCCTCGCCTCTGTTTCCTGATTTGGGGCTAAACTATGTGGTAGGGGTGCGTCTGAGAGGATTGAAAGGATACGGCTGGCAGTAAGAAGAGTTACGATTTTATCTCGTGCGAACCTTATCTCTTCTTCTACTGAAATCATAAGAGAATTACATCCCGCTCCAATAATATCCATCGGGTAACTAATTGTGGTCCAAAAGTTAGTTTCACTATTGTACTGATGAATCTCACCTGTCTGGGAAAATTTAGCTAATAGTGTATGTCCACCAGCGTATATCTTAATCATTCCCCATCCTATCTGCGTCCAATCCATTAGTTCATTATCATATCGCCAGACGCTGTTACCCCCAACAGATAGTCCGTACAGCTGACCTTCGCTGTCAACCACAAACATGTCACCGGGTCCTCCAACCTTGGTCCATGAGTTAGGTTGTCCATCATACTCGTAGATGTCCCCGGTCTGCGGATTGGTGGCAAATAGCCTGTCCCCCCCGGCATATATCTTATCAGTCGCCCCACCTATATACGTCCAATCCATTGGTTCATTATCATATCGCCAGACGCTGTTACCCCCAACAGATAATCCGTACAGCTGACCTTCGCTGTCAACCACAAACATATCACCAGGTCCTCCAACCTTAATCCATGAGTTAGGTCGTCCATCATACTCGTAGATGTCCCCAGTCTGCGGATTGGTGGCAAACAGCCTAGTGCAGATACACGTTTGATACGGGTACTCAAATTCCAATTCCGTCTCTTCCTGCTCCTCTTTTGCTGCGAGTGCTGCTGCTGCTGTGCGTAGTTCTTCTAACATATCAGAAAAAGCTGTCTGGATTTGCTCGGCTTCCTCTAAGAGTGATAGATAGTATTCTTTGTCTTCGGCTGCATCTACCTTTGCATATCTAAATACTATATATATCATACCCATTATATTTTCAGCTTCGGATAGCTTCGTTTGTATAGCCTCCGGTGATGCCAACGCTGTTATCATATCTGCACCATCCTCCAGCATTCCCGGTATTGTGCGTATGGCTGGTGTGTCCAGATCCCTTGGTTGTTGCAGGAAGTCACATATTCTGAGTTTGATTGAATCCAAACTCTGCCTGAGCTGTTCATCTATCGTTGTCTCAGAGGTAAAATCCAGCACAATCGGAGTCACCTCCTCTTCCTCCTCCTCTTCCTCCTGTTCCCCACCCATAAGCGTTGTCCCATCGCAAGACCATGCAACTAGAGTTAATACCATAAGGCAGCTAAGAAATAACCATAGAATTGTTCTCCTCATCACCCACCTCATCGGTTTAATTCAGTTGAGTGCACAAAGGATACCATCACAAACGTAGGAAGTCAAAGCAATAGGAATATTGAACGAACATCGGGATGTTTGATCGTTTTTTACTATGACCAGACTTCTCAAAAGAATCCGCAAGCATTATACCTCAGACACAAATACTATTGATCGCATAATGATTGACCACCATTTTTATGTGTTATATCATGAACTAGAAATAATGACATTGAGCTGGCGACTGTCAAGTTCACTATGAATAAAACAACTGGTGCTAATGAATTAGACAATCTAAGACGCAGAGCACTTGAAGAAAGCTGCGCTTTCCTCGATGCATTCGCCAAAGAAACTGATAGAAGAATAGCAATTTGCCAGAGGAGGAATGATGGCAGGTAAGGGCAGGGAATTCGCATACGTGTCCAATTCGTACGCCGACACGGTGTCGGTTATCGATGTTGAGACCAATCAGGTAGTCAACACGATCCATATGGACTTCGGTGAAAAGCATACGGTGCCTCGGTGGCCGGAAGGGGAGGTGGAGCTGGCCAATACGCCCATGAACCCCACGTTCACTCCTGATGCGACACAGCTGTTCGTACCGAATCCCGAAGGCTACAACATTGCGGTCATCGATGTCGGCACGAACGCCATTGTGCGGACCATTGACCTCAAGATGAAACCGAATGACATTGAGTTCACCCGTGATGGCCGACGAGCGGTCGTGTCGCTCCTCGGGCGCACCACCGGCAAGCAGGGTGCTGTCACAGTGCTTGACGTGTCTACGGGCAAGGCCACCAATCCAATCATGATCGGGACCCAGCCCGAGGAGCTCGTACTCACACACGATGACAAACGGGCATATGTCGTCAGCAAGTCACTCTGGGTGATTGATGTCGATGCAAATGAGGTCGACACCGAAATTCATCTGCCTTACTGGTGCTACGACGCGGTACTCTCTCCCGACGGCAAACGCCTCTACCTTACTGCGACCTTCGGCGCGGACAAGATTGTGATCGTCGACATCCAGAAAAACCGCGTATCGGGCACCATCGATGTATTGATGCCGGCGTGCATGGCGTTCAGCCGCGATGGGCAGCGCATGATCGTGTCGAAT
>SMTZ1_10010155_pt1 | contig 10861 bp, 10 predicted proteins | sample DeeMarSWOR136_30_FD_25667 | JGI IMG/M metagenome (IMG submission 25667) | reverse complement strand
AAATTCTTCAATAACTCCTAATACATCCCCAGGTACTACTAAATCTCCAGAATTGATTTGTTCTTTAACTTTCATCTATTTACCTCCTGAAACTAAATCTAAAGTCCTAAAATCCTAATATGAAACCGTTTAAAGGATATGAAAATCATCAAAGGTGTAATAAGGAAACTATCCTCTCCTTCATAAGCCATTTTCTGGATACTTGACAATATCTTATATTTTTCAATTTTTCCTTCTGAATACAATGTAATTTAATCTTAGAAAAAAACCTTACAAATATTTTCAATCTGGTAAAATCTCTTTTTGCTCTCACGATATATTTTTCTACTATTTACTGCTATAGTCTCATTGGTAGCAAAATTTCTGATGTGGGATGTCGTGCGAACCAAAAAATTGGACAAAAAGGGTACTATTGAAATAAAGGTCGAAAGTCTAGACGACCTTTGGGTTTGTTACAATGTTATTCTTCCTGGAGATTTTTTATCTGCCAGGACAACTAGACGAATTAAAAAAAAGGATACTGATGAGAGTTCTGATAAGGGTGAACGACGCCCCATATTCCTTGAGATCCAAGTCGAAAAAATCTCTTATCATAGTTTCTCAAATAGATTGCGTGTAACTGGAAAAATTGTTACAGGACCGCAAGATCTTATATCCTTAGGGGATTACCATACAATCAATCTAGAAGTTGGAAAACGTTTTAAATTAAGAAAAGACTTGTGGCCTAAGTATATGCGAAAGCGTCTACAAAAAGCTGTTGAACATATAAAAAGACCTCCTATTTTAATTGTAACTATAGAAACAGGAGAAGCCTGTATAGCTAGCGTAGGTGAGTATGCAACGACTATTCATGCTAATATTCGCCATAGTATCACAAGGAAAGTAAGCGCTAAGCAATATGAACAATCTCTTCTAAAGTTTTTTAGTGATGTTGCTAATACCGTTAAAGAACACATGAACTCAGATATTGAAACATTGATAATCGCTGGTCCTGGTTTTACTAAGGACTCTTTTCTTAAATATCTTAAAAACAAATTTCCTGAACTAGTAAAAAACGTGATTATAGAAAATGTAAGCAATGGAGGTCCAAACGGAGTTCAAGAAGTCATTAAAAGAGGCGTGACTTCTAGAATTTTTGAAGATTATCAAATAACGATTGAAAATAGGCTCATGGAGGAACTCCTTGCCAGACTAGGAAAGGAGAAACGAAATGTATCCTATGGTTTTGAAGATGTTGAAAATGCGGCAGGTTATGGTGCTATAGAAACTGTACTTGTACTTGACGAACTATTAAGGGAGTTTGATATAGAAAAAAGGAAAAAACTTGAAAATCTTTTACATCAAATCGAAAAAACAGGAGGAGAGATCGTAATTATTAGCTCACTTCATGACTCTGGCAAGACACTTCATTCACTTGGTAATATAGCAGCACTTCTAAGATTCGAGATATGATTTTTTGATCTTGGAAGAATGAACATATTTTGCTGATTAGAAAATAAATATTTTGTTGATTCATTCAATGCAAAAATCTTCATGATGAAAAGGCATTTGTAAGACGCAGTATGCGGATGATTGAGAGTTAAGTGCTGATTAAATTTCCATTGAAATCTGTTCTACCTTCCTTTTTCAAGATAAGCAAAGAAGTTTTCTTTTCCACCTTTTCCTCCGAGTTTTTCGAGATGAACAAGCTTTAATTGCGTTTTCTTTATGAGTTCTTTTATTTCCTTGAAACGGAACAGATGATAAAATCTGTATACCTCATATCGGTTGTCACTTGTTCTCCATCTCCTATAGATGTCTCCAAATTCTTTTTGTCCTCTGCCAAATATCCGCTTAAAAAAATCCTTTATAGCATATTTTAGAAACCTTCTCTGCCATAATCTCCAGACAGTAACAATAACCTTTCCTTCTTCCTTTAAGACACGACTAGTTTCTTCAAGGGTCTTCTGGCGTTCATCATGCGAGGGGAGATGATGAAGTACAGCCACAAGTAAGACAATGTCAAAGACTGAATTTTTAAATGGAAGGTGTGCCGAATCGCTAACTATGAAATCTGGTTTTCTTTTCATGCTTGGAATAGTTTTTGCTTTAGCAATTTGAACTAAATTCCTTGAAATATCGATCCCATAAGTGTAAAATCCCTCGTCATTTAACCAAAATACATGCCTTCCATTACCACATCCTACATCAAGTAATTTACATCCTTGTTTTTCGAGAAGATCGGTGGTTTTAAAAAATTCTTGAACTACATGCCACGGTTTCTTTCGAACTCTTTCGTAATCATAGGCAATTGTGTCATATGCATCCTTAATCTCCTTTTTAAGAGCGCTCACAGAATTAACTTCCTTTTAAATCCAGTTTTAATGTTTTGCGTCACATTCCAGCACTATACTCCACGTATAACGTCTAAGATAGGTTTTCTCAATGAAGGCATTCAGTAATTTATATATCTGAAAGAGAATGGAATGTTTATCAAGTAAACCTGCAAACGGGTAGACATCGAGTGCGCTCCCTTCAATGTGTTTTATTTGTAAATCGGCTAATTTTAAGAGAGAAGTAAGTTCTGAAATCGAAAAGATTTTAGTGTGATGTATATGGCCTTCTTGAGCAAGATATTTTTCTGCCTCACTAAGTTCTCTTTCTCGACATCTTGAAGACATAATTCTTACATTTTTTTGGAGTCTAAAAATTCCAAGTAAAGAAGAAAAAGCTGAGATAATACTTAAGATCATATTTTGACGGTTTGGTGTTGTTATCACAGCCTTTCCTTTTAAAATTCGTTTAATTTCCCAAATTACTCTTTTAGGATTTGGCAGATGTTCAATTACTTCAGATAGAAGAACCCTATCAAATATATTCTCTTTGAATGGAAGATTTTGTGCATCGGCTACTATTAAACCGACTTTGTTTCTATTTTTTTCGACTATAGGTATCATTCTTTGAAGATGGGTAAGCGCTAAATCCATACAAACAAGCTGAATATTCGAAAACTTCGGTAAGATTGACAAAAGCGGCGATTTCCCGCTGCCTATATCCAAGATTACATTTCCATCTTCTATTTCCAATAATTTTAAAGAATTTTTTCGTAATTTATTCCATAGCCACTCAATTGACTGAGATTTTACTCGTTTTTTTTCTTTAACGTCAGCCCTTGCGATGAATTCATAGAATTTTCGCATGTTTTTTGCTCTATCTTCATTTCGCATGCAGTTTAATCCCTCTGCGAATTCGTTATCCTGCAAATTCACTGATTTTTTCGTTAATAATTAAATGCTCAATTTTTCGTGAAAATTAGACCTTTTTAAGATCCTTATAGCAATCTTTAATCAGTTACAGCGTAAATACGCACTTCATCTTTTTCGTAAATCAATTTTAGAAAGGGTGAATTTTTATAACGATTATAAGTACCCTCATAATAATCTGAAATGACAAAGTAGCCAATATCATATTTCTCCAAAAGTGCCAGTGTATCAGATGTATGTAGGTTGCTTAAAATAGTATTTCTGTCACTAACATGTTGAGATAATCCTCTTTGAGATTCTATGTCGCTAATTAGTGGAACCATAGGCAGTTTATGTGAATAAACAGCAATCCAAGGATTATCATAACTTCCTACTACTATGATACGACACCATCTTGAATCGTAATTAGAGAGCCAAATAGCTGCCCGAATTGTTGCATCAGTAGGATGACTTAAGATATGTGCTTCATCCAAGTACATCTCTTTGCTTTCAACATAAAAATGTATAGTTGAATGATAAAGGCTCACAATAAGTACAAAGATTATTGTCAATTGTACCAAAATCCTGTCATCCACTTTTAGAAGTAGAAGGCCACCCAAATTTTTTTGTATAGACTTGAGAGTATTTGGGAGGTTTCTAAAGCCGTATCCTCCAACGACACAAATCGCTAGAACGAATCCTCTGTAAAAATGGAAATAAGGAAACCCAAAGCAACTTGTTAATATGAACAGAGGTATTATCCAACTCAATAGTAGAAGATCTTTTGTTGATCTTCGTTTAAAACTTACAAAAATGCCGTTCAACAACACAAACGTTAGCACTCCCATGATTTTCAAATAATTAGAAAGGTTTTGTAAGAAAAATGCAAGATCAAACCGTAAGAAGACGAAATTTCCGTTAGTGACTCCAGATATTCGCCAATATCCCTCTAATACATTATTAATGAGTACAATGAGTCCTCTGCTAGTCCAAAGAAGAGATATTGGGATCGCTATAAGTATCATAAGCGCTATAGCATGAAGTTCTCTGCATTTTATTGACTTTTTTTGTAGTATTAACACGAGAACATAAACACTTAAGATAATTATAATTGACATCGATAAGATAAGATGTACCAGAACTACGCTACCAAAAAACACTCCTGCTATTATAATATGTCGTATCGATTTCTGATTAATTGCTCTGAAAAGAGAGTAAAACATGACTGCATAAAAAATGTAACCCAGAATGTTCGAATACATTCCAAATGCAAAAATAGTAAAGATCCACGGAAGAATTGCCGTAATATACGCAGTCAAAAGACCTGTATATTCACCAAATTCCTTTCCTAAAATATACATCATTAGTGGAAGCATTGCAGATAGTATTGCTCCGCTATTAATAACTACGGTGAATGCACTGACCCCTAATATTATACTTAGTAGTGCGCACAAAGCATGAAACCCGATGGGATATGACAAAGGAGTTTCATTTACGATTGGCGCAAAGTCAGCTACATTTGACTTATTTATCAACAATTCTGTGAGCAAAATATGCATTGTTGGATCTTCTGTTCGTGTGAGTGGTCCAATTTGAAGATAATACAAATTTGTGATAAGCCTGTAGAATATAAACAAGCAAAGAATACCATAGAGTGGCCATAGGGACTTTTTGTGCCTTAAACTGTGCCTCAAGTAGGTCGTCCCATATCCTATAAGGATACTACCAAAAATTACAGGGATTATTCCGTAGTAAATATCGAAAAGAAGGAATCTAGGTAGGCCTATTCCTCCAGCGTGTTTAAGGATATCCTCCAGTTGAATTAAGTCAATATTATTACCAAAATCTGTATGTGTATTACCGATAATATAGACATCACCGCCACCCTTAGCATAATCCCTTAAAGCCTGGGTTTGACTTTTATGCAACTCTATTAACGCATCGTCTTCAATCACAATCATGTCATAATATTCCAATAATGCGGATGCAAATTCGGGAAGATCCTGCGGTTTAATGTACTCTCCATTTATATTCCATGCATTGCTTTGATAGTCTGCCATTCCAACAAAAAGAACACTTGTTTGAGCTATTGGTACTGTATAATATACACTTAGCGTAATGATGATTGCACCACATATGAGAGAGAAAAGCCTACGATCCGCAATCTTCATGTTTCTCATCCAATCACATACGAGATAAAGATTAAGTGAGCATTTTCTATTTAGATCGATAGAGTTATATGCGAAATATATTGCTTTAAAAAACCTTGTTCTATCCAGTATGCAAGAACATTCTTTAAGGGAATTATATATTTAGTGAAACTATATCCATTATACCCTTCTTATGGGCGGGTGGTCTAGATGGTTATGACGCCGCGCTTACAACGCGGAGTATCCCTAAAACTGCTTTAGGGGTCCAGAAGTCGTGAGTTCGAAGGAAAGAACCGAGAAAATCGCTCTTTCTGAAAATCTCATCCCGCCCACCACCTTTAAATCTCTTGAAAAATCGATATAATTCATTTCTTAGTGAAAAGACTTTTACTCGCAAATCAAATTGGTGATAATTTTGGAGAAAACCGAAAAAATCTGGATGAATGGAGAATTTGTTGATTGGGACGATGCTAAAGTTCATGTGTTATCACACGTAATCCATTATGGTACGGGTATTTTCGAAGGAATCCGATGTTACAATACTATTAAAGGTCCAGCAATATTTCGGGCTAAAGAGCATTTCCAGCGATTTTTAAACAGTGCAAAGCTTTGCCTTATGGATATCGAGTATTCTGTTGATGAGTTTATAGGCATTGCAAAACAGTTACTGAAGATTAACAAATTAAATGAAGGTTACATTCGACCTTGTGCGTTTTATGGCTACGGTGAGATAGGGATAAAGGCATTAAATAACCCAATAGATATCGCAATGGCATGTTTTCCATTTGGGACGTATTTAGGGGAAGAAGCTCTTGAACAAGGTGTTAGATGTAAAATGTCCTCGTGGGTAAGAATTGATTCAAGAATGGCACCACCCTTAGCTAAAGCGGCAGCAAATTATCTAAATTCTTTCTTCGCTAAACGTGAGGCGATCGATTGCGGATATGATGACGCGATTTTATTAAATTCTAATGGATATGTTTCAGAAGGACCAGGTGCAAATATCTTTATCGTCAAAGATAAAAGAGTTATGACTCCACCTCCTTCTGCAGGCGCATTGAGGGGCATAACTGCAGATTCCGTCATGCAAATAATCCAAGATTTAGGGTTTGAATTGGTTTCGCAGCAAAATATCGTCCGAGAAGATTTATTTTTAGCAGATGAAGCCTTCTTTACAGGCACAGCAGTTGAGGTTACACCTATCCGAGAAATCGATAAGAGAGTTATAGGATCTGGAAAACGAGGTCCAATTACCGAAAAAATACAGACAACATTTTTTGATATTGTCAAAGGTAACATCGATAAGTATTTTGATTGGCTAGTTTTTATCTAACTAAATGGTCTTAACTTCCTTTCTACAATGTAGATTTCTTTTACCGATATTTCTCGTGGTTTATTTCATTCAGCTTTCCAAAGGCTCTTTTTGATAAACTTAGTTAATAAATCTGCATCCACCATTAGCTTTATTTTGACTAATGATAATACTACTTGACATATTTCTATAGGAGGAAGATGATATGGATGTAGAAAAAACATTAAGATTGTTAGGTGAAGTCCAGCAATTAGAGAAAGAGGCTGTTGAAAGATATACAGATCACATAGCTAAAATAAACAATCCTGAGATAAATTCCATGCTGGAGGGCTTCAAACGAAGTGAGGAAAGACATTACGCAGAATTAACAGAAAAAATAAACGAACTTAAAGAGAAATATGATATAGAAGATTAAGGAGGACGAAGAATGTTTAAAAACATTAAAGCGTTGTTGAAGGATGATTTGGAATTCGAAAGACGTGCTGTGAAAATCTATAAAGATTATGGTTTAGAGATAGAAGACGAAGTTACGAGAAAAATGCTATTGACGTTCCGTAAAGATGAAATGGGGCATATGAGATCCCTTGAGAACAAACTTGAAAAAATTCGGACTGAAAAGTTGAACGTTGCATTCTATTGCCCGCGCTGTGGATGGAACTTGATCTATGGGTGCAACCCAAAGGTGGGACAGGTCTTAAAATGTCCTTCATGTCTTGTATCTCTTAAACTAATAATCAATCAAGACGGAGAATACGGTCTAGAAGAGGTATATTAATACGGAGACCCTGCACCTTTCAAAGGCCCGATAAATTCTTCTAAGCGATGGTAAGTTTCATTTAGGTTGAATGTATCCCCACTTATCCAATGCTGCTTGTAATTCGATATTTTTTGCCGCCATCTCCTCTAGCGTCATGTCTTCAAAGTACGCATCTATGCTGGCTCGTACCGCCTTTGCTCCAGCTTGTGCACCCATTGGGTGACCTAAAACTCCACCACCTACTTGAATAACAAGGTTCGTTCCAAATCTTTTTAGAATTTCTGGCAGGAGACCTGGATGCAGTCCTCCTGAGGATACGGGAAATGCTTGTTTTATATGATACCAGTCTTGTCTCAGGAATTCATTTATTTTCGTAACTTCCTCTTCAGGTCCCTCTAATTTTCCAACGACGGTACCCGTATGTATTTGATCAACACCGATTAATCGCGCAGTTTTTGCCAAAGCAAACATTGAGATTCCGTGCTTAGGATTTCTTGTAAATGTAGCATGCATTGCTCTATGGGCATGTATTGCTAATTTTAAATCTTCACAAACTTCTCGTAGGGTTTGTACAGCTGCCCAGCCTGTCGTAACTATGTCAATCATTACATACTCCCAGTTCAAATCAGCAACAAATCGCGCTCTTTTTTTCATAACTTCTGTTTCAGCTGTAATATTAATTAGATAACTTCTGCGTTCCCCAATCTCTGCTTCTACTTTCTCTCTCATTTTTTGAGCATATTCGACTCTTGTCTCAAATTTGTTAAAAGGTAAGGATGAAAGATTTTCGTCATCTTTTAGAAGGTCAATACCACCAGTCCAAATTTCATATGCAACTTGAGCTTGTTCTTCAGCTGAGAAGCCAATCTTTGGCTTGGGGACTGTGGCCAATATTGGTCTTTTATTGACCTTTAATAGTTCTCGAATTCCTTTAATGCCATACTGTGGGCCTCTAAAAGGTTTTATATAATCTTGAGGGGGCTCGTAATCTAGTAATCTAAGGTTTTTGACGGCCTTCATACCAAAGATGTTACCAGCGATTCCCGATAACAACTGGGGTATATTATGAGGCTCCCATAAGTCGAGAGGATAGGCGACTTTTATTATATTTCTATCCCGCTCATACGTTTTAGCCATAAGAGATTTTATTCTATCTGGGAGTTCTGCAAGCGTAGTCCATGTCCCAACGCTACTTTCGGAAGCAACACGTCCGGCGACTTCCTCAAAAGACAATCCTTCTGCAGGTTCTACGTAAAATGTAACAATTAAGTCAGTCTTAGACGGTTTATAATCATAATCTACAAATTCAAGATACCACTCAATTTTTTTAGGCATTTTATTCACCTTCAAAAGCATGACTATTTCATCTTTAATTAAGTAATAATATATTGTTTATGAAGAATACACCTTGAGGGAATACTATGGAAGATTTGATACAAGTCGCCAAAAAAATCAAAGATTTAGAGATTCAAGGCGCAAGAAATGTAGCAAAAGCTGCTATCCGTTCAATGAAGGACGTTATTCTTAATTCTTCCGCTTCAGAGCCTGATTTATTATTTAAAGAACTTTTAGAAGCAAAAGATATTCTGTTCGATACAAGACCAACTGAGCCCGCGATGAGGAATGGTATTCGTTATATATTATATGAAACAAAAGAGGCAAAAGGCGATATTGATACTACAAAAGAGATTGCCATAAAAACGTGTGATAAAATCCTCAATTATTTTGAAGAGGCTATCTTGAAAATCCATGAGATAGGGGCTCGTAAAATCCTAAATGAAATGCAAATAATGACTCATTGTCACTCCTCAACAGTAACTGGGATATTGAGGAAAGCACATGAACAAGGAAAAGATATACATATAATTTGTACTGAGACACGACCCCGTCTTCAAGGACATCGTACAGCGAAAGAACTTGTAGAGGCAGGTATAAAGGTAACATTTGTAGTTGATTCGGCTATGAGGTATATGATGAAACATTTTGAGGTAGATTTAGCGCTAATCGGTGCTGATGCAATTACTTCAGAAGGGACAATTATAAACAAGATTGGATCACGATTATTTGCGTTAGCTGCAGATGAAAGAGACGTGCCAATGTATTGTGCTGCAGATACGTTCAAATTTAGCCCAGAAACATCCTTAGGTTTCCTGGAAAAGATTGAGAAACGGAATCCTGATGAAATTTGGAAAGATGCACCTACAGGTCTACATATAGAAAATCCAGCGTTCGAGATGGTCCCTCGAAGATATATTGATGGACTCATAACTGAAGTCGGTGTGTTTCCCCCCTCTTCTATAGCTCATCAACTACTTCAGCTTCACCCTTGGATGTTCAATTTCAAAGATTGAAGAAAGAAAGTCTGTCACTATCTCACTGTTACAACCGCTATCGGCTCAACTTTGTCAAACGCAACTTGACGACGCACAATGCCATAGGTATCGATATGAACGATTACCACATGGTCATCGTGATCAATAGTCTTGACTACTAATCCCCCACCGTAGGTTATAGCCTCCTCTATTTCATTCTTGGAGAATGGAATCTGATCTTTCCTCCCACACTCGTAACAGAAATTAATTGCCGCTTTGTACATGGCCCCTCAATAAATAAATTCCATAATGTCTTTTAAATACCGATATCATTCTGGTATTTTATCGGGGTATTTTTTGGTTAACGCGCCTCTAATCCAATCTCGCCAATAATCCACTTCATAATTTTTTCAAGAAATTTCTATTTCACTTAAGATTTTGAAGAGGATGCTACAGGTAGGAGGTCAACTCCTCTTTATTTAAAAAAAGAAGAAGTTTCTATTAATTCGATATTTCATTAAAAAAATAAAAAAATGTAAGGGTGTTTATTCGTAGTCTTCAAGTCGTCCTTCCAATTGCTTCAGAACTGATGGCAATGTGGTGTATTCCATCTCCTCTAGTGGTAGTCTTTCTGGTTCAAATGGGCCATGACGTCTCATATAATCGGTGATCTCCATGCATTTTTGTCTGGTGTAATCGAAAGCAACGTCATCGAATAGATCTACAGGTCCAACAAGTTTACCATTTTTGATCTGAAAACCTAAGCCGACCACTCGTGGCGGACCATCAAATCTTGTGCATCGACTGTCCTTTAGAGCCACGGGAAGCAAAGGTCCTCTATGACTTCCCCTCATCCATCCCGCTACGAGATGTCCAAGTGAAAAGGCTTCGATTACTTCTCCAACAGCGGGAAATCCGCTCTGAGATCTGACAATTGCACATGGGTCATCTTTTCCGATATATTTACCTGCAATGAGTGCTAATTTTTCGGTGGATATTGCAGCAGCAATGCCCAAATCGGGGTTCTTAGAATATACATATTTTATAGGGAATCTGCTTACTGCGCCGATCAGTGCCAGCAAGTCATACATTTCTTCAGGGCAACTCAT
>SMTZ1_10014223_pt1 | contig 10862 bp, 8 predicted proteins | sample DeeMarSWOR136_30_FD_25667 | JGI IMG/M metagenome (IMG submission 25667) | reverse complement strand
TGATTGTAATTGCCGCTGCTGGGTGCGATCACCCGCGAACCTGGGCAGTGAGGCGCGGAGGGGTGGGGGATAAGGGATCAGACTACTAAAAATTCAAAGACATTGTTAGGTTGTTTGCTAGGAATCTAATGCCAATAACAAATGCTATCAAACTATCCCTTTACTCCTCTATTATCAGTTTACTGTTCTCATTACCGTTATCGGTTACCCATCTTATAGCTGCTTGATTAAGATAACTACCTAGAGTTGCCATAGCGACACCACCAACAATGGCATACCGTCATCGAACTTTGATGCAATAACTGCTCCACTGAATATGAGCAATAATGAGGTAAATAGTTGCCAACGATTAACTTGTTTACCTATGATCAGCTCTCCCATAAATACACTCTCCTCTGTAAACACTCAGTCTCACTTATTATATTACTATATTTATTAGTTTTCTCAATTTTAAAAAGAGAACTAGGAGACAATGAGTTAATGGTGGAATTAAGCAGTAACTATGAAGAAAAAAGCTGGCTCCCCGAGTAGGACTCGAACCTAATATTGATGGGCGCAATAGTATGCCCCTGTGGGTTTGGTATTCAGGACGGATTAAACAAGCCCCATTTCGCAACGCGGAGTCCATGGGTGAATCTGTGGAGGCATAGATGTTTTAAGTATTAACAGTCGTATTAGCGGAGTCATCTCAATCCCCATGATAGCGTTTGCCACCGGCACCCTTGTAGGGTAGTAATGCGGGAACATACTTACGGTACCTTTCATAATCTTCCCCAAAAACGTCAATCAATCCTCGCTCTTCGATAGGCACCACAAAATGAGAGACTAAAATTATTAAGACCCATGGAAAGAAGAATAAGAGATCCGCAAGCCAGATAATCGCCAATGGAGGTATCGTTATAATAATAGTAGAATAGAGGGGATGTCTCACATAGGCGAAAGGGCCATGCGTAATCAACTTCTTCTTACCATTTGATAGGTTAACTCTTATCAGGTTAAGTGAGTGATTGAACCAAATAATACCTAGGAGGCACGCAACAACGCAGGGAATCATTAAGAGTATTTGTATCTTGAAGTTCGGGGGGACAGGAAAAGAAACCCATTGTTGAATTATTAATGTTAAACCCTCAATAAAGAAGCCTAACAGGAGTAATTGCGGACCTACGCCAAGCAGATTTCTAAAGCCTCTTATAAATGAGAGCAACCTCATTTTTTAGCACCAAGCCCATCCACTTTTTCTTCTACCATAAATTTACCATAAACTCGCTATTCAAGTTTTGGTTCCATGAATCGAAGTCATAAGTCTAACGGGAAAGTTTCCCGGAGCATCCGCTCTGGTGGGGCAGGGGGGAGGGGAGAATGTAGAGATTCTCTATTTTTGGTAAATCATTATCTTAAGAAACCAACGCAGATATTAGTTGGCCATCTAGGACTATTGACTACAATAAAAAGCTCAAGCTGGGCGACGTGTCATGATTAATTAAAAATTTAAATTCATATGTTGTATTCACTATTCTGTATCTGAGCTTAAGCGTCCACTATGATAATTACACATAAGCACAAAGCTGCCTAGAATGAAGTATAAATCACCGCAGGGTCGCGGTTTCAAAAACTAGTACGCAAAGAAGGCTAATCAGTGTTAATCAATATAGAAGGAGATAGATTGCTATTACAGGTGTAGATAGATTATCATTATCTCTCTGATTTGGTTATTAAAAATCTGTTTATATCTACTTTTGTGGGAACCCTGCCAGAGCAGACCAACTCTTCATTAATAACTAACCCAGGAGGAAATAGGATAGGATATTCCATTATAATATTTAGATCTTCTACATTTTCAATTTCAGCATCGATGCCTAGTTCATTGACTGCTGTCCTTATTGTCCTCTCTAGTTTTTGAGATTTGGCGCTGTTAGTTCCGAGAATTTTTATTTTCATTTTTCTATATCCTTATAAAAATACTAGATAATTAATCCAGCTATATAGCTAGCAATTGCGATAAAGATCACCACCAGATTTACATAGGCAAGAATTCATTTACTCCCTTAATACTGCGTGCAAGAAACCATCGTTTCGAATCAAACCAATTACTAATACGGATACTATGCGCAATAGAAATATTCATTGACTAGTTTCTTTATCTCGTCTCCTTTCCCATAATATAGTTGACTTAATTCTCTATCATTATAACTACGAAGTATCTTAACCAAGCTGTCTATTACGTATGGGGGGAAGACGTCGTCTCGCTCATAGATCTGGCGATCTTTAAGAAAACAATCGGCCGAATCCCAGCACGAAGTTGGCAATTGGGGTAGTTGGTCCTGAATATGCTTGTGTTCAGCTGCGTATATATTAACATCCACATATAATCGTTTAGCTAATTCAAGTGCTCCTTTCATCTCTAGCCCGTGTCTTGCAGCTACCGCCAAACCGGCTAGCAGAAAGTGTGTATTGGCCGAGCCGTCAGGGCATCGAAACTCTACAGTCTGGCCATTAATAGAATTGGTTGTATTATCATTTTCCTGCGGATTGGCATCTTTTGCCATATCACCTATATTCTGCCATCCAAGTGGCACCCTTACTAATACAGATCGATTTCTATCCCCCCAGCATATATTAGTAGGCGCTTCCTGATGAGGAACCAGCCTGAGAAAGGAAAGGGGTATGGTGTTACCAAAAGCAGTTAAGGAAGGCGCAAGGCTTAGATAACCGGCTATTGCTCTTTTAGCGATATCGCTTAATCCATTTTCACCAACCATCATATTTGCACCTTGTTTAATCAACCTAGTATGAATGTGTAGACCACTCCCTGCATGACCAACCAGAATCTTAGGTGTAAAGCTGATTACTACTCCATATTTGTATCCAATCATCCTCAGTACCCATTTGGCAATGTTAATCTGGTCGGCAGCATCCTCTACGGCTACCGGAGCAAATTCAATTTCGTGCTGCTCCATCTCATTATCCTCACCATATATATGACCAACCTCAGAATGTCCGTACTTTATTATTCCCCCCGCCTGAGCAATAACCTGCATAGCTTCGTATCTTAGGGCTTCCCATTTGCAAAATGGCGAGGATTCTTGATAACCCTTCTGTGTGACTGTTGGGTATAGCTGTTTTCTATCAGATACTACGTAATATTCAAGCTCCCCCATAGCCTCGAAACTTAGCCCTGTACTATTAACTAGAGAATCGTGGGCTTTCTTTAAGATATTCTCCGGAGAGCTAGGTAGCTGAATTCCTTCTTTAGTATAGTAAGAACAGAGAATATCTATCGCAGGGATAGAAGAAAATGGATTGACAAAAGCAGTTTTATAGCGAGGAACAATATACAGGTCACTCGAAGCAGCATCTATATAAGGAAATAAACTGGAGCCATCAACTCTTTCACCAAATGAAAGCAGACTATCCAGTTGTTTTTCGCTTGTAATAATAAAGTTTAAGGTTTTTAATCTGCCATCACCACCCATATGCCTGAAGTTGATGGCTTCGATACTGTTCTCTTTGATGAAAGCTATCAAATCACGTTTAGTAAATTCCTCTGGTGGCTTTTTTAAGAATCTCGTGATTTTGTTTGGGCTCAACTCTATTTTTAAATCTTTCATATTACTCCTTCGTTTCTATGCCATTTTAATGCCTGACTTATTATCCCTGACTACTTACTCTACGAAATGCGTATATATAACCAATATAAGACATTTCCAACATTTATAACCTTAACCCCCGCTGTACCGCCCACAGAAGCTTTTGCCCAACTCGCACCATACACATTTCTCTGGTATATTCTCTGTTACTATTAACTGTGACTCGCACTTTCCGCAGAGATATTCTTCCCCGGTCTTCATGGGGCCGTCGCATGGTGTAATAGTCATAGGGCAAATCTGGATGCAGTAATCGCACCCCTTACAAAACTCTTCGCGTAAATTAAGAGGGCGTTCTACATGTCGTTCCTTACCCCTCCCGATGAAGCCAATGGCATTTGCGTGCCATATTTCAGAGCAAGCCCGAACACAGCGTCCACATAGCACACAGTTATTATTCCTGAACGGGTAACGTACCTTTTTTACCCCGCAGCGAACTGCAATATCCTGGATAGCGCGTGAATTTGGCGCCTCGGCGACAAGTAGTTCGGCAATGTTGTGACGGAGTCTCCTGATTCTTTCTGTATTGCTCCTGATCACCATCCCCTCCTGCACCTTTAATGTGCAGGAGGTAGTTATCTGCGAATGGCCATTCACGACGTTTTCAACTATACAAAGGCGGCACGCTCCTATGTCTGAAAGACCCGGAACATGACAAAGGTGGGGGATGCAGATACCATATTCGATGGCGGTATCAAGCACGCTCGTTCCCTTTGGTGCCCTGATGATAGCACCATCAATATTTATGGTTACATAATGCAGCATTCTTCACCTCGTTATTTGACCTGAATTGCTTCGAACTTACACTCGTTTATGCAAATCCCGCATTTCTGACACAAAGCGGGGTCGATTATATGTAATTCCTTTTTTTCGCCGCTAATGGCGCCGTGAATGCATGCGCTCTTGCAGACCCCGCAGCCGGTGCATTTCTCCGGGTCTATGTAATACTCAATGAGTGCTTTGCATACGCCAGCAGGGCATTTCTTATCATTGATGTGTGCCTCGTATTCCTCACGGAAGTAGCGCAATGTGGAAAGCACCGGGTTCGCTGCCGTCTTTCCCAATCCACAGAGTGACGCTTGAGTAACGGTATCAGCCAGTTCCTCGAGAAGGTCTATCTGCGCAGGAGTCCCGCAGCCTTCAGTGATATCGGTTATAATCTCCAGCATGCGGTCTATTCCCAAGCGGCAGGGTACGCATAATCCACAGGACTCGTCCTGCAAGAAGGTGAGGAAATAATTTGCCACGTCTACCATGCAGGAGCTCTCGTCCATTACCACCATACCGCCGGAACCTACCATCGAGCCTGCCTCATGAAGCACATCGAAGTCTATTGGCAAGTCAAATTCCTCAACGGGCAAACAACCACCGGAGGGCCCGCCGGTCTGCACCGCCTTGATAGCTTTGCCATCCATAGCTCCCCCACCGATATCGAATACAATATCTCTTATAGTCGTACCCATAGCTATCTCAACAAGGCCGGTATTTTTTATGCGCCCGGTAAGAGCAATAATTTTCGTGCCTTTACTACCTTTTGTTCCTTTTGATGAAAACCACTTTGCTCCTTTTAATATTATTGGGGGTATGTTAGCCCACGTTTCGACATTATTTAGCAATGTGGGTTTGTTCCACAGTCCGTTAACCGCGGTGTGTACATCCTTGGGATGCGGTTCTCCTACTTTCCCCTCCAGAGAAGCCATCAAGGCAGTTGATTCTCCACAGACAAAAGCTCCTCCGCCCCTGGCAACATCAACATCGAATGAAAATGAAGACCCGAGGATGCCTTCCCCCAGCAAGCCATACTTTCTGGCTTGCTGTACAGCCAGCCGCGAATGCTTTACCGCCAGCGGGTATTCATTACGAACATAGATATAACCCTTTTGAGCGCCGACGGCATAAGCGCCGATCATCATACCCTCTAGAACAAGATAGGGATTACCCTCCAGCACGCAACGATCCATATATGCTCCCGGATCACCTTCATCAGCATTGCATATAACATATTTCTCATCGCCGGGAGCTTGATGGCACTGTGTCCACTTGCGTCCAGTGGGGAATCCGCCCCCGCCACGGCCTCTTAAGCCGGAAACCTTTACTTCATGGATAATTTCCTCTGGAGTTAAGCCGTCAACAGCTTTAGACAGCGCTGAAAAGCCACCGTTCGCAATGTAATCTTCGATAGAGTATGGATTTATCTCTCTGTTATGGGACAGCAACTGACGGTCCTGCGCCTGATAGAATGGTATTTCTAATTCGGTACGAATCTTTCTTCCAGAAACCGGATCAGTATAGAGAAGCCTTTCGATTATCTCGCCGTTTTTCAGAGTTCCGGCGACGATGTCATGTGCATCCTCAGGGGTAACATGACAGTAAAAGGTATTGTCCGGCTCAATAACAACTATCGGACCTTGCTCGCAGAAACCGTGGCACCCTGTGACGCGTAATTGTACAGCAGACTCCATTTCCTGCGTAAGGAGTTCGTTGTTTATGGCATCGATAACACTCTGACTGCGAGATGCCTTGCAGCCTGTACCACCACATATTATCACCGTTTTAATTACTTTCTTTCTGTCAAGTATCAGTTGCCTTTCCATGGCTTGCAGGTCTTCTTTTGTAGCCAGTTTAGGCATTGCTGGGTACCTCCATTTCTTTGCGGCGGATAGACTCTATAAATTTTCTCAACTTAGCAGGAGTCATATGGTGGTGGAATGACCCGTTTTCAGATGCGATAGGTCCTAAAGCGCATGCCCCCAGACAATTGACACATTCAATAGAAAACAATCCGTCATCCGTTACCTCGCCGGGTTGAATGCCTAACTGGCTGACGGCCTGGTCAAGCAGGAGTTTTGAGCCGCGCACGTGACATGCAGTGCCATTGCATATAGTAATCACGTACTTCCCGCTCGGTTTGAGTTTAAAAGCTTTGTAAAAGGAAGCTACACGATAGACTTCTATTAAGGGGACGCCAAGTGTTTTAGATATTTCTCTAAAGGCATCCTCAGGTATATACCCGTAGCTTTCCTGCACATCCTGTAGCACTTCTATCAGCAGATGAGGTTGGCTGCTGCGCCCTTTCAGTATCGATTCTAACTGCAACGAACTCATAAGGGTGCCTCCTTTTAACAAGCCTGAAGAAGATTAAAAATTGACTTTCCTTATTTTATAAAGTAATATGCTTATAATAAATACTGAATAATTACTACTATAATACCTACGATATATAGGTATTATATATAACCAATAAATGCCTATATAATGATTATAGAAAAGGCGAAGGTAGCATTTATGATGGAAAAGAAAGATGAATTAAGCAACGGCAATAAAGACAACAAGCCCCTTGATATAGGATTAGCGCGGCTCTGGAGAATCCCGGTTAGCGACGGCTTTGGAAAACAAAAGGTTGAAGATGCGCTTCAAGAACGTATCAAGGAACTGAACTGTCTCTATGGAGTATCTCAACTAGCCGAACGTCATTTTAATTCACTCGATAACCTTCTAGAGGAATTGGTTAATTTTTTACCACATTCATGGCAATACCCGGATATTACCTGCGCAAGGATTGTTTTCAAGGAAAAAACATACAAGAGTAAGCTCTTCAAAATTACTGAATGGCGTCAGTCTTCACGGATTTATGTTTATAGTGAGCCGGTAGGTGAAGTTACTATATTTTATCTGGAGGAACGCCAGCCGGCTGATGAAGGACCATTCCTGGCAGAAGAACGTGCCTTACTGGATACTTTAGCTGACCAGGTCGGCACTATCGCGACACGAATTTCCGCTGAATTGGAGATGGAAGAAATCAACAAACAACTGAGCCTTGAACGGAAAGCTTTGCAGGAATCAAACATAGCTCTTAGAACAGTTTTGAAAAGGATTGAAGAAGAAAAGCATGAAATCAATAGAAATATAAAAATGAATATCGATAAAGTAATTATGCCTATTTTGTATGCCCTGGCTTTGGAGCTACCTAAAACGCAAAACAAGTATTTGGAAATGCTTAAGTCAAGCCTGGAGGAAATTACATCCCCGTTTATTATTCACCTGTCGGATTCTTATCGTTCACTGACACCTACAGAAATTGATTCAGAACTAAGGAGATAGCCCAGACAAGAGGGGTATCCATAGCTACTACGAATCGACATAGAGAAAATATACGACGGAAGCTTAACCTCACTAATAGTGATATAAATCTTGCAACATATTTACAATCGAGTATGTGGAAGGAAGGGTAGTAAGTTACAGAGTTGCTAGGAGAAGAAAAACCAATATGTTCAGGTGGTGGGGATTATTGATTTAAATACTCGAAAAATTATCTGTAGGTGACGGTGAGTATTGCACTAACTACCAGACAGAAACTGAGTGTTTAAGCAACGAGTGAAGCGATAGAGACGCGCTACCCGAAGGTTGTCGTTTGATTCTCTGCAAGCCATTGAACAACTATCTGTTTGGAGTATTTAGGTAAAAAAGTTGGCTCCCCGAGTAGGACTCGAACCTACAACCTAGCGGTTGCGTGCTGGAAACCGATTGGTACCCCCAAAATGGCGGTATAGGGTTAAAACTAGGGTATTGACAGTATCCATAATGGGGAGTAGATTTACCGCATAGTTCTTTATAATTGAATATCGCCTGGGTGGGTGGAGGAAGCGAAGATAATGAGGGCACTGGTTCGCTTAATATAAGTGTAGCTAGTGCCTCTTTTTATATTAGATAATTTAATAGTTTTCAATAATAAGGTATAATAAGTTTTGATTGCTTCTTAAAATTAAGACCTAGTACCAAAATTATATTATTATTTTTAATTCGGTATTAGGTCATTTTGTGTTCGATATCACTATAGGAGTAGTTTAATAATTTTTTTGTTTCGTAATCTTGCGAATACCGTTGTTAAACATCCGAAGGTGGTGCTTTCTATCGTCTTATCCATCACCGCTATCTTGGCAGTCTTTGCTACCCAATCGGTTAGTGTTCAAGAGGTTATAACTGAGGACAACGAACTTACTCAAGCGCTCGATACCATCGACGAGGTTTTTGGGGAGCCGACTTCTGTTCTTCAGGTAGTTTTAGAAAGTGATCAAGATATCCGTTCGGCTGATTCATTATCAGCACTTATCTCTATCGAGAATGCTATACGACAAAGTGAGTTATCCAGCACTCTAATTACCGATAGCCAACAACCCGCAATAGTTAGTTTCCTCAGTGGTGTAGAACAAGCGGCACAGGCCGCTGGTTTAGATCCCCCCTACCTTGACGATGATATGGTAATAGCATTCCAAGAGCAGGTATTTGAGACGCTGCCCCCTCAGTTTGCAAACTTATTTAAAAGCTTATTAGCGCCAGGCGACACTCCAGATACCGGAATAATGCTTGTATTTCAAAATACAACCGGGCTGGATTCTACACAAGTAGTCGATCAACAACGTGAATTGGCTGATTTTATCTCCGTTGTAGATATTCCAAAAGACCTGACAGTAACCCCCTTTGGATTCGGTCTCCTTCTCACTGCAAGTGATCCAGGGCCGGAAATTGGGCGTTTATTCGGTATTGCATTAACAATCATCCTAATAATACTAGCATTAGTTTATTGGCTTAAACCACAAGCCGGTCAGCGCTGGATAATATTTCGCCGCACTGTCGCAGATGTAGGTCTGACCCTGATGGTAATTATCATGGCAGTAATCTGGATGCAGGGCATCGGCGTACTGCTAGGGCCAGATTATTTGAATATTATTAGCTATTTTTCTCCCCAAACACAGGTCGTCCCTATTCTTATAGTAGGACTAGGAGTTGATTTTGCTATACACATTTTTAGCCGGTACCGGTTTGAAGTAGGATCAAGCGGAGATCCCAAAAAAGCGTTCAGTATTTCCATGACTACTACTGGTTTTACATTAATGCTAGCCACCGGAGCGACTGCTATAGGATTTTTAACCAACCTGTCAAGCCCAGTTTCGTTCTTGGCAACACTCGGCGTACTAGCTGCCATAGGTATTTCCGCTGCTTTCTTATTGACAGTGACCTTTTTACCAACAATCCGCCTTATGCTAGACAGACGTGCCGCTCGTATGAATAACCTTCCTTTAGAAGCACTAACCAGCCAGGCTAAGGGAGGTCTGTCAAAAATTGCAGAACGTACCGCTTGGTTGGCTGAGCGGATACCTGTTGTTACAATTGTGATTGCGCTACTGCTTACCGCGCTTGGTGGTTATGGTTTTACTCAGCTCGACAACGAATTTAACCTGACTGATTTTGTGCCAAAAAATGAACCGCTATTATTTACATATGACAAAATCATAGAGCAGTTCGATGGTGGCTTTGAAGAAAGGACGCAGGTTCTTATTACCGGTGAATCAATTACACCTCAAACCCACAATGCTTTGATTAGTGCGATTTTCAAAGCCAAAGAGATACCAGGGGTGCAGAGCTTTGGTGAATTTATTGACGCAAACTCAATCGCATCAGTTCTCGGTCAATCATTATCAACAGATCTTGCTTCCGAATTGACGAGCTTCGGCATTACCGAGGATCTAAGGGTAAGTAATGATACAGATGTAGAGGCACTGTACAACTTGCTGATTTTGAAAGTACCAGGCGCTGACCAAGTTTTAGCCCGTAATGATGAAGGTACCTTAATAACACGAGTAGATCTTCGTACAACGGCCGGACAGGATGGCGCGGCTACCCTTGCTGTCAATCTAAACGAGATCTTCGCTCCATTAGAAAAGGCAGGCATGACAGTCGTTACAACTTCACAGTTAATCGCTCAGGCACGGCAGAGCGAAGCGATAGAGAACTCTCAAGTGCTTTCGCTATTAATTGCACTTTCCGGAGCAATGTTGCTATTGGTTATTCACTATACAATCTATATTCGGCGCCCATTTATCGGTGTCATAACGGTTCTACCAGTTATATTTGTGCTGGCACTAACTTTTGGAACTATGGCAATAACTGGCATCCCTATTAATCCTGTAACCGCCACTCTTGCGGCACTCTCTATTGGTATCGGAGTACCCTATACCATTCATTTCACCTCGAGGTTTCTTGAGGAGCGAGTTCAAAAGAATGATTGTGATTCTGCGCTGCGCCGTACGGTATCTCAGACAGGTGGCGCTTTAGCTGGTTCGGCGCTGACTACCGCTATAGGATTTGGTGTCCTGATTACCTCAACACTGATACCATTCCAACAACTCGGTTATGTAATAGTCTATGCGATCACTTATT
>SMTZ1_10007584_pt1 | contig 10862 bp, 15 predicted proteins | sample DeeMarSWOR136_30_FD_25667 | JGI IMG/M metagenome (IMG submission 25667) | reverse complement strand
GCATATTGAATGAACACTGGGAATCGTTCCGGCAATGGCGTCGCCTTAACCGAAGAAGGGCAGCATGAGCTACCCACAATTACAATCCGCACCCTGTATTGCCCGATTCCCCAGCCACTTTCCGATCCACAGCTCCTTGAACGAAAATCCAGCATTCCGGCGGCCGACGCAAAGCGCGCGGGCGAGGCAAACCACGCGGCCGGCGAAGCACGCCGTCGGTGCAGCATGCGGCCGACGCAGCACGCCGCCGACGCAGCACGCCGCCGACGCAGCACGCCGCCGACGTAGCATGCGGGCGACGTAGCATGCGGGCGACGTAAACCCCGCGGCCGGCTCAGCAGGACTGCTCGCCAATCGGAGCGCGCAAGCCGGCTTCGCGCGCCGGGGTTCACTCCGACACCGCTTGCTGAGGGCCAGTAGGTTGCCAGTCTGCCTGGACTCGAGGCAGGGTGTACCTCTTAAATGAAGAGACGAGTAATGGCCGGAACACAGGGGGACGGAGATAATTCAAGGCCGCGCGAACTGGTATCTCATACTTGCGCCACGCGGCCTGTCATGGTCAATCGTACTTGCCGTCTATCGCCAAGGACCATCGGAGATGTTCAAGACGAGACCGAGGTGTATCCGCAGCCTTCAGAACCTACCAACGTCCCCGGCTCTTGCATACCGCGTCCCTGGCTCTTGCACACAGTCATCAATAACCGTCAGAACTAGGTACGTCCCGTACGCCCGAGCATCAATAACCCTCAAAACCCAGGTACGTCCCCTGGCTCAACCTTCTGAACCTACCAACGTCCCCGGTTTCACCAAGGTCCCCGGTTTCAGTTTTTGGTGGAGCCGGAGAGTTGAAGGTCGACATCCTGTTCTTGATACTTGATCTCGGTCGTCCTGCCGCAGGTGCTGCAGACGAGGTGCGAACCACGGAACGCGGGGGAGATCTGCAATAACCTGCCACAAGCACAGGTGAAGCTCTCCCATCCCTGCCCTTTTTTCACATAGACCAGCTCACCGGGGGCGGCGGCCTGGCCGGCCGCCTTCTTCTCCTCCGCCGCCTCCGCAGCTTCGATTGCCGCGCTGGCAGCCGCCAGTTCAGCGATCGGTAGCACCATTTCGCGTCCACAACGTGGACACGGTACTTTAGTTCCTTTGAAATCGGGCGGCACTTTAATCTTCAGCCCACAGGCGCAGATCAAGAATGCATATTTGTTGACCGCCCTGACGAGGTCTCCGAGATCTCTCAATCCCTTCTTTTTGTCTACAGCCTCCTCTTCCTCGACAGAAGCTTCTCGTATCGGCGTCGTTTCGCTCCGTCGCAGCTCTGATACCGGGATAAGAGGAGAAATCCTCCCCCTCACACTAGAGTACGCCTTCTGATAGTCCCCGTAGCCTGCCCCGTGCATCATACTCCGCAGAATCCGTATCCTCTCGGAGATAGGCGGATGCGTGCTACTGAGATTCGAGAGTCTCATCCCCTTCCGTTCCAGAGGGTTGATGATGTACATCGGAGCTGTGACCTTGTTGGCCGAACCGAGTTCGTATCTCGACGACGAGATCTTCTCCAGGGCGGAAGCGAGGCCCTCAGGATATCTGGTCAGCCTCACCCCCGATGCATCGGCCAGATACTCCCTCTTTCGCGATATGGCGAAGTAGAGGAGCCGAGCCAGTATCGGAGCGAGTATAGCAAGGACAATCGCGACCGCGAGGATGATTATCTGAGCTTGTCCTCCTCCCTTCACTCCGGAACGATACCTCCTCGATGACCCGGAAGACAGCCACAGACCCCTCAGAAAGGCATGGGACAGAAGAACGATGCCCCCCAGCAGCATCCCGGCGAACGTCACAAACAGCACATCTCTGTTCACAATGTGAGACATCTCATGTGCGATGACCCCCTGGAGTTCATCTCTATTCAGCCTCGAGAGCAACCCGGCGGTTACGGCAATCGCACTCTTTTCGGGCTTCGTCCCCGTCGCAAACGCATTGGGCGCCGCCTCGTCAATGATGTACACTTTCGGCATGGCGGGGCAGTTCGCCGCGATCTTCATCTCTTCAACGACATTGAAAAGTTGCGGGTGAACGTCATGAGAGACCTCTTGAGCGTGGCTCACGGCGAGAAGAATCGAATCACCGGAGACATAACTTATGAGAGACATGACGACCCATATGCCCACGGCGATGCCAACACCTATGATCCCGCCATCAGGATAGAAGAAGGCTGCACCTACGAAATACCCAAGCAGAATAAGGCACATCCCCATACACGCGAAGAGTATGAGAGATTTCCTCTTATTTGCCTGTATCAATTCCCACATGGCTATCTACTCACAGCGGGCCGACATGCTATCGATCCTTGGCCGCTACATTGTGACATACGCGGCCCTCGATGGACTGGCAACCCAGATCACCGGAGGCGATCACGAGAAACTCACCTTCGGTACTGCTCGTTCCGCCTCTTCTTCGATCTCGAAAAACTCTTCCGCCCTGAAGCTGAACATCCCGGCTACTATGTTCGAGGGAAACATCTGGATTTTGTTGTTGAAGAAGAGCACCTGATCGTTGTAGCTCTGCCTGGCAAACCCGATCCTGTTCTCTGTTGCCGTCAGTTCTTCCTGTAACGCCAGAAAGTTCTGATTCGCCTTCAGGTCGGGGTAATTCTCAACAACCAGCATGAATCTGCCTATGGCGCCGCTCAGAGCGCCCTCGGCCTTCGACTTCTCGCCCACGGTTCCGGCGCCGACCGCCCTGCTCCTTGCCTGCGTAACGTTTTCAAGTGTCTCCCTTTCATGCTTCATGTATCCCTTGGCGGTCTCCACCAGATTCGGGATGAGGTCGTGTCGCCTCTTCAGCTGGACATCGATCTGTGACCACGCGTTCTTCACTCGGTTCCTCAGCTGTATCAGGGAATTGTAGATCCCGATAAACCCGAACACAGCTACAATGACAACTGCCAGCACTATCAGTCCAAAGACCATCTTGGCCCTCCTTTCATCTCATCATCTCATTGCGCTTTCTTTGCGAACATATCCTTGAGCAGGTCCAGGACGCGATTATGCCGGCCCAGACTGCTCAACGTGACGATCTCCTCGAGCTCACCTTCGTCCAGCCAGATGCCGTCATTCCGTCGACACCTATCGATCCGGACTCTCTTCTCTGCCCCGCAGACGACCTTTTCCATCTTTTTCGAACATATTGGACACCTTCTGTGCTTCTCTCCGCCAGCGGCATCCGCCTCAAACGATGCAAGAAACCCGTCCTTTTCGACAGAGTCACCAAGCAGAAGCTCAAGTTCTCCGGCATCAAGCCATATGCCTCCGCACGTGGTGCAGTGGTCTATCTCCACCTGGTCGAGCTCCAGGACGATCATGGGCTGTCTGCAGACAGGGCAATTCAATCTAGTCCTCCTGATGTCTTGGCCGCGATCTGGCCTTCAAAGCAAATAATAATGGATTACAGATTCACCGCCACCCTAGATTTAGTTGCGAAAACGCGAGTCAACAAGGCCACGCCAACGACCCCGAACTCACCTCCGGCGCGGGTTCTTCAGGCCCGTCGTAAGTTTGTTCCTCACCTCACGCTTCACCCGTGCAGCCAGTGCATCCTCATGTTTCGCGAGAAAGCCACGGACTGCCTTCGGGTCGTGCTGAACGAGCTCGCGCAGCGCCCACGACATGGCCTTCACCACCATGTCGTCACGGTCGTCCACGAGGATGCAGCAGACCTTCAGTGTGCGGGGAACATCCCCCCTTCCACCCCGGGCTTTGACATTGAGTGCCGTAGTGCTGACCAGCGCTGCGCGCCGCCACCACCGATTCCCTGAACGAGCCCAGCCCTGAATCGTCCTGTCCGACAGCTGCCCCTCACGCCAGGCAGGTCCAGACAGATAGCCGGCAAATACGTCTGTAGATCCCCAGCTGTTGATCCCACGCCCGAACTGCTTGATCTGCCTCGGCCTCAGGCTGCGAAGCGCTGAGGTATGTTTGTAGATCAATTCATAGGCCACCCAGCGGCGCCCGTGCCGGGTGAGAAGCTGCCAGGCCACACCGATGACCTCCTCAGCGGCAACGTTCTTGAGGCGTCTGGAGAACTTGCGGCGGACGGCCCGCACATCCTGCGTCTTTGGCTTCGCCCGCAACGCCCTGATCTCCGCATCGATCTCCGCGGCAATAGCCTCTCTATCTATCTGTTCATCCTGTTGTGCCATCCTCTCATAACTCCAGCTTACCCTGAGTCGCTCCCGATTGAAACTTGTCCCTCTGCGAATCGTCCCAGCGAAAGTCAGACCTTGCGGCAGAGAGATCCCAACGAGATCCCACACTGCGGGAGATCTCTAGTATGTTGTGTCTCCCCGTACCTACTCCTCGATCCCGATCCTGCTCGGATCTGCCGGGCACAGGCGACCGAGGGAGAGCTCGCATACCGAACCCGTCGATAACCTTCTGAACCTACCAACGTCCCCGACACTCCCGTACGTCCCTCAGGCTCACGCCTGCTTGTGCTCACGCCCGCGGACTATCACGTATGCGATGAGCGCAAATAGGAAGAAGACGAGAAGCATCCACGCGACGCTCTGCAGGGTCCCGATGATCGTCCGATAGACCTCCAGAGTCCACCGTGCTGCATTGAGGACAATGGGCTCTGTCTCTTCGCCCTGAGGCGTGATGTACTTCTCCAGCTCCCATACGCGTACGCCACCCGACACCCCTACTACATAGATGGCGAACTTGAGGTACCGCTCCCAGGCCTTGCTGAGTTCCTCTGAGACGATCCGTCCGAGGATGGCTCTGATCGGTTTTTCGAACAGCCTCACCACGACAAAGGAAACCAGCACAGCGATCACGAACGTTACGACGAGCAGAACGGCGAACATAAGGTCTCCTCCGATATTGGGCCCTGAAGGGACTGCTATCCAGTGCTGTCGCGACGGGGAACAGTAGCAGCGCAACCGTCAGCATCAGGTCCTCACAGGTAGCCATCTAACGCTGTTGGGGGAGGCGGCGACGGCGCAACCTTTCGGGTCGGTCGGACGGGGATTGAAACATCCTATCCCGGAATCCAGATGCTCCTCGCCGTGATGAGTTCAGCCACGCCTGGCAGCTGCAGGGGCTCTTTGCACTTCGTGAAGAACGCCAACCCCTTGTAGCTCGTGAGGTATTGGTAGCCCCTGTTAGGCCATCTACCTTGTGCTACTACAACGAGAGGCTCTTTGTTCCTTGAAAGAATGGAGACAAAATCCCGGGCATCGACGCGCACGATGACCCCAGAGGCCTTGATGGCTTGCGCGATCACCGCAGCGGCGCCCGCCACCGCAGCTGTTGCTCCTGCCGCTCCTCCACTCACCATGAAGTCCTCCTCGGGCACTCAAACGGGATCTTCGCCGATCAGGATTCGACTCCGTTCGGCGTGCCACGCATGGGCGCCTCTGTTTAGGCATGCAGTCTATTGTTCGCCACTACAGACGAAGGGTTATCCCGAATCAGACTATAATCGACTCCAACGTCGAAGCGACGTATCCTACATGGAGACGAATACACGCCTTCAGGCGCAGATGTTAACCCACATCTATGGTCGTCTTCGCTGCGCGCGGCGTATCTTCGGGCGAAACCGACGTTCTTGTAGAAGTCGAGACTGTCATATACCAGACCATCCGTCAAGGGAGAAGTGGCGGGCCCCGTCTTTCTATGTACGACATCGAGCGCCTCATCACGAGGCGCTCAGTCGCCTTCGAGCGGCCAACGTACGTGTCGCCTATTTCATCTGGACTCAGGGCCCTGCGATGATCTCACCACAATCGCCTTACTATTGAAGTCCGGATCCCGATTACCACTGCCGGTGTAGGTACCACGCGCCACCAGTACCGTGTCTCCGTCCACTCGCGCATCGATCCCGGCCTGAATGGTCGGATGCTGGCACGGCACGTGAAGCACAGTCCCTGAGATGCTCACCAGCGCTCGGTTTCGCCTCCCACTCTCAACATCTCAAAGGAAGCCGACAGCGGACGCGTCTCCCCACAGAGCCTTCCAAGTCGTAGTGGAGATCGACTTCACACGCTCACCACCCGCAGCAAAAAACACCCAAGCAGCTTTGGCGCTCGGGTAGATCACATCACGCTCGTATCCGTCTGTCGTCCAAGATCCCTGCAGCAACCCGGGAAAAGCCTGCAACATGCCGAGTGCAGCCCCGGACAGAGGCACACCCCAGCCTCGGCCGTACTGACCTCTGACCCGATCCCCTCATATCCACCCTCTGGATTCGGGGGACCCGCGCTCCCCTGCTCTCGATTATGGACCGAGCAGACCGCCCACGTCAGCCACCAACGTCCGCGCATGTTACGGCTCGACGACAACGAACCTGAAGCTATCCTCATCATAGAGTGAAGAGGGAGGCACCCCGATCCTGGAACGGTACCCGTACATGCCGAGCGGCGCTGAGCCGGGCACCGAGTGACTAAGATGGCGCTGCACAATGGCGTCGGCAGGCAGTATGTACTGATCAGGTCCGAAGACGTTCAGGGTGCCCCCGCCTGGAAGGGCCGCCTCCGCCAGTACCCAGAACGCTTCCGCCTGCGCCCACCGATTGATGACAGTATACGTCACACCAAGCTCCTCACCCTGCGACACCACCATAGCATCAGGCGTCAGGTAGAGTGTAAGGTAGTCGTCCTGGTCAAAGAAGAACGCACCCATGTCGCTCCTCGTGGCGTCGGGATCCAGGGAGTCAGGATGTCCAGCATCGATGCAGGGCGAATGCCAGAGGAGTCGGTAGTCTCGCTCGGATGCCAGTACGAACGTCGGGTCGGCGTCGATGTTGCCTTCGCCCGGCCACCCGCCCTCCACATCTGAATAGGAAACGACAACCGTATCGACGCCCACCGAGTAGATCTCCGCACCAGCCGTTCCGGCACTATCCCCCCAGAGGATTGTGCTGATCACTATCGGAGAGGAACTATAGTTGTGGATTGCCCCGCCGTACCCCCCAGCCCAGTTGTCCGCAAACGTGCAGCCGACGATCACCGGAGAAGAGGAGTCGCGGCAGCGAATGCCTCCCCCGTACTCCGCATTGTTTCCCACGATCGTGTTGCCCACGATAATCGGGGAAGAGTTGTCGTAGCAGTAAATGCCGCCGCCGCTCCCTGTGGTATTCCCCGAGATTCTGTTCCCAACCATGAGCGGCGAGGAATGGTCCCAGCAGCACACTCCACCGCCGCCGACCGCGGCCGTGTTCCCCACGATGGCGTTCCCTTCGATAGTCGGAGCGGCGTCGCCGTAGCATCGGATGCCGCCCCCACCCTCGGCGGCGACATTCCCGGCGATCGTGTTCCCCACAATGCTAGGAGAAGAGCTCCAACAGTAAAGCCCTCCGCCGAAGCCGGCCCGATTGCCGATGATGACGTTATCCCTGATGGTCGGCGAAGAATTGCTGCGGCAATAGATCCCGCCACCGTTGCCCGGCACGTAACCGCTTGTGATGGTAAACCCCTGCACAACGGAGGTCGAGTCCTCGCCGCTGTAGAAATCGAATCCCCGGTGAAGATCGAGCGAATCTCCCTCGCAATCTATGGTCGTCCTCGAAGACCCGTTCTCCGACATTACGCAGAGGTTCTTGCCGCCGAAATCGAGGTCTCGGTTCCCATCACCGGTGTACGTACCATCAGCCACCAATACCGTGTCGTCCTCCACCGCCGGATCAATAGCCGACTGGATGGTCGGGTACTCGCTCGGCACGTGGAGAACCGTCGCATGCGCGCGCGTACCGATCCCGAGAATCAGGCTCGCACAGAGTAGCCCCCTCAGTCCCCTCATCACCGTATTCTTCTCCTGATCATACGCACCCTCTCACAGACACCGTCAGCTTTACGGCTGTCGACAGGACCCGAACCCATCGACACAAGCAGGACACTGTCCCCCAGGGCCGCAAATGGGCACTATCAGCGACGCACCGCCAGAGTGAGAGCACCCGCTTTCGTAATAGTCTACCATACAGTCACTTACGAGTCAATCCCCTTCACGGCCGCTATCAATTAACCACAGAGACACGCAGTGGCACGACTCTGCGCCGGGTTGGTGCCCGTTCGATGGAGGAGCCGTTCTCCCATGAGCAGGCGGCTCTTCTGAGATTGCCGAGAGAGGGCCTATCTCGGCGCGGTACAGGGCCCCGCCTTCCGACCGGACCGTTCACCTGAGCGCCACCGCTGCCGGGCGAGTAGCTTTCCCCCAGACCACCCAGTCGGTTGGTCCCTGACAGGAATAGACGCTCCATCACGCCTCAGGACAGCCCCCACACAACGCGGCGCTATTCCTCCGGTACTGGCTACGAAACTCGCGCCACGGCGGAGCGTTCCATACCTGAGCCAGTGTCTGCCGAAAGACGTTTCCGAAAGGCACGTATCTCAGGTGGCTGATGTAGCGATGGTAAGGACAGGGCGAAACGTCGCCGGTCGCGGTGATGAGGGGCGCCTCCCAGGCGCGTCTGCAATTGGGAGAACGGTTAGGATAGTGGAGTCGCGAAGGCTGGGGAAGGAGGAGTTCAATCCCCAGTTGCTCAGCCAGCGGCTTCAACTGCGGCAGACGTTCATACTGTTCCCGGGAGATTATGTCTCGCCTGAGAGAGTCGTCGTCCATCGGGTTAAGGCTCTTCACAAACAGAGCGGGGATTCCCATATCGAAGAAGAGACGAAGCGCGTCACCGAGCTCGTCCACATTATCTTTCATCACAATCCACATCACCGAGAGGTAAGGGTATTGTGCTCCGAGCTCTGACTTCAGCTTCACCATCATGGCAATCTTCTCCATCACCCGATCGAACCGAGCTCCCTGACGGATCCGCTCATAGGTCCGTGCAGATGCACCATCCACCGAAAAGATGAGTCCATCCAGCCCTACCTCGATGAATCCCCTACACAGAGCCTCAGTGAGAGGAACCACGCTCGTGAAGAGGAGCACGCGTATCCCCCGGGCCTTTGCCTCGCGGAGGATCGGGATCAGTTCGGGGTTCATGAGCGGCTCCCCTCCCCCTCTCACCCACACCTCCTCCAGTGTAGGACAGTGGTCAAGAACGGTACGAAACTGATCCAAGGACATATCATATCCTATCGGAGCGTCAGGGAATCGGGGGAGGAACTTACGGCACATCTTGCAGCGGAGATTACACCGGGACGAGATCCCCAATTCGGCGATTCTCGGCGGCACCGGAACTCTTGGAGGCAGCGAGGTGACTGCGTATTTGTGGACGACGCGTGCCCAGGCCGATCGCGTACCCTCACGCCGCGCCGTTCGCAGCAGTCGAACTGCGCTTCCCCCGTACCGCGCAACCAGCTCGTAGACCTTCCTTTTCATAATAATTCCCGAATGCCATTCCGTGAACTCTGCGCCCCACATCGCCCCGGGTGCGACTCATGGGCAGATGCGGCTAGAGTCCATCACTGTCGCTCAGCGTAAGGTACCAATTTTCGCGTCTACCGATCGAAGCCGTCTCCAGCTCCCGCCGAAACACCTTGTACACCAGTCGATCTGTCGAAGACGTGCGGACAAAACCATGTGTCATGAGAACGTCGTAGAACGCACATTTCTCGTTCATCCAGCATCGGACCGCATCCACTCGGTTGGCTCTCGCATAGAGCATCACCTCACAGAGAAGCCGCTCGCTCACTCCTGTCCCCGTCGGGGGCATGATGTCCATGATCAGGCAGAGCGACACCGATCCGAACCGGACAGTCCTGAATGTGACGTACCCCACCGGCCGCCTCCCGTCCTCTGCGACGAGAAGAAGATACGGCCGGCCAGGTCGCGCGTACCGCCAGTTGAGGTACAGAGAGTCACGCTGCACCGCGAATGGAAGACATCCCGATACGTCTTCCCACAACTCATCGACGAAAGGATCGAACCGTGCCACTCGGCGAACAACTATCTCCCCCCTGAAACGAAGGCCTCGACGAAGCCCCTTGTGCCCGGCCAGCCAGGTCGCCGGCAGACGGGCGACCCCCTTCCTTCCCCAGAGCCAACGGGCACCGTGAATAGTGAGGGGGCAAGCAAGACTGGGTACTCCGCCCGCATCCTTCCCGCCGAGGTATCTGGTCTCCATCCGGTGCGCCGCAGGCACCGGGAATCCGAAAGTGAGGGCGAACCGATCCCGACATACTTCCTCGACCATACGTGCGAGTGCCAGAAAGAGCCCTACCTTCTTCAACCCACGGCGACGCTCAGGCAGTACGGCGAAGTCGCAGGCGATAAGCGCCCGCACCGTCTCCGCACCAGCCTTGAATTCGACTGGCAGCCCCCCCACATGGGCGACGATCTGCGATTCATCCAACGCCACGAATACTGTTGCAGTGTCTTCCCTCCTCGGGTTCTCGAGGATCTTCCAGTGGCATTCCTCTGGAGTACGTTGCTCTTCGAAGCAAGCAGCAAAGAGGGATGCCAAGCCGGCCTCATCTCCGGGCCGGAAGGCCCTGAGTGTATATCTCTGCCATTTCCGTTCTTCGGGATGCCCAATCGCCACCGCTCGCACCCCCAGCGATCATCGTCCGATCTACAAGAGAGATCTACCCCGATCGCCGTACACGAGAACTCCGATGCTGAAGAAGACAGAACGTAACGCGGTGTACTCTGAGGCGAGAGACTCCATGTTCGAAGGACGCTCGATCACTATCTGGGTATCGGGAATCTAGATTATGAGGCATGCGTTTGATTCTCAGACAGAGCGACATTGGGCGGCTCGGAGGGACATCATATGCTAGCATAGATCCTGCCCACTGTCAAGGGACGAGACTGGTCGGGTGCGGATTGTGATTGTGGGTAGATTTTTGTTGCATTCTTTTGGGCTGCCCTTTCTAATGCATGTTTATCGACATACATCTAAAGGAGGGC
>SMTZ1_10007581_pt1 | contig 10862 bp, 8 predicted proteins | sample DeeMarSWOR136_30_FD_25667 | JGI IMG/M metagenome (IMG submission 25667) | reverse complement strand
CTCAAGAAAAGAATTCCCGTAGTTATTGTCTCTTCCTCTGGTGGGGCGAGGATGCAGGAGGGAGTTCTTTCCCTGATGCAGATGGCAAAGACAAGTGCAGCCCTCGGTCTTCTGGACAGGGGAAAGATACCGTTTATTTCCATTTTAACTAATCCTACAACAGGTGGGGTGAGCGCCAGTTTTGCCATGCTGGGTGATGTAATTATCGCCGAGCCCAGAGCACTTATCGGCTTTGCTGGGCCCCGGGTTATTGAGCAGACCATAAGGCAAAAATTACCCGAAGGATTCCAGACTTCAGAATTCTTGTTAAAACACGGTCTAATAGATATAATTGTGGAAAGAAAAGATCTAAAGAATACTGTTGTTCGAATATTAGACCTTTTTCGTCCGGATATAACTAAGGTTTCTGTGTAGTGTAGCCCATAGACAAATTATCTCCTAAAAAATCGCAATATGACCTACCCCCAGGTTTTAGATTACCTCTCGGCTTTGGAACGTTTAGGCATAAAGTTTGGACTCTCCAACATTAAGAAGCTTTTGAGAGCCACTGGCGTTGATGAGGACAAATTCCGTATAATCCACATTACCGGGACCAACGGAAAAGGGTCAGTGGCTGTTTTTCTCTCCAGCATTCTTAGAGAAGCTGGATTCAGGGTCGGTCTATATACTTCGCCCCATTTAATCGATTTTCGCGAGCGGATTCAAGTAGATGGAAGGCAAATTTCCAAGAAAAAAGTTACCGAACTTCTCTCGCAATTACTATTTTCTATCAAGACTTCTCGCGCGGAATTCTCCCTGAAGCCGACCTATTTTGAAATAATTACAGCATTGGCGCTCCAATACTTTTCTCAAGCAGGCGTGGAAATAGCTATTTTAGAAGTGGGAATGGGTGGTCGTTTGGACGCCACGAACGTATTCAACCATTCCCTGGTCTCAATCATCACCAACGTTAATCACGAGCATACGGAATATTTAGGCAAAAGAATTTCTGATATCTCCCGGGAAAAAGCAGGAATTATAAAAAAGAACGGAATCATAATTACCGGAGTGAAGCAGAGAGAAGCCCTGGAAGTGATAGAAGGAGTATGCCGGAAGAAAAAAACAAACTTATTCCGTTTAGGAGAAGATATCAAAGTCCAAGAGGTAAATCGAGAGAGAGGCGCCGATAATTTCTATGGTTTCCAGAAGTTCAATTACCAGGGAATCTTCAATAGTTTTTCGGATTTGAAGATAAGACTTCTGGGGAGACACCAGATAGAGAATGCAGCCTTGGCCCTGGGCGCAATCGAAGCATTAAGATTGAGAGGAATCACCGTGGCGGAGAATCACCTAAGAAAGGGCCTGGAGAAAGTGACCTGGTCAGGGAGACTGGAAGTTATAAATTGTGTAAACGGGAAAGGAGAGAATTGTAGGGTAGTGTTAGATGGCGCGCATAATCCTGCTGCTATGCGCTCCCTTAAGAATGCTCTCCTGGAGAATGTCATTCCCCATCGCAGGATAATTCTCGTACTGGGAATTCTTAAGGATAAAGATGTAAAAAAGATGGTGCCGGAAATTGTTCCCCTATGCCAGGAAGTGGTAGTGACCTCACCTGGCACCGAGAGAGCTTTAGACAAAAATTTACTCAGAAAAGAAGTGGTCAAATATCTCCCTCCGGGCAGGGTCAGGATGGAGAATGGCGTCGGGGGAGCCCTGATGAGGGCTCTGGAGGATGCCGGCAGGGATGATTTAATCTGCGTTACTGGCTCCCTGTATACCGTAGGGGAAGCGAAGAGGGCATTGAAGCAATGAATAAGTATTCTGTCGGAGTAGACATTGGGGGCACGAATGTAACTTTAGCCCTGGTTACAAAAAAGGGGAAAATCGTAAAAAAGATTAGATTTCCCACCAGGGTAGAAGAAGGCAAAGCTAAGACCATTAAACGCATCATAAAAGCTTTGGGCGAAGTTATGGAAGGTCTCTCGTTGAAATTTATAGCGGGAATAGGCATTGGCGCAGCTGGCGATATCGACCAGGATAAAGGGATTGTCCGATTCTCTCCCAATCTATTCTGGAAAAATGTGCCTTTAGTCCGTTTGATAAAAAAGAAATTCAACACGAAGGTAGTTCTGGACAACGATGCTAATGCCGCTGCCTGGGGGACATACGTTTTAGAAACTAAGAGAAAGGTAAAGAACTTACTCTGCATAACCCTGGGGACTGGCGTGGGAGGTGGCCTCATAATCAATGGAGGAATATATCATGGCGCCTCGGGCACTGCCGGTGAGATTGGTCATATAACGGTCAATCCGCAAGGAGAGAAATGTAACTGCGGGAATTATGGTTGTCTGGAAACTTATGTAGGTGCAGCCTATATTGTCAAGAAGGCAATTAAGGAAATCAAAAAAGGCGAAAAGAGCCTGATTAAAAAACTCGCTCGTGGAAACTTACACTCAATTACTTCCCAGACTATTCAGGTTGCCGCCCTCAAAGGCGATAAACTGGCGAGGAGAATCTGGAAAGAGGTAGGAGAGTATTTAGGGATAGGATTATCCGGGGTCATTAATCTTCTCAATCCTGAAGTCATAGTTTTTGGAGGTGGGGTGACCAGAGCACAGGAATTAATCTTTAAACCAATGAGAGCTGAACTACGAAAGCGCGCTTTCGTAGTTCCTTTCGAGAAAGTAAAGTTTACTCACACAAAGTTCGGCGCAGACCTGGGGGTAATTGGTGCAGCTTTATTGACATTGCAGGGAAATAGAGAGTCAACTTGTCCACGACTAAAGTCATGAGCTTGTAACTGAACTCCGTCTAAATTGCTCTTTCAAGCCTTGGACATCAACGCTCGCTACTTCAGGGCTTGTTGACTGAAGCCCGTTGCCAATAAGAGCTTGCCTATTGACAACAAATTTGGTTGCAATATTTCGAGAACCAAGAAGGTCTCGATGGAGACTGAATCCACAAAAGGAGCAAATGAATTGAAGCCCATTAGATTTGGTCAAATGTCCACATTTGGGGCAGACTTGAGAGGTATATGTGGGCTTTATTTTGAAAACAGGAATCCCAACTCCTTGAGCTTTATACTCTACAAATCTTTGAAGTTCATTAAAAGCCCAAGAATGAAAAAAATACCTCTGCTCTTTTCTCTGTTTCGCTGTTTTTCTGATGCCTTTCAGATCCTCCATAACAATAATAGGTCTTCTGTAGCCTTTTGCAAACTCAACAATTTGTTTAGATACGGTATGGTTTCTATCAGTCTGCCACCGTCTCTCTCGTCCAGAAAGTCTTTGAAGAACTCTCTTGCTGGAACGAGTGCCCTTAGACTGAAGCTCAGATCGTGTCTTGCAAAACCGCTCTTTTTTGTGTTTAAGTTCCTTCCCTTTGAAAAATTTGCACCTACTATCGGGAGCAGAGACAACAGCGAGGTAGCGCTGCCCAATATCTACTCCAATAACATCGACGGTTTTTTGAAGACTAATATCTTCAATTTCTTTACTCACAGAAATGTTAAAGTAATAACCAGTTCTTTTCTTAATAAGATGACCAGAACCTATCTGCCAACAGCCATCAAGATACTGTCTCTGGCGGTCTCCAGATACAAATTCTACCTTTTGGCGTCCATAAATAGTATTAAGAGAAAGATATTGTCTATCTATGATTTTAAAGTCTCTCGGATAGTTAAGAAGAATACTCTTTCTACTGAAATTGGGAAGTTTGAACCTCTTATTTTTCCAGGCGGACTTAAAAGTAGAAGTTGCTAACCTTATAGCATTGATGGTCATTTGAGATTTAAGCCCGAATTTTTTCCTGACCTCATGGATAGGCTCTTTTTTGAAGTTTAAAAGGACTAAAGCAGAGTTTTTCTTCTATAGCTATATTAGCGATGTAGTTTAGAGCATTAATATAAGCTTGAAAAGTATCGGATATAGTATCTGGGAAATCTTTGAGTTTGATAGAGACAGTCCTCTGTATTTTCATCACAATTCTAAAATAACATATTTTGATGAGATTGTCAAAGGTTTTTAAAAAAAGAGAGTGTCATTTTTCCCTCACGGTTAAAATCGGAGGCTTCCTTGGTGCCTTTCTTGTGAAAAGTGTAAAGTGGTTCTTACCTTCCTATATAGCCTTAATGGCTATTTTTTTATTTTCTCATTCTGCCAGCGCCTACCCTTCTGAAGAGAAAGTATCTTATGCCAATCAAAGCAGTACCTACGTAGTTGTGAATAGAAATTCCGAATCAGGCCCCGCCCGGGATATTCCCATTATTCTCTTAGCCGATTACATTGAGTACAGGAAAGAAGAGAATAAAGTTTTAGCCCGCGGTAAGGTTAAAATAGAAGATAAAGACATTACGGTACAATGCGAGGAAGCCATTTTCGACCTGGGAGAAGAAAAAGTAGAAGCAAAAGGCGGAATCGTTCTCCAGGATAAAGAAACTACCATCTATGGCAGCAAAATAGTCTACGATTTAAGAACAGAGCAGGGGATTATAGACAATGCTTCGTCGTTCGTAGAGCCCTGGTACTGCTCCGGCCCGAGGATAGAGAGAATAAGCAATAAAGAAATCATAGTGGAAAATGGCTATATCACTTCCTGCGAACTCTCCTCTCCTCATTATCAGTTTAAAGCGAGAAAGATTCGCGTCTTATTGGGAGAGAAGTTTTACGCTTACAATGTCCTGATGTATGTAGGGAAAGTCCCCGTTTTCTATTTCCCTTACTACTGGCATTCATTACGCGAGACAAGATTTAAGTGGGGATTGAAACTGGGCTCCAATAGCGAGGAAGGTTTTTTCGCTAAAGCAAACTTCGGATATTCTTTTACCGAAGCGACATTAGGAACTTTATTCATCGATTATATGGCCAGAAAAGGCTTCGGTTGGGGAAGTAGATACGATTACAATTTGCGCGGCAAAGTAAAAGGGTTCTTGTACGGATATTACATCAAAGAGAAAGATACTAAACAAGAAGAATGGCGGGGCGAGGCGGAACACTGGCAGAATTTAGGCAGCGACTTCTATTTTCAGACGAAACTGGACTATATGTCGAATCAAAAGTTTAATAAAGTATATAATGAAGAAGACTGGATTCCCGTGAAAGAGGAACTGAAATCTCATATTGCTCTTACCCGCTCCAGACCCACCTATACTTTGAGGATAGCCGGAGAAAGGAAGGATGTTTGGGATTATCAGCGGGACCGATTCGTCAATATTCAGGCGTATTCTCCCAGCCTCTCATTTGCCACAAGACTTCTCAGAATCAGGAGAGGGCCGTTCTATTACAGGTTAGGAGGGAATTACGCCAACCGCTATGTTAAACCTTACGATTATGTCACCAGGGAATTCCAGGAAGGTCACCGCTTAAATCAGAGCGATGTCTTTTTTGACCTGGTCAATAAAATGAGGTTATCACCCAGGGCGAGCGTAGACACAGAAGTAGGCTTTGGGGAAAGCTGGCAGGATAAGGACGAGGACTGGAACAGAAAAAATGTATACAAGAACATATACCATACTAAAACAAACTTACGCACGCGGATTACCAGGTCTTTGGATACAGACTTAACCCATAGTTTCCAGCAAGAGCAGGGCAGGAATACGACTCTCAATAAACTTTCGCTCCTGGCAAGAATTCGCTTCCTCTGGCTATTAGAATTTACATCTTCCACCGGTTATAGTTTCATTGGAGACAAAGATCTCAGATTCGATAATATTTTCTCCCGTGTCGATTTTACTGCTTCTCGATTAACTAACTTCTATCTTGAACACAGCTATGATTTAAACAGGGAAAAGACATCTAATTTTCAGATTGAAGGAATACTCGGCCCGGGAGCGAGGAAATGGTCGATAAATGCCAGATTGACCTATTTAGAGGGAACTTCCAACTATCCACATCGCCTGGACATCGTAAACGGGTTTAATTTTCCCATTACGGGAAAATGGAGGGCACGACTGACTACCAGATACAATATATATGATCGCGAGCTTATGGAAAGGGGAGTTCATATTTATCGGGACCTCCACTGCTGGGAAGCAAGGCTCAGCTGGACCAAGATACCTTCCGAGGAAGAGATATGGTTCACCGTTAATTTGAAGGTCTTTCCCGAAGGTAGAATAGGCATTTACCATAATATTGATGAAAAAGAGTGGAGACTGCGCAGAAAATAATTTTTGTTTGACATTTTTTCTCCATTTTGTTAACATTACTGTTGCTCAAAATTGAATGTGCCAAGGTAGCTCAGTTGGTAGAGCACCGGACTGAAAATCCGGGTTGTCCCCAGTTCGATTCTGGGCCTTGGCACTTTTTTTTGGTAGTGTAGGGCTTTATGCCCGTAGTTGATTCTCGTAGTGTAGGGGCTTGTCCCCGTAAAAAATATGCTTTTGATTTGACACTTACATAAACTGGCTTAATTTACTATAATTTTTTAACCCAGAACCTAAATTCGGCTGTAAACAATCAAGCGGAAGTTGTCAAGATATCCTTGTTTTCCTCCGCTTTATAGTCTGGCTTCAATAAGAAGAGTCTTGCTAAAGTTTGCTGCGGTTGGGAGGTAATAAAAAATGGCCGAAGAAAATAAAAGAGTTGGCTTTGAATTGGGAATGGGTTGGCTTCCGGACTACCCCGATTTTCGGGACTACAGCGTGGAAAGGGAAGAAGTTTCTCTCAGGCTCAAAAGGTTAGCGCAAAAAGAGCCGGTGAAAGATATGCTCAAAAAACTCGGAGTTGCCCAGCCTGCGAAAGCGAGTATACCGAAATCCGCGGACTTAAGAAAATGGTGTTCCCCCATTGAGAATCAGGGTGCACTCGGTTCCTGCACGGCAAACGCTGGCGTTGGGCTCGTAGAATACTATGAGCGGAGGGCTTTCGCCAAACACATAGATGCATCAAGGCTATTTCTTTATAAAGCAACTCGCAACCTCCTCCACTGGACAGGAGATAGAGGAGCATTTCTTCGCACCACAATGGCTGCTATGGTGCTTTTTGGGGTTCCCCCGGAAGAATACTGGCCCTATCTCATAGAAGATTTCGACGAGGAACCTTCCTCTTTCTGTTATGCCTTTGCCCAGGACTACCAGGCAATACAATACTTTCGACTCGACTCTCTATCCACTCCTAAGGACTTACTTTTGAAACGAATCAAGTCTTTCTTAGCTGCTGGTCTGCCATCGATGTTCGGGTTTAGTGTTTTTAGCTCTATTGAGCAAACCAATGACGACGGAAAAATCCCGTACCCCTGTCGGGGAGAGAAAATTCTTGGCGGCCATGCGGTCGTAGCAGTGGGATTTAATGACGATATCAAGATTAAAAACACGACTTGCGGAGTAGAGACTACAGGAGCATTGCTCGTACGAAACTCCTGGGGCACAGGATGGGGAGATAAGGGTTATGGATGGTTGCCATACGAGTATGTCCTCGCAGGGCTGGCAATAGATTGGTGGTCACTTCTCAAAAGCGAGTGGGTTGATACAAAGGAGTTCGGGCCTTAACCGGAGAAGACCGATGAAACGCTCCTATAACCTTAAACAGAAACAATTAGAAACCGGGGAGGTATGAGGATGGAACTTTTTCTGAAACTCTCAGGGATTTTACTAGGCGTCCTGGCAAGGACAATGATTCCCTATCTGAGAAAAATCATGGCCGGCAAGATAAAGAAATTTGACAAGGAGTACTGGCTTACGGCACTAGCTTCATTTTTCTTGAGTTTGATTACCACACTACTCATCTTTCCAAAGTTTGAATTTGTGTCAACAGGGGCAGGATTAGAAACCTCGATTAGACTATTCTGTGCTGCTTTTGGTTTTGGTTTTGCCTGGAACTCCCTGGTTAATGAAGGAGTCAAATGGGGAGAAAAACGAAAGTAAACAATAGCCCTTTTTTTAGAAGCCTGGAAGGACTTATCTTCTCAGTCGGATGTTTATTACTGATAACGCAGGTAATTCTATTTACCATATTTGCGCACTACGTTCCCGGAATAAAGAAAGGCTTATTTCCAGTCATTGCTGCTGACCTTCTTGGTGGAAGAGGGGTCAGTATTTCTGTTGGCCTGGAAATGGGACTCTCAAAATTCCAGGTTATTTTTATCTCCGTCATCTTCAACCTGACTTATCTCTTTATTCTCTATCCTTTGTTTATCTATTTTTACGAACATTTGATAAGGATGAAATTCATTGGCAGAGCCTTCGATTCAACCCAGAGAGCGGCCGAGAAACATCAGGTGAGAATAGAGAGATGGGGCGCTCCGGGGATAGCAATTTTTGTCTGGATTCCCGTCTTTTCTACGGGTTCACTGGTGGGGTCAATTATCGGAACGTTGATTGGCATGCGCACGGGCGTGGTAATTTCTGTAGTAGTTTTAGCGATGGTTACCAGCGCTATATCCTGGGCATTTATCTTTGATTATCTGTTTGAATTGGCATTAGGAGCGGGGAAAATTATCCCTTCCATATTCGTCGGTTCAATCCTGGGAATAGTGATTTTTTATCGGTTACGCCAGTTTTACCATTTAGCCAAAGAAAAAATAAAAGCAAGAAAAGAAATTTAAAAAAGCCGGCGTAGCTCAGTTGGTAGAGCAGCGGTTTCGTAAGACTAAGAACGAGTCCGACGATTCCTCGTCTAAAACCGACGATGTCGACGATAAAAGCGACAAAAAAGATGCATAAAATATACAAACAAAAATAGGATTTACGAAGGCTTAAGAACGCATCAACGGACACTTTTATGGACACTTCTTGAAAGAGGGTAACGACCTGACGCGAGGTGGTGGACGGCGCTTCTGGTAAGCGGCATTTGGATATAATAGAGCCATAATAGAACTTCGTCTAATAGTATGTATCTGGTTTGCTATCACACGCACAAATTCATCGCTATGCTTGGAACTTCAGATATATGCAAACTGTTAGGGTTCAATGAAGATTATTTGATTATATTTTTTTGTTGAAAAATGAAAGTATTATTTATTTCACCACATCCTAAAGATGGAAATCGCCACAAAAATTTGCATATACCTCAGCTATCCTTGCCAATACTGGCTGGATTGACTCCTCCAGGACATGAAATTGAAATAGTAGAGGAACCGTGGGATAAAATTAATTTTGATGAGAAATATGATTTGGTAGGTATAACAACCATGACGGCAACTGCTCCAAGAGCTTATGAAATATCAACAATGTTCAGAGGAAGGGGTATAAAGACCATTCTTGGGGGCATTCATCCCACAGCTTTGCCGGATGAATCTATAAAATATGCTGATTCTGTTGTAATTGGAGAGGCAGAAAATATCTGGGATAGTGTTATAAAAGATGCGCAGAAAAATGATCTGAGAAAATTTTATAAAAGCGAATTCCCCCTTTTAGAGAACCCTGTAATGCCCAGAAGAGATTTAATTAAAAGAAGAGCAGGAGCTATTAATCTTGCTCCGGTAGAGACAACTCGTGGATGTCCTTATAATTGCAATTTTTGTTCAGTAACAAAATTTTTTGGTTCACGGCCTCGACATAAAGCAATAAAGGAAATAATTAAAGATATCTCCACCGTTAAGGAAAAAAATCTTATATTTTTAGACGACAACATTACAGGAGACAAACAATACGCAAGGGGACTTTTCAAAGAATTAAAATATACGGGTAAAAAATGGGTAGGGCAATCATCTATAAATATTGTAAAAGACCGCGAGTTATTAAAATTAGCTTCTGAATCCGGTTGCTGTGGTTTCTTTGTTGGTCTTGAATCTGTATCCACTAAAGGGATAAAACGTTACCAGAAAAATCTAAAGAGTAAAGAAGAGATAAAAGAAGCCATAAAAATGTTTCTCGATGCAGGTATTTTAATTTATGCAAGTTTAATTTTTGGTTTTGATAATGATGATCAATCTATTTTTAAAGAGACAGTTGAATTTCTTATTGAATCCAGAGTGGCTTTTACGCAATTAGTTTTACTTACGCCTTACCCAGGGACAAAAACCTTTAATGATTTACAAAAGGAGGGTAGAATACTAAGTCATGATTGGAGTAAATACAATAATCTAAAGCTTGTTTTTAAACCTTTAGGAATGACTGCTGACCAACTTTTAGAAGGCTTTTATTGGGCAAGACATAAATTTGATTCCTTTCCTTCAATAATAAAAAGGTTCTGGGCTAATAGGTCTCATCCAATACTATACACTTCACTGAATTTAGGCAATCGTTATCATAGTTATAATAAAAAAATGCAAAGAGACGCTTGCTGACAATTTTGACAAATGAAAAGCCATCTGTCGACGACAATAAGGATAAGAAGGACATTTGATATTTTCGTAAATTCTTGTTAATTTTACTATAGACACCTCGACCCTGCCTCTGGAATCATATAAAGCCGGCGTAGCTCAGTTGGTAGAGCAACGACTTTGTAAGATTAAGACCCAGCCCGACGATAAAAATAACAAGATTGTACTTGACTTACTTGTAAATTTTTGTTAATTTTATGGAGACTTCTTAAAGGAGCACCCTGGAAGAAAACATAATTAGAAACTGTAAAAAACTACCGACCACCATTTCCAGCAGAATGAAACAAACATCCCTATTACTGGAAGAAAATCTTGAATAAGTAGAAAGAATTTATTCGCGCTACTCCAGATCCACGTCGTAGTCCCTTATTATCACAAGACTCTATGCCTATGCCCGCCGGTTGCCGTTTTTTCTATTCTTCGGATATGGGAAGAGGATCCCGAGCACTTTATCGACTAATCAGGCAAAACGGAGGCAAATAAAAAGAAGGGAGAGTCGCCGTCGCGACGAATAAGGAGCGACAAGTATGGCGACGCCTGCGAGTCGGTGAGCAGGCAGGTCACCGACTGCAGCGAAGCGAAAGGAGGTGAAAAATGAGCAAAATCGGAAAAATCTTTGGGTTTTT